>RCND010000348.1_pt1 | contig 44086 bp, 32 predicted proteins | sample 2041351 | NCBI WGS metagenome assembly RCND01 (sample SAMN09708230, study PRJNA481090) | Marine sediment metagenome, whole genome shotgun sequencing project. | biome: marine sediment; feature: ocean; material: sediment; isolation source: Sewage treatment plant 12B marine sediment (STP12B) ... | reverse complement strand
ATATCAGCAATAAAAAGTTGGGTAAGTTCATCTTCCGTGTAGGCGTACCGCCAATGATTTTCTGGATAATATTGTTCTAAATGAATCCCTGTGGTCAGTATAATATTTACCTTACTTCTTTCACTTATCGCTGCCGCTTTTAATACATTCCGACCTGCGTTGGCGGGCATGGTATCTACCACAGTCCTTCCTCCGGCTTGGTGAAAATTAGTGAGTTCTTTACTAATCTTATCCACATCGTTTAATAGAAACTCTGGATGTTTACCGGTTACATAGCAATCGTCTATGACAATATGTTCGTGGGAATAGGTCAAGCCCATTTCCGTACTGGGTCTATCGCCTAAAACCGCTCTAAAAAAATGCTGTGACATATCTTCAATTCTTAGCCCAGCCATCGCGAGAAATATCCGCAATGGTATCTGGCATTTGTAAAATAGCCCCTAGTTGCATCAGGCCATCCTGTAGTTTTTTTATATCGATATTTTTGGCATCCATATCACTATCCAAGGAAAGTGATGCCGCAATCCCGGCCGCCTGCCCCATGCTCATGGTCTGCGCCATGGAACGGCAGGAGGCATGTGCATCGTGCGTAGCCGAAAAACAACGTCCCACCACCCAAGTGTTGCTGCTCTCCTTTGGCACAATAGTACCGTAGGGCACACCGTAAGTTCCGCCATTGGGCACATATTGCCAATAGGTTTCAGAAATGCCATTACTTCCTTTTCTGTGGTCCTCTATGGGGGCACCGCAAAGGAAAATTTGATCGTCAAAGGTTTTGGCAGCCATACAATCTTCTTTGGTAAGTCGGTAATTACCATACACCCTCCGCGTTTCGCGCACGCCGATTTGATTGGATAGTCCAATAATCTTAGCATTTTGATATCCTGGTACTTCCGCTCTAAAAAAGTCCTCAAAAATAAAGGACTGTCGGCGGCCTTCAATTTCGGCCTTGGTTATTTCTTCAACGTCCAAGGGATTTAAATCGGTAACTTTAACAGCAACCGTAGATATACATTTTGGCTGACACATCTCGTGCGCGGAACCTTCTTTACGTGGCAATGGATGGCTTCCCTTTTCATAAGCTTCTGCCATTTTTTCCTTAAGCATCTTTTTGCCTCCTGCTGCCTCGTATTCGGCATGTTCTACATTTGCCATACGAAACGTGGTGGTCATGCTTTGGGCAGGTTCTTTTTCGCCTGCTTTCTCATAGGGAATATCCGCCCAATGGCAATAATCCGCATCGCCAGAGGCATCAATAATCCGTTTTGTTGTTATTGTAAAAAATCCAGCGCCTTTATTAAAAAAAACGCAGGTAGTGGTCTCGCCAATCTTTTCTACACCTACTAAAGTGGTGTGGTACAACAGAGTGATTCCGCTTTGCATCAATTGCTGATCCCATACCTGTTTAAGTTTCTCAGGATTATAATTAACACCTGTACCGGCACCGTAGGAATTGGGACGTAAAAAAATATCTCCCGAGAGATTTAGTTGATTTACTATCCTGTCTGGTATTCCACCTATAATTTTACGCGGGGTTTCGCCTGGGGTAAAAAATCCATAGAAGGTATCCAACATTTGGGTGGAGGTACCGCCTGGAAAACCGTAGCGCTCTACTAGGGTGACCTTATACGTTCCTTGTGCTGCTGCGATAGCGGCCGTTGCACCAGCACTACCGCTGCCGATAATAAGGATATCGGTCTGGAAGGCCTTGGATACGACTGTTGAAAAGTTCATTTATGCTTTCTTTGGATTTCCTATATTCTCGTACAATTTGGCCATTAAATGTGCATGCTGGTCATACGCAGATTCAAAGAGATCTACGGCGCGTTGTTCGCCTACGATTTTACCGCTGCTTAACACTTTAGGGGACTTTCCGCTTTCATGAAGTATTTTTGCAATCTCAGCTTTCAGGCAATTGATCAGCAGTACCCCGCCCAAGGTAGAACCTGGAGCAACGGGAGAATCCAATCCGTCCAGATAGATCATGGCATCGCCCAAGGGTGCACCTGTATCTAGAACATAGTCGGCAAAATCTATTAGTTTTTTTCCGTCTGCTTTTTTAGACGTACTTCCTTCCAAATGCAGCTTACTAACCAAGGCTACGACTTTAATATTTCGCTTTTGAAACTCCTCTGCCATTTCAATAGGCACCACATTACAACCGCTAGAAGAAACAATCAGGGCCGTATCTTGGGTACTCGTATCAAAGTTCCGAAGAATCCTAGCAGCAAATCCAGTAACATTTTCCAGAAACATCGCTTGTCGTTGTCCGTTTGCACCTACGACCAAATTATGGAATGAAAGTGAGAGTTCTACAATGGGATTAAACCCTGGAAAGGAGCCATATCTGGGCCACATTTCCTCTACCATCATGCGGCTATGGCCGGATCCAAAGAGATGCACCATTCTGCCATTTAAAATCGATTGTGCAAATAATTTTGCCACTTCTTGGATAACGGATTCCTGTTGCTCGACAACGGAAATAATATGTTTCCCTTTTTCTAAATATTGCTTTATTACGCTCATTGTTCTATTTTGATTAACTATTGTTCTTTGCAAAATAGGCCGCTCCTATAGCACCTGCGTATGCTCCCAATCTTGCACCTTTAATTTTGGTTTGATAAGTACCCGGTCGCCACTCGTAGTCGGACATAAACTTTTCAAGCGGTTCAAAAAGGTCCTTTCCCGCCCCAGCAGAAATTCCTCCGCCTAAAACGATAAGCTCAGGGGCGAGTATATTCGTTAAGGAAGCCAAACCGATGGCTAATTTTTGAACGGATTCCAACCACCAAACTTCAGCTTTGGGATCTCCTTTTCCGTAGGCATTTACAAGCTCTCTAACACTATTAAACTGTCCGTTTGTACGTTCGGAAATCGAAAAATTACCTACGGCGTGTTCCAAGCTACCGGGCATATTAGTCATTGTTGGTGCACCATTGTAGTCTACGCTCATGTGCCCAACATGCCCAGCACGCTGCAGGTTTCCCTGATATAATTGCCCGTTGATAATAATGCCGCCGCCAACTCCCGTACCCAAAGTCAGCATTAAAAAATGGAGAACGCCTTTGGTTTGGTAAAAAGACTCGTATTCTGCCAGACAGGCAGATTGTCCGTCATTTATCACACTAATATCCCGACCGAGTTCCGACGACCAATTGAAATCTTCAATACCCTTTAAACGTTCTGGCATGTGAAGTGTCATTTTATCTTTTGAATCGACCAGACCGGGTGCGGAAATTCCAATACTAAGACCATTTTGATTGGTCTCACCATACTGCTTAGTTTTTTGCTGAATAATTGCAATTATTTTTCGCTTCCAAAGTTCCTGTTCGGATGCACCGTCCTCGGTCAACGCCTCATTTTTCTCAAGGATAGTGCCGTGTTCATCAAGAACAACAACTTTTATTTTTGTTCCTCCGATATCGATTCCTAAATAGTGTTTTTCCATCATAAAGCTCCAATCAATATTGCCCTTCGCTCAAGGTCCAACCGCCATCTACGGCCAAAACTTGACCGGTGATAAATTTGGATTGAGGATGAAGAAACATCAAGACGGCATTGTTAATATCTTCGGACTCGCCGGGACGTCCACCGTCTAAAGGTTGTTTTGTTTTTATGAACCTAAGGATTTTTTCATCCTCGACGGCCCTTTGTGCCATTGGGGTACTAAAAAGACCGGGCGCAATTACATTTACACGAATATTATTTTCCGCATAATACGCGGCTATAGATTTTGAAAACCCTATAATGGCCGATTTCGCTGCAGCATAAGCATGGGTTACAAAATATTTAGGCGAAGGTGAGTAGGCTAAAACAGACCCCATATTTAGAATGACCCCTGTAGCTTTATGTTTCAAAAAATAATTAACCATAGCTTGGTTGGAAAGCATCATGGAGGTAAGGTTCAGCTCCATGGTCTTGTTCCATCCTTCCAGCGTGATGGCATGCAATGGCCCATCGCCCCAACGGCGACCGCTACCACCTGCCACATGAAAGAGTCCTGTTATAATTCCAAACCTATCGTGTGCAATTTTTATCGCTTTTTGCATGGTTTTGGCATCTGTTGCATCTCCAGAAAGGGCTACTGTATTAGCACCCAATTCCTGTTCCGCAGCCTTGCAACTTTCCTCGTTTCTGCCTATCACTAGGAGATTCGCCCCATTTTCTTTTAAGGCCTTGGCCGCAGCAAGTCCCATTCCTGTGGTGCCGCCCATGATGATGTATGTCGTGTTCTTGAAATTCATAATCGTTAGATTCGACTGTCAGTACTTAAAATTATAAGATATATTTCCTAAGTCATAGTCACTTTAGAGACATCCCCCGTTTCTTTGTGTTTTAAAATGACCGTAATATCGCCGTTTGGCAAGACTTCTTCTTTAATCAAATAATGTTCATCATCATAGGAATGCCATTTCTTTTCGGATTCATTTGGTTCGTCACCACGCCAATCTTCCAATACTACAGGTTCCCAAAGTTTTGTTTCTGCAGATTTGAATGCTGCATCCAAAATAGCATTGACTACGTAGCCATCATAAAAGGTTTCTAAGGGTTCTCGTTTTTCCTCTATCGCCGTAAACATATCTGTAAACATGTGAGGATAGCCCAATTCGTGCGCCTCATCACCTACCGGAAATAACCAACCTGTATTGGATTCCGCCTTTTCAGCCACATAGCCGTCTCCTCCTTTTCCTGTAGTGAACATCTCAAAACCAGTACGTAAAAAACTATTCACCCAAATAGTCCCTTCCGTGCCCATGACCTCATCGCGGAGGTCCATACCACCCCTGAACGTCCAGCTAACCTCAAATTGACCTATTGCTCCGTTGGCATATTTAACAAGGCCAATAGCATGGTCTTCGGCATCAATGGGATGCACTTGGGTATCTGCCCAGCACATAACCTCTAAAGGTTTTATATTTTTACCGATAAAATTCCGACTGATTTCCACGCAATGGCAACCGAGATCTATAATGGCCCCACCGCCAGATTTTTCTTTGTCCCAAAACCAGTCGCTATGAGGTCCAGGGTGGGCCTCGCGAGATTTGGCCCATAGCACCCTGCCAATATCCCCACGTTTTACACTCTCCATAGATTTTAAGAATTTTGGCGTATAACAAAGATCCTCTAAGTATCCCCCAAAAATTCCGGCTCCCTCAACGGCATCGAGCATACGTTTGGCCTCTTCCGCATTTCGACCGAGTGGTTTGGTACAAATGACATGTTTTTTTGCTTTTACACAGGCCATAACAGCAGCTTCGTGCAAGTGGTTGGGAAGCGCTATGAGTACTATATCCACTTCAGAATGAGCAATGGCTTCGTCCATATTGGTACTGAAATGTGGAAGTCCATAATCATCGGAAAAGCGTTTCGCATTATCCTTGTTTCTTGAATAGACCATGACCACATGGTCCTTGCGGCGTTGCGCGTGTAATGATTCAGCATAAAAACGGGCGATAAAACCAGAGCCTAGCATGGCGATTCTCATAATATTTTCTTTATAAAATTTATATCCATTTAAAGGTTTTCATGATATCCTCTAAACTAGTTTAATGTTCATCGGGCTTGCACATATTGAAACCTATCTCCATAGGAGGAAGCAGAAACAGGCAAATGATATCTTTTCATTAAACCGTCCAAACGTTCAAGGGAATCCTCGTGGCGCAACTGACCCTCCTTAAGCCCTAACCCTTTTAGACTTGCAAAGTTTAAGTCCGAAAAAATAGTATCCAAAACTAGCGTACAATCCCACTTTGGGAGAAACGTACTGGCATAGGCCCTTAGGTGTGTGTAAAATAGGAATTTTTATTGGCGACACCAGAAAGACAATAGTCTTTGCCAAGCCGCTCGATACGAATAAAAATCTAGTAACACGCAGCCCAGGTTTCTTTATAAACAATCTTCTGCTATTCGTGATTTCTGGCTTCATAATTTAATTACGTTAGCTATTCTGTTAAAATAAGCTAAATTAAAAAGGAAATATAGGTATTTTAACTTGTACGTACAAGTTAAAATACAAACACAGTTTAGATAACTAATTAAGCTTATTCACTCGGCATAACTCAAATAAAGAATTAAAAATGGAGTTTCCAGTAATCCCTTCACCAAACTGACCTAAACTAACCTGATGCCGAAAATTAAATTTTTATAGACAATTAAGATTTTGAGCTGTTCCATTTAAAGAGTACGAAAAGGCAAAAGCTTCATTAATAAAGTACCCTAATGCTATTACCATATTAACACCTACCTACAATACCTGCCAAGCAAGAACTTCTGCGTATACTTTTTATGCTTTGCTTGTGATTAATTCCGTAACTCTTGTTTTTGGTTCACAACTCTTTTGCGCTTTTCAAAATATGATATGGAAAACTTTAGCATAATTTAAGATTATCCAAATAATCCATTTGGGTATTTACCTCCGTATATGATAGTAAAACCTACATGCTATGAAGATTTTAAAATTATTTACAGCCCTACTTTTAATAATCCTATTTTCTTGTGATTCCAACGACTCCAATATAGAATTAATTGATGAGGAAGGAAAAACCATTGCTCTTATCGACCCATTTCCAAACTTATCTTTTAGTCAGCCTTTGGACCTTCAGACACCTGTCGATGATACCAATCGCCTTTTTGTGGTTGAAAAAAGAGGACGTATTGTGGTCTTTGAAAATAATCCCGCCTCAATGACCACTACCAATTTTTTGAATCTCACCAACATTTCTACCACTAGTGAACAGGGCCTATTGGGATTAGCCTTCCACCCCAATTATAATAGTAACGGATACTTTTATGTTTATTACACACCAACCGCATCGTTATCCGTTATTTCAAGATTTACGGTATCCGCAGATGCAAATGTAGCCGATGCTGGTAGCGAGGAGGTTCTTTTAGAAATCCCACAACCGCTTACCAACCATAATGGTGGTCAGATTTCTTTTGGCCCCGATGGTTTTTTATATATTGCCATAGGTGATGGCGGAGGAGGTGGAGACCCTGACAACAACTCCCAAAACAGGAGTAACCTATTGGGGAATATCCTAAGAATTGATGTGGATAACCGCGAAAACGGATTAAATTATGCCATTCCTTCCAGCAACCCATTTGTAAACGATGCACAGGTAAGACCCGAAATCTATGCTTACGGACTTCGCAATCCTTGGCGTATGAGTTTTGATATGCAAAATGGGACGCTCTGGACCGGTGATGTTGGCCAAGGTGAACGTGAGGAGATAAATATAATTACTTCCGGCGGCAATTATGGCTGGAAAATTCTTGAGGGTACCTCTTGCTTTTCTGGGGATTGTGAAACAACCGGACTTACTGCACCGGTATTTGAATATGGCCACGACAATGGTGACCGTTCCATAACCGGTGGTTTTGTTTATCGAGGTGCTGCCATACCTTCGCTAAATGGTAAATATATTTATGGTGATTTTGTTAGTGGCCGTATTTGGTCATTGAACACCGCAGACAATACTATTGAACTAGTATTGGAATCTAGATTGAGCATCGCTTCCTTTGGAACGGACAATGATAACGAGCTATATGTGTGTGCATTTGATGGCAAAATCTATAAATTGGGGGTACCGATTTCAGATTAATTCTGAATTCCTTTTTAAGAAGTACAGGGCTTCAATAACAATCAAATTAGCTTGAGTTTCTCAAGACCAACTCAGCTAACCATCACCGCATATGATACCTCAAATGCTTATCTTAGCGCACATCAGATTACACCATAACCTTGAAACACCCTACCAACATCTATACGTTTAAAAACATCAAAAAAAAGGTGCTGTCCTATACCCCTGTAGATGGCGACCTTCTAGAGGATGCCCTTAGCTTTTATGATGTTATCAAACTCAAAAAGGGAGAACGCTTGATTTCTGAAGGCGAAACGGTGCATTATTTCTATTATCTGGATAGTGGCTGTATCTCCTACTACAAGATGGAGGAAGGTGAAATTAAAGTACTTGAATTTTATACCCAAGATGTCTTTTTTACCGATTTAATGGCCTATGTGAAAGGTACGCCATCCAATTATTTTTTAGAAGCGGTGGAGGACTGCACTATTCTTGCCGTTAGAAAGGATTTGGCCGAAGCTTCCTTTGACCGCTCGCACCAATTGGAGCGCTTTGGAAGATTATCCATGCAAGAGGCCTTTATCAAAATGTTACATCGGGTAGATCGCCTCAACCATCGCAGTAACGAGGAACGATATAGGAGGATTTTACAAAAACGCCCAGACCTCCTCCAACGCGTACCTCAATATCTTATTGCCTCTTATTTGGGGATTACACCCGTAGGTCTTTCTAAGCTTCGAAAACGTTTGGGGAAAGAATGAATAAACTCAAATACAACCACAATAATGCTATGCGCTATGCGCCATACACTATTACTACCAGCTAAAATCTACCCGTTAAAATGGGAGACAACGGAAACTTGAAACCACCAATCCCACTAGCTTTCCACGACTACTTTCCCAGTTTGCCTACTACTCCAAAAAATAAATAAGCCAGCAGTTAAAAACATGATAATACCATAAACAGCCGGTGCAATAGCATAGGCGGTATTGTTCAATAAAATAGTGGCAATACTAATACCCAAAGTACCATTTTGAATACCACCTTCAATAGTAATCGAAATCCTTTGCTTAAGGGAGAGCTTAAACAGATACCCCAAACCGTAGCCTATAGCCATGGTAACGAGATTTAAGCTCAAAGAAACCAATCCGGCTTCATCCAGACTTGAAAACAACAATTCACTTTCTTTAATAATAACCGCTAACAGCACCACAACAAAAAAGATACCCGAAGCACGCTTTACCGGCTTCTGCATCCGAAGGGAAAAGATTGGGCGTTTTGATTTTAAAAGCATCCCTAGCGCTACCGGTACGATGACTATAATGAATACTTGCAAAATGGTTTGTAAAATATTTAACTGAATCGACGTGCCCGCTCCCAGCACTTCTTGCAAGCCCAGATTAACAATAAAGGGTATCGTAAGCAAGGTAATCAAGCTACAGGCAGTCGTCATAGAGACCGAAAGTGCCGTGTCACCATTGGCCAAATGGGTAATCAAATTGGATGTAGGTCCACCGGGGCAAGCTGCCAAAATAATGACACCAATAGCAATATCTGGTTGCAATGTAAAAATTTTAATTAAAGTAAAACCCACAATGGGTAGCACTATCAATTGACAAACTAGCCCTATAATAATAGCTTTGGGACGCAGAAATACAGCAGCAAAATCCCGCATACTTAAAGAAAGTCCCATACCAAACATGATTATGATCAACGAGACGGCCAAAATGGCATTAGAGACTGCATCCATAAGCTAAAGCGTTTTCGTTATCTATGTTATAAATATAAGTTATTAAATCTTCTCTGATTGTAAAGCCTAAAGCGCAAATACATCAAGGACTCAACATGTATTGCAACATCAAAAAAAAAAATTACCCAACCGTATTTTTGTTTATTAAACCAGTTTAATGAAATTGGCCATAAATTGGATTACCTTGAAGTCCAATCTTAAAGTTGACTCCATCATGGTAAACGAGTATATCGATTTAGAATCCCTTAAGTTTATATTATATAAGGTTCATGGACTGCAAGATGTCCTAAACTTACCCAACTACTCCGATTATGATATCGGTTCCATCGACCTACTATTAAACTCGGTTAAAGAATTTTCAGACAAAGAAATGTATCCCTATTTTAAAGAGATGGACGAAAGTCCAGCTCATTTTAAGGATGGTGAAATTATCGTGCATCCACAAGTGAACAAGTACATGAAAGCAGGTGGGGAAATGGGGTTTATTGCGGGAGCTTTCCCATATAAAGATGGCGGCATGCAACTTCCGGCAATGGTCATTAATGCATCGGGCTACATTCAAGAGGCAGCAAATAACCATCTACCTGGCTATATCGGACTTACCATTGGAGCAGCGGAACTGATTACCCATTTTGGTAATGAAGCCTTGAATACTGCCTATGTTCCTAAAATGTTAGATGGCAGTTGGGGAGGTACTATGTGTTTAACAGAGCCACAAGCTGGGAGTTCATTATCCGATATTACAACGTCAGCGGAAGCTCATGGGGATGCCTATAAAATCCACGGTCAAAAAATATTTATTTCTGGTGGCGATTACAAAGGTGTCGAAAACATAGTACACCTTGTTTTGGCGCGCGTTAAGGGAGCACCTGCTGGAACCAAAGGCATTTCACTTTTTGTAGTACCCAAACACAGGCCGGCTGCAGATGGCAATCTAGCGTACAACGATGTGCAAACGGTAGCTGATTTTGAAAAAATGGGTCAAAAAGGCTACTGTACTACACATTTATTCTTCGGCGACAAGCAAGATTGTCAAGGATGGCTTGTGGGCGAGGAAAACCAAGGTTTAAAATATATGTTCTTAATGATGAACGGCGCACGTATTGCCGTTGGCAGGGGTGCGGCAGCTATCGCAACAGCAGCTTATCATGCCTCATTAAACTATGCTCACGAACGGGCACAGGGCCGAAAACTGACCAGTACAGGTAAAAAAGACGCGCAACAAGAACAAACATTAATTATTAACCACCCGGATGTACGCAGGATGCTTTTGTTACAAAAAGCAGTTTCGGAAGGCTCGTTGAGTTTGGTCTTCCTTACCGCCAAATATCATGACTATTCTAATTCACATACCGATTTAGAAGAACGAAAAAGATATAAATTACTATTAGAGATACTGACACCTGTTGTAAAAACGTATCCGTCTGAAATGGGTCGCGTTGCGGTAGACAATGGCGTACAAGTCTTAGGAGGTTATGGTTTCTGCTCCGATTATATTTTGCAGCAATACTTGCGCGATATCCGTATATTTTCTATTTATGAAGGTACTACAGGCATCCAGTCCCAAGATTTATTAGGTCGAAAAGTAACGATGGAAAATGGCAAGGCGCTTCAATTATTATCCAAGGAAATTACCAAATCCATTAAGGCGAGTATGGCGCACGAATCGCTTGTACCTTATGCCAATAAATTAGGTGAAAAACTGGAATTGACCCAAAAAGTATTACAATCGCTTATGGGTTACGCCATGAAAGGGGATTACGAACGCTTCTTGGCAGATGCTACTCCCTTTATGGAATTTTTCTCTACTATTCTAGTTGGATGGCTTTGGTTGGATATGGCTCGAGAAGCACAAGAAGAATTGATTAGGGGAGCTACCGAAAACAGCAGCGACTTTTATGAAAGTAAAATTCACACCATGGAGTTCTACTTTACCTACGAGTTACCCAAAACAATGGGACTGGCAGAAATCTTAATGAACGGCAAAGCATTGACCATAGTTTCTGACAAAAAGGTTTTTTCCTAAGACATCTGCAAAATTGGGCTGACCACTAATGAAATGTGAAGTAACTGGTAGAATTGATTAAACAAAGTATAACCACGTTCAGTGCAAAGTGAAATAACAAAACAATGAGTATAAAACAGAAATTTGACCTGAGTGGTAAAGTAGCTATCATTACTGGCTCCAGCAAGGGTATTGGAAAATCCATTGCCCAAGGTTTGGCAGAGAACGGAGCAAAAGTGGTGATCAGCAGCAGAAAACAGGATGCCGTAGATACGGTTGCCCATGAACTTAAAGAAATGGGGTTGGAAGCGATTGGCATTGCTTGCCATATTGGCGACAAAGCACAATGCGAAAACTTAATTTCACAAACTATTGCTACATATGGCCGTGTCGATATTTTAGTCAATAATGCCGCTATCAATCCGTATTACGGCCCTTTAGAAAACTCCGATGAAGCCGTGTTTGATAAGATTATGAATATCAATGTAAAAGCACCATGGTTACTTTCCAACTTGGTGCAACCTCACATGAAGGCGCAAGGGGGCAGTATCATCAATATTTCGTCAGTTGAAGGGATTCATCCTGGGTTTAAATTAGGACTGTACAGTATGACCAAGGCAGCATTGATTATGATGACCAAAAATCAAGCAAAGGAATGGGGCCGTTATGGTATCCGTTCTAATGCGGTATGTCCCGGACTCATTAAGACCAAGTTTAGCGAAAGTCTATGGTCCAACGAAAAATTAGTTGCTGGTTACGAACAAATGGTACCTTTAAAACGAATGGCAGAACCAGATGAAATGGCAGGCTTGGTCATGCTCTTAGCCTCGGATGCTGGCTCCTATATGACCGGTGGTGTATATGCTGCCGATGGTGGATATTTAATTTCAGGATAAAACGAACACATGAATTTTGACCATAGCGAAACATCAATAACACTTCAAGAAAAATTGAAGGCCTTTATCTCCGAACATCTGCTTCCAGTAGAGCGTGAGGTGGATACTTTTAATCTTGACCCAAGAAATGCTTGGACCAAGTGGCCGGGCTTGGAGGCTTTAAAAGACCAGGCCAAGGCGGAAGGTCTTTGGAATCTCTTTCTACCTAGTGGTTATGGAAATTTTAGTCCCGGACTCACGAATCTGGAATATGCGCCCTTGGCGGAGATTATGGGTAGGATGATATGGGCTTCGGAGATTTTCAATTGTAGTCCGCCCGATACCGGAAATATGGAAGTTTTGGCCAAATACGGCACTCCGACACAGCAAAAAAAATGGCTTGAACCTTTGTTGAAAGGGCATATACGCTCTGCTTTTTTAATGACCGAGCCCGATGTAGCTTCCTCAGATGCCACCAACATTGAAACAGCTATAGTTACTGATGGAGACGATTATGTCATTAATGGGAAAAAATGGTGGTCCTCCGGAGCCATGGACCCACATTGCAAAATTGCCATAATTATGGGAAAAAGTGATTTTGATGCCCCTAGGCATGTACAACAAAGTATGGTCTTGGTTCCCATGGATACGCCAGGACTTAAAATTGTAAGGCATTTACCGGTTTTTGGCTATAGCGATTCGCCAGAAGGCCATGCGGAAATCATATTGAAAAACGTCCGAGTTCCAAAATCGAATATCTTAGTGGGTGAAGGAAAAGGATTTGAAATTGCCCAAGGGCGTTTGGGACCCGGTCGCATTCATCATTGTATGCGGCTTATTGGGATGGCACAACGATCCTTAGAACTCATGTCGGAACGCACAGTGGAACGCAAACCCTTTGGTCGCACCTTGGATACTTACAGCAGTATCCGCCAGGATATAGCAAAATCGGCCTGCGAAATTGAGCAAGCCCGTTTATTGACACTTTCTGCTGCCGATAAAATGGACAAACTGGGCAACAAGGAAGCAAAAGACCTTATCGCTATGATTAAGATCGTGGCTCCAAACATGGCCCTAGCCGTCATAGACCGCGCCATACAGATCATGGGCGGAAAAGGCGTAAGCGATGATACGCCTTTGGCACATTTCTATGCCTCGGCACGGATACTCCGCCTAGCCGATGGACCGGATGAAGTTCACATGAGTCAATTGGGGAAAAACACTATCAAAAAATACAACACGCTCTAACTATGGAAGTGAACCCAACCACTAAACCGGTCCGCGAAGGCGAAGAACTTCCAGAAGAAAAGCTAAAACAGTTTTTGTTAGCGCACGCGCTGATACATTCCGTCAAAAGCGACCTAAAAGTGCATCAATTTTCGAACGGTTATTCCAATTTAACTTATTTGTTGGAGGTTGAAGGGAAGGAGTTCGTACTGCGTAGACCTCCGTTTTCAGCACCAAAACGCGGTCATGACATGGGCAGGGAGTATAAGGTACTACACCACTTGAATCCGGTTTTTGACAAGACACCAAAAGTTTATGCTTATACCGAAAACAAGACTGTTTTGGGTGCTCCTTTTTTTATTATGAGTAAGATTGATGGCGAAATAATAACAGCGAAAACCGCTAGGCAAAAAGCCATAACACCACATGACTTTAAAACCATTGCCAATACGTGGCTAGATACTTTTGTCGCCTTTCATAAAATAGATTATCGAGCTGCTGGCCTTGCAGATTTAGGAAAACCAGAAGGCTATGTTGAACGACAGGTTACCAATTGGGGCAAGCAATACCTTGCAGCGGCAACTGATGATATTTTTGTGGCCAAAAAAGTGATGGCATGGATGCAGGAGAATCAACCCAAAACCTATGACCACAGCCTCATACATAATGATTTTAAATATGATAATGTAGTATTTAAGGATGATAGTTGGACAGAAATTTCAGGAATATTAGATTGGGAAATGTGCACGCTAGGCGATCCGTTGATGGATTTGGGCACTTCCTTAGGCTATTGGATTACTGCGAATGACCCTGATATTATGAAACAAGGTCTCCCCTCACCTACCGTGATGGAAGGTAATCCTTCTCGAACAGACATTGTACAGCAATATGCTCTTAAGAGTGGCAGAAGCATAGATAATTTGGTTTTTTATTATGTGTACGGGCTATTTAAAATTGCGGTGATAGCACAGCAAATCTATTACCGCTACAAACATGGCTATACGAGCGACCCAAAATTTGCAAAGCTCAATAAAGCGTCAGAATTATGTTGCACCACCGCTTGGCAGGCCATTCAAAAAAATCAGATTGATGATTTGTATTGAAGTAGCCTAAGGCATAGAAAACCAGCTAGAATTGAAAGATTTACTACTTAATTGGATTATTAAACCTGAAGGATTAAGGAGAAATATTACAAAATGATTCCTGCCTTCGCCGGAATGAAAACTAAAGCCTTATTTATGAACCTAAAAAATAAAATAGTCATTATCACAGGTGCTGGAAGCGGTATCGGAGCTGCCACGGCAAAACTATTTGGAAAACACGAAGCCATAGTCGTTGTTTCCGACATCAACCTGGACAATGCCGTAAATACAGCTGGTCAAATAGTAGCAGCCGGTGGCAAGGCAGAAGCGATACAAACCGATGTCACTCAATTTGATGCGGTTGGAGCCTTAATTTCTAAAACAGTGGCAACTCATGGCCAATTGGACGTGATGGTAAATAACGCCGGAATCGGCGGAAAACAACAACTAAAAACCGCAGAACATACCCATGAGGATTGGCATAATGTAATTGCTGTGAACCAGACTGGTGTTTTTTATTGTATGAAAGTAGCATTACAACAGATGACGGCACAAGGATATGGAAACATAGTAAACGTGGCATCTTTAGCGGGATTGAAAGCATCTGGCAACAACCTTTCGTATAGCGCTAGTAAATATGCTGTTGTGGGTATGACCAAATCTGCAGCCTTGGAATACGGTCGAAAAAAAATCCGTATTAATGCGGTTTGTCCGGGTTTTACCCATTCTGCTTTATTGGACCAATTATTAGCATCTAGCCCCACCATAGAAGAAAAACTCAAACACATGATTCCCATGGGCCGCTTTGGAGAAGCCGAAGAAATTGCTGAAGCTATTTGTTGGCTCGCTTCCGATAACTCTAAATTCGTAACTGGACAAACCATCACCTTAGATGGAGGTACATCTTTATAAACAACTATGAAAAACGTTATACTTACGCAAAAAAAAGGCTATGCCTTAGTTCAAATGAACCGAGGAAAAGTGAACGCCATTAACCGTGATATGGTAAACGAACTCCGCCAAGTGTTTGCTTCCTTAGAAAAAGACCCTGAGGTAAAAGGTGTTATACTAACTGGGCAACCACACTATTTTTCTGCTGGACTGGATTTAATCGAACTGTTTCAATACAACAAAGCAGAAATCACTTCCTTTTTTAACGATTTTGGGGCCTTATATCTAGAGCTGGTGCAGTTTAAAAAACCTTTTATCTCTGCCATTACGGGCCATTCCCCGGCTGGTGGTTGCGTGTTGGCTGTCACGAGCGATAATCGCTATATGGCTGAAGGCGACAAATATGTTATTGGACTCAATGAAGTAGCTGTTAATATACAAATCAGTCAAAACCTAACCGAAATATATGCCTTTTGGATGGGTAATGGACGGGCCAGTCGCTATATTATTGAAGGTAAATTATTGTCTGGAAAAGAAGCGCTAGCAGCTGGATTGGTAGATGAATTAGTTCCCTTGGAAAATGTAGTAGATAGGGCCGAGCAGCAAATGAAAAAATACTTACAAGCCGACCAAGAAATTCTGGTGAACACCAAATACAAAGTTCGAAAACACCTACTGGACAAACTGGATTTAAAAGCTGGAAATGCACTCAAGGAAGCTTCTGAGCTTTGGTGGAAACCTGAAATAAGAGCAAAAATGGAAGCCTACGTTGCCAGTTTTTCTAATAAAAAGAAGTAAACGTATTATTAATGAACATTAATACAGTACAAAACTAGATTCCCGCCTTCTCGGGAATGATATAAAAATAGCATTCAATGAACAAACAACTACTATTCGTAAAAAGACCTACAGGAGAAGCCGATGCATCAACCTGGAATTTAGTAAGCAATCCCATTCCAGATATTGAAGAAGGGCAAATCTTGATAAAACAACATTATGTTTCCTTAGACCCTGCCATGCGCGGATGGATGAATAATTCCAAATCCTACATTGCCCCAATGGAAATCGGTTCGGTGATGCGGGCTGGCTCGGTCGGTGAGGTCATCACATCAAAAAATTCAGATTTTCAAGTGGGTCAATACGTTGCAGGTACCGGTGGCGTGCAACAATATGCGGTAACCGATGGACAAGGCTATTACCCTGTAGACCCTAAAATAGCTCCTTTACCTACGTATATTGGAACCTTAGGAATGACGGGGATGACCGCTTATTTTGGCATTACCGAAGTCGGAAAAATAAAAGAAGGGGATGTGGTATTGGTTTCCGGTGCTGCAGGCGCCGTAGGTAGTGTTGTAGGGCAAGTGGCAAAAATCAAAGGCTGTACCGTAGTAGGAATTGCCGGCGGGGCCGATAAATGCAAATACGTGGTAGAAGAACTCGGCTTTGATGCCTGTATTGACTACAAGAACGAAAATGTGGCAACTAAGTTGAAAGAATATTGTCCAAAAGGCATCGATGTTTATTTTGACAATGTAGGAGGTGATATTTTGGACATCGCTTTGACTAGATTACGTCGCCACGCCCGCATCGTTATCTGTGGTGCCATTTCCCAATACAACAACAAAACTGCTATAAAAGGACCTAGCAACTATTTATCCTTGCTCGTAAATCGCGCTACAATGCAAGGTATGGTCGTATTTGATTATGCAGATCGTTATACTGAAGGTGCCATGCAGCTTGGTAAATGGATGGCCGAAGGCAAGTTAAAAAGCCGCGAAGCCATTTATGAAGGTATTGAAAACTTTCCTGAAACCTATACCCGTTTGTTTACTGGAGATAAAAAGGGGAAATTGGTATTGAAGGTAATAGAATAAGAGCTATAGACTAGAATTAGCAAAAAAAGCAAAGCAAACAGCGGAAAGCAAAAGATACTGAACCAAATTCAGCATAAATGAAAGCAATACGATGCAATAGTTACGGCCCTCCTTCCTCCTTAACCTTGGAGGTAATCCCAGATTTAATACCTGGCAAAAAAGAGGTTTTAGTCCGTGTGCGAGCCTGTGGTATTAATTTTCCCGACACCTTAATCATTCAAGGCTTGTACCAATTCAAGCCAGAGTTACCTTTTACCCCAGGCAGTGATGTTGCGGGCGTGGTAAAGGCAATAGGGGAAGACGTGAAACATCTAAAAGTAGGCGATGAAGTATTTGGTTTTGTAGCCCATGGTGCCATGGCAGAAGAAGTTTTAGTGCCAGCAAATGCTTGTTTTCCTAAACCTAAGCAAATGGAGTTCCCTGTAGCCGCATCTTTTATGATGGCTTATGGTACTTCATTTTATGCGCTAAAAGACCGCGCAAAACTCCAAAAAGGAGAAACCCTGCTCGTGCTAGGAGCTTCAGGTGGTGTTGGCCTTGCTGCTGTGGAACTGGGCAAACTTATGGGTGCACATGTTATTGCGGCAGCCTCTTCGGATGAGAAACTAGAACTCTGCAAACACTACGGTGCAAATGAAACAATCAACTACAGCAAAGAAGATTTAAAGTCGACAATAAAAACGCTTACTAAAAACAAGGGAGTAGATGTTATCTATGACCCCATAGGTGGCTCTTATTCAGAAGCAGCCTTTAGGGGCATGGCTTGGAACGGTAGGTATTTGGTCGTAGGGTTCGCCTCAGGAGAAATTCCTAAACTACCCCTAAACCTGCCTTTGTTAAAAGGGGCTTCCGTAGTAGGCGTCTTTTGGGGCGGATTCGCCATGGGACAACCCAAAGAAAATATGCAAAACACCACGACCTTGATGCAATGGTATGCTGAAGGTAGATTAAACCCTCATATCGATAAAATATATTCCCTTGCCGATGCCCCAAAAGCATTAGAAGCTATGATGCAGCGAGAAGTAAAGGGAAAATTGGTAGTTCGTATGGTAGATTAGAAAATAGAAGCAAGAGACTAGAAAAAAAATTAAATATGAGACTAAAAGATAAGGTCGCCATTGTAACTGGCGGTGCAAGAGGTATCGGACAAGCTATTGCAGAATTATTTGCAAAAGAAGGAGCAACAGTTATTATTGTTGATTTGTTACCCCAAGGGGAGCAAGTAGCAGAACATATCATTGCCAATGGTGGTGTGGCAGGATATCATGCTGTTTCGGTTACAGATAAAATGGGAATCGACACCCTATTCGAAAACATCAACACCACCCATGGCAAAATTGACATTCTAATCAATAATGCAGGCATTACCAGAGACCGTACCTTAGAAAAAATGAGTATGGACGAGTGGGATGCGGTTATTGACGTGAACCTGAAAGGGGTGTTTATTTGCTCCCAAGCTGTTGCTCCCTATATGAAGGCAAATAATTACGGCCGCATAGTTAGTGCGGCATCCAACGTGGGGTTGCGTGGAAATTTTGGACAGACCAACTATGCCGCCACCAAAGCCGGAGTTATTGCCATGGCCAAGACATGGACCATGGAACTAGGTAAGTTTGGCATTACAGCCAATGCCGTAGCTCCAGGTTTTACAATGACCGACATGGTCGCTGATATTCCGGAAGCCCATTTAGATGCTATTAAGGCAAGTATTCCACTAAAAACTGCTGCACAACCCATAGATATTGCGTACGGCTATCTATACCTTGCCTCAGACGAGGCTCGATTTGTATCAGGAATTTGTCTCACCATTGATGGCGGAACTGCACGTTAAACTCAGTAACATGGCGCAACTACATATTAAAGATTTTACAGAGTTCGAAGAGTTAGTAGGCAAAGACCTTCCTGCGGGAGCATGGTTTACGATAAGCCAAGAAATGATCAACGATTTTGCGAAGGCTACCCAAGATTTTCAATGGGTACATGTGGATCTTGAGAAAATAAAAAAACATTCCCCGTTCAAAAAAGCAATTGCCCATGGCTTTATGTCGGTTTCACTTTTATCCAAATTATTAACAGACCTCATAACAGTGGATTCAGCAACAATGGGCGTCAATTATGGATTGAATAAAGTACGGTTTCCGAGTCCCGTTTTGGTCGACAGCCAAATTCGACTGCACACCGTCATTTCTTCAATAGAAACATATGGCGAAAATGGCTTAAAAATTACTTGGAACTGCAAAGTGGAAATCCAAGGCACGGAAAAACCAGCCTGTGTAGCGGAATTTTTAAGTCTGATGTTCGAATAACTTATACCAACTTACAACTGCGTGTCTTTCTATCAACAAATAGCTAAAATAGCTACCCGATTCATTGCTAAAGGACTACTCATTAAATACGGTCTCAACTAGTCTACTAGGTACCGTTGGAGTTCTGGAAAAATCATTGGTATTTTCAAAGACTTGCTAAATATCAGCATCAAAATCAGCTACACGTACAAAAACAAAAATTTTGTAGGCTCGATTTTGGAGCAAGTATGTTTTCGCGGTAGACCGCATCCCTATGATACAGCTCATGCAACTCTTAGGCGACGATTATGTAGTTTAGGACAAGTCGGCTGAAATCTATTTCAAACACCATGCGCGTGAAGCTTTATATACCGACGTTGATTCTCAACCTCATGAACTAGGAGATATACGAAAAAAGGTGATGGAACAAAAGGTAATCGATATGGTGAAGACAACTTAACTTACCAACGAGCAGATGAACATTGTATTTTGTGAAGTACATAAAACTATCTACATAACAGAAAAAACATTCTATAAGCAAAAAAGAAAACTTAGGATCGCTACAATATAAAACAGGGAAATTATTTGTACCTTAAACTGTTTTTTATCGACTTATAATTGAATTATCCAATACCGTACTCCGCCATGCAAAGACTCTTCGACCTTTTGTATCACCAAGCAGCTAATTTCCCAATTGACAATGCATTAAATGCCCGGGATGCCGACGGTCAATGGAAATTCTATAGTTCACAAAAGGTATTAGAATTAGCGGAGTTGGCAGCATCAGGTTTATTGAATTTAGGATTTAAACCTGGGGATAAAATTGCCATTACGTCCTATAAAAACCGACCAGAGTGGGTGATTATGGATTTTGCTATACAAATGGCAGGAATGATCAGTATTCCTATGTATCCAACAATCAGCCCTAACGAATACGAATATATTTTAAACGAGGCCGAGGTAAAAGCCGCTTTTTGCGGTGGATTGGATTTGTTTGACAAACTAATGCAAGCGCAGAAAAATAGTCCCAAACTGACTCACATTTACGCATTTGACCAAGATTCCAAAGGTCCTTTTTGGGAGACTGTTTTCGACTCATCAAAACAAAATGAAGTAGCACATATAAAGACTGGAATTAAAGAGGACGACTTGGCCACCATCATTTACACCTCAGGTACCACCGGGAACCCAAAAGGGGTGATGTTATCGCACAAAAACATATTGCATGTAATCTTGGAGACTTCTAAATTTTTGCCGTTAACAGCCGGTGATAAGGTAATCAGTTTTTTACCACTTTGCCATGTGTATGAGCGCGCGGTTTCCTTTGCCTATTGCTATAGGGGTGCGGCAGTTTATTTCTGCGGCACAGATAACCTCAGCGGTCCAGATGGAGATTTGGCAAGCGTAAAACCAGCTGCATTTACGACGGTTCCCAGGCTCCTTGAAAAGGTATACGAAGCCATTTACAATAAAGGACTTGTTCTTGAAGGGGTTAAGAAAAAATTATTCTTTTGGGCTTTGGACCTAACGGATGATTTTGAGCTGGACCAAAAACTTTCATTTACCAAAAAACTACAATGGAAAATCGCTAATAAACTGATTTTTAGTAAATGGCGCGATGCCCTTGGGGGCAATATTCGCTTAATTGTTACCGGCGCTGCTCCATGTCCTTCGAAAATACTCCGTGTATTTTGTGCTGCTGGGATTCCAGTCCGTGAGGCCTATGGGCTCACAGAAACCTCACCCACGCTTACGATTAATGGCTTAGAATCTGGTGGAACCTTTATAGGAACTGTTGGTTATGCCATTCCAGGAGTTTCACTCAAAATAGACTCATCAGATGGCAACTATGCAGATGATGAAGGTGAAATATTGGCCCACGGACCTAATATAATGCAAGGGTACTACAAGAAACCAGAAATCAACGCCAAGGTGTTTAAGGAGATAGATGGGAAAAAATGGTTCTGTACGGGTGATGTAGGTAAATTGATAACAGGTGCCGCCGGTCACGAATTCCTAAAAATAACCGACCGTAAAAAAGAACTTTTAAAAACCTCTGGAGGAAAATATGTTGCCCCTGCTCCCATTGAGAACAAGATGAAAGAAGACTTTCTTATTGAACAAATGATGGTGGTGGGCGACAAGCAAAAATTTGTGACCGCCCTTATTTTGCCGTCTGAAGCGTCACTAAAAAATTGGTGTCAGCACAAAAAATTAGGTTGGACTACGTTGGATGAAATGATTCTACATAAAGAAGTTATTTCCAAGTATCAAAAGGTGATTGATGCCTACAACCCCTTGTTCAGTCATATTGAACAGGTGAAAAAGTTTAAACTGATCAGTTCGCCTTGGCTACCCATACATGAAGATGGCGCAGAAGCGGAACTTACCCCTACCCTAAAATTAAAAAGAAGGGTCATCCGTGAGAAGTTCAAAAATGAGATTATGGAGCTTTATGCATAGTTTTGTTTTAATAATGAGCCTGAGCTATTCCCATCTACTCCAAAGAATTTGATATGATAGTAATACATCCTGATTAATTCATTGTATTCTCAGAAACGCTGAAGGTTTTAGTAAGTGTTATTGGTTTACCATAAGAGGTAAATCCATTCAGTATAACCTCATATTCACCTTCCACATCTGAGGTGAAAAACTCAAATTCGTAACTATTTTTATCGACCACCACGTGGGGTTTCCAAAAAAGAAGGCTGCGATAATCTGGAATTCGAGAAAATTCATCGGCTTCCAAATCATAACTTTGATTATAATAATTTTTTATCGGTTCCGGTTTTTTAAAATTTATAACCGAACTATTTTCATAGGTATGTGCTTCTAGATAATCACCATTAAAGGTCTCCACTGAAACGATTCCTTGATACTCGGTACCACCAAGAACAAACTTATCACGTATCAAACTTATTTTTTCTATGTTACGCGCATCAAAGGTTCTGATTTTTTCGTGATTGGGTATATAGACACCATCTATTAGAATAATGGAAGAAAAATCATTAAATTCTTCATCATAGGTTTCATAATCCTGTGCAACCTTTACATAATCATTTCCTTTACCGCTGCTTCTGTACCCAGCATTCGTAACAATTTCTACCATGGTTTCTTCAAAAGTAGGAAAGCGGGTGTATTCGTCCAAAATAAGGGTTTCCGGTGTTCCACCATCGAAAGGATCGATGGCATCGCCCTGTAAAATAGAATCTGGCTTTACCTGAAAAAAATGATTTTCAATTTGATTGTGAACACTGCGGGCTACAATAGTTTCTTTATCCGCTGCGGATAAAGCATAGTCCAAGAAGGTCAACTCCAACAAATCCAAATTGCCAATAGCTCCCTTTTTAATATTATACTTGACCGATTCATCTTCTACTTGAACCACTGCTGTTGAAACTTTATAATCCTTTCTTAGGTAGGAATAAAAATTACCGTCTTCATCGGTCCTTGAGAATTTCAATAGAAATTCCTTTCCAGGGATGGATATTACTACAGGCTTATCCGCAACTGGGCTGCCATTGGAATCAGTTACCGTTCCAAAGAAAAGTTCGCCGCGTTGTTCGGGTAAAAAGAGACTATCCCCAACCTGCTGCTTAATTTGCTTTTCAGCATTAAAATAAACATCGGCGTAGGTCAATGCATCCATAAAAGAATCCTTTCCCAGATGTGCTTTCTGTGAAACTTTTACAGTATAAGCCCCATTTCCTAAATATCCTTTGTAATTATTTATGGATAGTTTTACTTTTTCCCTTTTTCCATAACTCGTTTTATCTATTGAGAATGAAACTGTTGAAGAATCAATTTTCTTAGAACCTGCCATTACTAGAGCGCTCTCATTGTTTTTATCTGTACTATTAGTAGACAACAACTTGGATTGATCTGCCAAATAAGGATTTATAATAACGATATCATCCTTAAATACTTGAGCAAGTCCATTGTTCTTCATCCATTGGGTATAGCCTAGAAGCTTATACGTACCTGACGGCACATTTGCAGAAATAAAGTAGTCGCCCTGCCCTAGGCCCTTTTGCAACTTTAATTTATGCTCAAAAACAATTTCCCTTTCATCATTTACTAAAGCAACGTACGCAAGTCTACTAATCGTAGTGAGCTTATTACTTTGTGCGTTAAAACAATAAAGTGCATAATACAAATACTCTCCTGCAAAAACTATAGGACCGGTGTTATCTACATATATCTTTTCTTGGGGTAATTTTTTTAAATTTTCTAGCTCTGTAGGTGTTTTTACTATGTATTGAGACCATCCTACTAAGGAAAACACTAAAAAAAGAGCACTAAAAATGATATGTTTCTTCATAATTCTTATATTATTCTGTCCAAAAATCAGGTACTATATTACTTCCTAAGACAGTGCAATCTCCACAGGCCCTGCGTGCAGTCATATACGGGCCCCCAGGCGGGGCTACTTCACCCTCATTATCACGCACATATACAAAGAAGCCACTATCAATGGCGTCCTTTAAAGGCGAAGTTCCAGCAGGGGTTATGATCGGTGGAGCTCCCAAAAAAACACAACTTATTGCATACGGGGGTAAATTCTCATCTGGAAAAAAATCTTCGTAGTTAAAGAAAATTCTTACTTGGCTTGCATTGGCTACTTCAAAATAACCGAGTACTTTTTCACTAGGACTACTCGTGTTTGACATATTCCCTTCAATAAACCCCGGTTGAATTTCAGTAAAAACACTTTCGTTGCCCGACTGTTCTTCTAAGATACGGTAGAAAGAATAGGCATCAGGGGACTGGACAAGCTGCCGCACCATTATACTGTATCTATGACTTATAATATAATCATCTCTTGGGATAAACCGTACTAAATTTCCACTGACCTCGTTACCGGTCCTATTGAGGTCTAAAGCCTGAATGATACGATTACTACGTTGTACGCCATAACATACGCGCTCCTCTTGTTCTTTAGGTACTACATCAAAACTATCAAGGGTAATAGGTGGGTCAGGATCAACTACCACCATATCAAAAGGAGACCACAACGGCGCAATAACCTTATAGGTTTCTTCATATTGGTAACGTAAAAATGGAGCTTCACCTGGCAGAAGCTCTGAATCTGTATAAATAGCGACTCCCTCAACACCTAAATCATTCGTAATACGTTCTGCATAAACAGCTGTCATCGTTGCACTTTCGGGAAGAGATTCCAATTCAGATGCATACGAATTGCCTTCGGAGGTTTGTATGTTTAATTGGTACGTTATATTTGGTAGTGCTTGAAAGGATTGATTTGATTGGTAACGCCCCGGCTCTATTTCAGAGAATAAAAACGTAGTTCCATTCGCATCAATAACAGAAACACTTGCATTTTGAGCAACAGGTTGCAGCGAATCGTTCGCAAAGCTTCTACCCCTTCCCAAGAGTACTTCCTGCCGTTTTAATTCATTTGTCAAGGTAGCTTCTACCACCAAAAAGGTTTCAATATTTTCACCTTGGTTAACCTCGGCTGATATATCGAAAGGCTCCACACAGCTTGATGCTACCAGCATTGTTAAAATTCCTATATAAATTAGTTTTCTCATTCTTCTATCCAAAATTCAGGTACTATATTACTTCCAACAATATTACAATCCCCACATATTGTTGGCGTTACTTGATATGGCCCTTCACAGACACCTGGATCATTGCTAGCAAGCCATTCTACAAGTCCCAACTTAATTTGCGGTATTAATGGTTGTGGTCCCTCATTCGGAGGACAAGGTCCGTCACGTTCCGGATCACCCAATGGCGGACTTAAAAACCGATCACAGGTTACCGTGCCAAAATAGGGTGGCAACGACTCATCAGGATAAAAATCTTCATAGTTAAAATAAATTCTTTGGATGGCTACACTGCTTACATCAAAAAAACCAATAACTTTCATCTCACCGGATTCACTTACGATATTACCCTCTAAAGGCCCAGGCTGTATCTGACTAAAAACCAATTCGCTCTGAGTGAAATTTCTAAGGTTCTCATAAAATTGGAAGGCCTCGAACGATACTGTCATTTGCCTGACCAATATACTATACCTATGCGATAAAATGGGATTGTTGCTATTGATAAACCGTAGCTGATTACCTTTAGAAACAGCACCTGAAAGGCCCGACGCATCTAGCAGTAGAATATCCTGTGAGGGATTGGTCTTAAAACATACGCGTTCCTCACGTTTCTTCTCTATTAAACCCACAGCTGGAATCGTAAATCCAAGAAAATCACCGGTTTCTTCTTCCAAAATAGGCTCTCCACCCTCTTCAATAATTTCAAACTCAAAAGGTCTCCAATTTGGAGCTATAATTTTATAGGTCTCTTCAAAAGTATACCTGTACAAGGTGCTTTTTAGGGTCCGACGTATCTACGAATATCCCCATTCCATCTACACCGCTATCGGAGACCGTGCGCTCCGCATATAGACCATCAATGTTAGACCTGCCGACCATACGCATTTCGGTAGAGGCGTAACTTTTCCCATCAGCTGTTGTGATGTTCAATGTGTACCCTATATCGCTTTCAGCCAAGAAGCTCTCCGGGGCCTCATAAATTCCCGGTTCGCTTTCTACAAATACAACGCGGTTCCCAGTGCTCATGTTCAGCACTAAAGTCGCGGCTTCTTCAGGATCTACATCCAATCCCCGAGATGAGATAAACGGTGGGTGTATTGGGATTAAAAAGCACATCGTCTGGAACATTGACGGTACTATCACTCTGAATACTTCTAGACCTGCTTATAAAAATCCGTTGTCTACCTACTTCGTCCGTAAGGTTTGCCTCGACAACGAGAATACCAGAAGAATTGGCAGACCCGCTAACTATCGGCCCGACGTCTATAGGTTCCACACAGCTTACTAGAGCAAAAAAGACTAAAAACGATATAAAGATTATTTTTTTCATATTCTAGCAAATTTTGATAATTTCTAATTTTCCAATACTATCCTTAAAATTTAAAATTATAGGTGATTGAAGGAATAGGAATGGCAAAAATAGAGCTCTGTAGGGCCTTTACCTCGCCGTTATCGGTAACAAAAAATACGGAGTAGGGATTATTCCTTCCCAGTACATTGTAGACAGAAATGGTCACAAAACTATGGGCCAGTTTATTCTTTTTATGGTTGCCTTCGATATTGAAACCTAAGTCCAAACGGTAGAAATCGGGTATACGAAACTCGTTCCGGTTGCTAAAGGCCACGAAATCCGCATTATTGAATCTAAAGGTTCCTATAGGATAGGTCACGGGCCTACCGGTTTGGTATACAAAATTAGCCGATAGGCTATACCGCCTACTGAACTTATAATTGGTAATCAAACTTACGTCGTGCGGCTTATCAAAGTTAGAGGCAAAAAATTCCCCGTTGTTGATGCGTTCCTCACTGAACTCACTATCGAAGCGATACAAACTTCTGGAATAGGTATAACTTAGCCATCCATTAAAATCTCCCTTATTCTTTTTTAATAAGAGCTCTACACCATAGGCCTTCCCGTCGCCCTGCAACACCTCGGTCTCTACATTTTCGTTGAGAAAGAGATCCGCACCCGTTTTAAAGTCCAGCACATTGTCCATTCGCTTATAATACCCCTCCAAGCTCAATTCATATTCATTTTCCTTGAAATTCTTATAGATACCCAATGAAGCTTGGTACCCTTGTTGGGGTGCAATGTTAAGATCGGATAGTTTCCATGTATCTATGGGCGATACCGTAGTGTTATTGGATAAGGTATGTAAAAATTGATATGAATTATTAAAACTTGCTTTGATCGATAGGTCAGGTTTTAGTAGATAGCGTGCCGAGACCCTGACCTCGGGACCGCCATACGTCTTGATCACATCACCACTACCATAACTTATGGTATCCAAAACGGTAGACTCGTTTTTTGGCAACCCCTCTTGGTAGGTACGTTGGGTACCCGAACCCAAAGCTGCAAAAAAAGCATACCTAAGTCCTAAGTTCACCAAAAACTTTTCCCCGATATTGATTTCGTCACCAATGAACAGTGCACCTTCCAACGCCTGTTCCTGATCTATGAACACCGGATTCACGTTCGACGCTCCTCCCTTTGGCACTATACTGCCAGGGTTTACTGAATAGAGCTTGCCCGTTAGACCATAATCCAATGTATGGGTATCGTTCAACTTGGTTCGAAGCTTATATTTCATGCCGGTTTCCTCAATGGCATAATCCAGATTAAAATCTATATTGGCCTCACCATCAAAATCAATTCCAAACCCGTAGCGGCTATTATCAAGGACCAATGCGCCATTGGTCTTTTCGTTATATCTGTGGTCCCATCTGACGGAAAACAGCCTGTTATTGTAGTTGTAAAGCGAATCTGAAGTGATACTAAAAGCATCACGACTATAATAAGCGGTAGCTTTTACTTCATTGTTATCATCTATTCTGTTATGGTATTTAAGAATACCATCAAAGAAAGAAGCTTGACTATTGTTCAAGGACTCATCATCTAGGGAACGCAGAATCCAATCAGCATAAGCGCCTCTAGCCCCAACGACCAAGGAGGACTTGTCTTTTTTCAAGGGGATTTCCAAGGCCAGATTTGCGGTAACGGGACCAACGGAGCCTTCTCCGGAAATCTCCTCAACGTTCCCGTTTTTTGTGCGGATGTCAAAAACAGAGGATAGACGCCCTCCAAATTCAACAGGAACAGCACCTTTGTATATATCAACACCTTTGGTAGTAAATGGATTCAACGCCTGAAAAATACCAAAAAAGTGTTGTGGATTGTAGATTACGGCATCGTCTAAGAGTACAAGATTTTGGTCCGTTTTTCCACCCCGAACATTTAGACCTGTAGCCCCTTCACCTGCTGACGATATGCCCGGAAGCGCTTTGGCCACTTGCAAAATATCCCGCTCTCCTAGTACCAATGGAATATTTTTAGATTCCTCCGAATCTATCTGTTCACTCCCGGTAATAGCATCTTCTACGTTCTTAGCGGCATCTGCTTCCACGACTACCTCGTCCAATTGTTGTAAACCTTCTTCCAACACCAAGCTTAGACTGCCATCGCTATACATGATCACTTCACGTTCCGTAGCAGCGATTCCCATAGCTCTAATGCTCAAAACATTATAGCCCGCAGGTAGTTCCAGCTCAAAATCACCTTGAGCGTTCGTTACACCTAGTAAGTTCGTCCCTTTTACCCTAATGGCAAGATCTTCTATGACCTCCCCCGTTCTAGCATTAAAAGCCTTTCCTTGTAATACGTAAGCCGATTTCAGTTTGGCAACATCCGCCTTACCTACTTTAGCAACGCCATATTCTTTTCGTGTTTGGCGTACATCCTCGTTAAAAAAAGTAGGTGGTGGTGCATTTCTGACACCACTAGTTGTTTGAACGTTCACATTGCTGCTATCCCTACCAAAAAAATAAAGTGGTAATTCATCATATACAATCGTATTCTCCAATATGATAATGCGTTTCTCATTCTCAAGTATGTAAAAGTTCAAGGTAGTCCCGTCCAAAACCTTTTCCAGAACGGAAACAATAGCTTCATTGTTAAACATGGTCGTAATGGAATCCTGAGTTATCCAATCTTTTAAAAAAAAGAAATTATAGCCACTTTTTTTCTCTAAATCTAAAATCACTTCTTGCAGCGAAACTTGGTTGTATACTCCCGACAAAGCACCAGATTCTTGTCCAACTAACGGCAATACTGCCAAAAACAATAAGATAAGAAGCAATATTCTTGCCCTATGAATACTTTTATAAATTGAGGATAAGCGTTTGCAGGAAGCTATTATATCCTGAAACTTGAAAAGAATTGTCATTCTATTACGTTCTGATTTATTTACTAAAAATACGAAAGTAAGCCTAGTAAAAGCGTTAAGGAAGATGGCTTATTTTAGTTTATTTCAACAATATTTGTTACGTTTTTCCAACTGTTATAGAAACAACACTGAGAATTTCGTAAAACCACAGATATCTAGTCCAATCCTTATCTAACTTGGGTTGATATCCAGCTCCAACTATATTTTGTAATGGTAAAGGCAAGTACTTCAACCTTTACTGCTTTTGGTAATACTACTATTTATCATTGTTCTTTCAATTTTATAAATTGAAAGTGAGAATAATACTAAATGTTGTTTTATTCCACAACATTACATTGGCTTTAACCTCTAACCATCAATTTTTAAAGAACACAATTTTTTAGTATACCTTATTTTATTTGAGATGAAACCCGAATGATTTGCTACGTAAAAAACTAAGATTTGGTTAGCTCTTACCATATATGCTTAGTTCTCATAAAACAGGCGAATCTTTGTTTCGGCATCTCAACGAAGTATCTATTCCTATGACCTCCTCCTATATTTAGGTACTGGTTGCAACTACGGTATCTGGACCATTTCCATCAAAATATTTATGACTTCGCATCAAAACCATTATATTTTTTTTTGATATCTCAAAGTCCATCAAATTTGATACCGTCTGAAATCGAAATTTTTCCCAACCAAAATTTATATCTTTAGGACAACCGAAAAACAAATTTCTTAAAATGAAAAGAACAACCAATCGTATTCCATATATCACATTTGGCCCAATTACGCTTCTCGTGTTGATTAGCCTATTTTTTTATTCCTGCGCCGAACAGGAAAAAGATGATACCCCATGGGTTTCACTTTTTGATGAGGAAACATTGAACGGATGGACGCAAAAAGGTGGTGAAGCTACCTACAAAGTTAGAGAAAATACCATTGTTGGATCTACGGTATCGAACACACCAAACTCCTTTCTTACATCGGATAAAATGTATGGGGATTTCATCTTGGAACTTGAATACAAGGTAGACTCTAGTATGAACTCTGGCATACAGATACGTAGCAATAGCTATCCCCACTACAGAGATGGAAGAGTACATGGCTATCAAATTGAAATAGACCCTTCGGACAGGGCTTGGAGTGCTGGTATTTATGATGAATCTAGAAGAGGATGGTTACATCCCCTTTCCGATGACAATACCGCCGCAAAACTAGCCTTCAAACAAAACGACTGGAACCACTATCGTATAGAAGCTCTAGGAGATACGCTTAAGACATGGATTAATGGCGTTCCGGCTTCCTATTTGGTAGACAACCAAACCGCCAGCGGATTTATTGGACTACAGGTGCACTCCATCAACAAAGAGCAAAAAGCAGGAACAGAAATCATTTGGAAAAATATTCGCATACTCACGGATAGTCTTGATAGGTATGCTCAAAAAAGCCCTTTACCGCTGGTAGATAAAACAAACCGACTAACCAAAAACGAGTCTGACCAAGGTTGGAACATGTTGTGGGACGGACAAACGACCAAGGGCTGGAAAGGTGCCAGATCGGATAGCTTCCCAGAAAAAGGATGGATTATGGAAGATGGTGTACTTACGGTATTGTCTTCGGGCGGAGAAGAATCTGCTGCAGGTGGCGATATTGTGACCACTGAAAAATATAGCGATTTTGAGTTAATGCTGGATTTTAAACTGACCGAAGGCGCAAATAGTGGCATTAAATATTATGTGGATACCGAATTAAATAAAGGGCCTGGGTCTTCAATCGGTCTAGAGTATCAACTTTTAGACGATGACAAACATCCTGATGCAAAATTAGGAAACCATGAAGGGAGCAGAACAGTCGCCTCGCTATATGACCTTATCCAAGCCGATATTAACAAACCCATCAACCCTATTGGCGAATGGAACACAGCACATATTATCTCAAAAAACAATCTAGTAGAGCACTACCTTAACGGAGCAAAGGTGCTTGAATACGAACGTAAAAGTGATACTTACAGAAAACTGGTATCTGAAAGTAAATACGTTACCTGGCCCAATTTTGGCGAATTGGAAAGTGGCCAAATCCTGTTACAGGACCACGGAGACCATGTAAGTTTTAAGAACATTAAAATAAAACCACTAACCAACAACTAGACCATGAAGAATAATAGAAGAGAATTCATCAAAAAGACAACAGCTGGCTCGTTGGCCTTAACCCTGGGCGGACTGCCATTTACTGCGATAGGAAATACAAGGATATTAGGTGCGAACGACCATATTAATTGTGCCGTAATCGGGGTTCGCAGCAGGGCGAAGGCTCACGTTAGGGCAATTCATGCCAACACTAATGCTAAGATTCTTTATAATTGCGATGTTGATGATGTCATCATAGAAGCACATAATATCTGGTGCCAAAAAAATATTGGATATGTTCCTAAAGTTGAAAAAGATTTTAGAAAAATACTAGAAGATAAGGATGTGGATGCCGTATTTATAGCCACACCGGAACACTGGCATGCACCAATGGCGATTATGGCTATGCAGGCAGGCAAACATGTATATATAGAAAAACCGTGTAGCCATAATCCACACGAGAACGAACTATTAGTAGCCGCACAGAACAAATATGGTAAAAAAGTACAAATGGGCAACCAGCAGCGTTCTGCTAAAACATCTATCCAAGCCATTGCAGACATAAGAGCCGGCGAGATAGGCGAAGTCTACAAGGGAGAGGCGTACTATTCCAATAACCGTGGCTCTATTGGCAAGGGCAAGGAAATTGCCGTTCCAAAAACATTGGATTGGGACCTATGGCAAGGCCCGGCACCACGAGAGGCTTACAGGGACAATATACACCCTTATAACTGGCATTGGTTCAAAACTTGGGGAACTGGCGAAATGCATAACAATGGAACCCATGAGGTTGATATTTGTCGCTGGGCTTTAGGAGTTGATCTACCGGAAAGCGTTACTTCCTTTGGCGGAAAATACACCTTTGACGACGATTGGGAATTTGTGGACAACCAACAGGTTACCTTCAAGTATCCCGACAACAAATTCATTACCTGGACAGGGCATAGCCGCGGTGTCATCATGCCAGAACAACCAGGTCGTGGCGTTACAATTTATGGAAGCAAAGGAATTATACAGTTAGATCGAAATTTTTATAAGCAGTTTGATTTACAAGGAAATGCCCTCAAGTTCGAGTTTGAAAAATCTGCAAGTGCCACTACCAATACCAGAGGCGAAGGAAACTTGGATGTGGACCATGTAGGTAACTTTTTTGATGCCATACGAAGAGACACCTCCATGCATGCAGAGATTAACGATGCTAGTATTTCTACGATGCTATGCCACTTAGGAAACATGGCACAAGATGCAGGTGAAACCTTAAACATAGACCAAAAGACAGGAAAGGTACTTAACAACGAACAAGCTATGAAAAGCTGGAAAAGAGAGTACGCCAAAGGCTGGGAGCCAAAGGTATAATCTTAATTAGATTTATGTTTCAGGTATCTTAAGAAGAGTTTTTTCTTTGCAAAGCATGTATCAATCTGTTTACCTACCTTCTACTCACTGATAAACAGATTGTTTCACATAGCTTACCTAAAGGCAGCACATTTTTAATTTAACTTTCTCTACCTTAAAATCAGCATCAAACACACTCAGAACAATGCTCGTAAAAAGGCACTTACATATTCCTACGATACTGACCACCGACTGCAAAGAGCGCATGGGTAATCTGCCCTAGAGAGCAGTGTTTAGCTACTTCCATCAGCTCCTCAAAAATATTCTCGTTGGCCATGGCCTTTTTTTGAAGTTTCTCAAATATCTCATCTTGATTTGCTCTTTCATGCAAACGCTCCAATGTTTTAATCTGATATTCCTTTTCTTCGGTGGTGGCCCTTATGACTTCATCGGGCAGAATGGTGGGTGAGCCCTTTGAACTTAAAAAGGTATTGACACCAATAATAGGAAAATCGCCATTGTGTTTTAAGGTTTCATAGTGCAGGCTTTCCTCTTGAATCTTGTTCCGTTGGTACATGGTTTCCATGGCACCTAGCACGCCTCCCCTTTCCGTTATCCTATCAAACTCAAGTAAGACCGCTTCCTCGACCAAATCCGTCAGCTCCTCTATGATAAACGAGCCTTGTAACGGGTTTTCGTTTTGGGTAAGTCCCAATTCTTTATTTATAATTAACTGAATGGCCATGGCCCTTCTTACGGAGTCCTCCGTTGGCGTGGTAATAGCCTCGTCGTAGGCATTGGTATGCAAAGAATTACAATTATCGTAAATAGCATATAATGCCTGCAAGGTCGTACGTATATCGTTAAAATCTATTTCTTGGGCATGTAAGCTCCTACCTGAGGTCTGAATGTGGTATTTCAACATTTGCGACCTTTCGTTTGCTCCATATTTATGTTTCATAGCCTTTGCCCAAATCTTTCTGGAGACCCGACCTATGACCGCATATTCAGGATCTATACCATTAGAGAAGAAAAAGGATAAATTGGGTCCGAAGGCATCAATATCCATTCCCCTAGAAAGGTAATATTCCACATAGGTAAATCCATTGGACAAGGTCAATGCCAATTGCGTAATAGGGTTAGCCCCTGCCTCGGCGATATGGTAGCCCGAAATGGAAACCGAATAAAAATTACGAACCGCATTGGCAATAAAATATTCCTGTACATCACCCATAAGTCGGAGTGCGAATTCGGTCGAAAAAATACAAGTATTCTGAGCTTGATCTTCTTTTAGGATATCTGCTTGTACCGTACCCCTGATTTCGGATAGGGTTTTAATTTTTATTTGTTGATAGACTTCTTTTGGCAATACCTGATCTCCGGTAACTCCTAAAAGAAATAAGCCTAAGCCATCATTTCCTTCAGGTAGTTCGCCATGGTATTTTGGTCTTTCGGTATAAGCATAAATCGACTTGATTTTCTTTGTCACCTTTTGCTCTAGTCCTTTATCCTTTATATATAGCTCACATTGCTGATCTATGGCGGCATTCATAAAAAAAGCAAGTAGCATAGGAGCAGGGCCGTTAATCGTCATACTTACTGAGGTCAAAGGGTCGGCCAAGTTAAAACCAGAATAGAGTTTTTTAGCATCGTCCAAGCAGCAAACACTTACCCCTGCATTCCCAATTTTACCGTAAATATCTGGTCTATAATCCGGGTCGTTACCATAGAGGGTAACGCTATCAAAAGCGGTGGATAATCTTTTTGCCGGAAGTCCTGCACTCACATAATGAAACCTTCTATTGGTTCGTTCCGGTCCTCCTTCCCCTGCAAACATTCTTGCCGGATCCTCTGCTGACCTCTTAAACGGATATAGCCCAGCCGTAAATGGGAATTCTCCTGGGACATTCTCCTGTAAAACCCATCGCAACAAATCTCCCCAAGCTTCGTATTTTGGCAGTGCTATTTTTGGTATTTTCGAATGGGAAAGCGATGTCGTATGGGTATCGATTTTTAATTCCTTGTTTCGCACCTTAAACGTATAAACTGGGTTCTTATATCGAGCTACCTTCTCCTCCCATTCCAGTATCACTTTCCAATTATAGGGGTCTAAATCTAGTTTCACCCTATCAAACTCTGCCAATAAGAGTTTACATAAATCAGAGGAATCATTTGTTCGCTTAGCATCTGTTTCTAGCTCCAAGCCTTGCGTCGTTAGTTGAGGAGGCTGACCACTAACCGATTCCAAGGTCTTATATATACCATAGAGCTTTTGTGCCGTTTGTGACTGTGTTAAAGCACTGGCGTCATAAGATCTATTGCTTTCGGCTATTTCCGAAAGATAGCGTGTTCGGGCCGGTGGTATTACATATATTTTTTCGGAAGTACCAGATAAAAAATCAAAAGAAGATTGTAATGGTACTTTTATTTTTTCTACTAACTCGGCCAATACCGCAGTATACAAACGGTTCATACCCGGATCATTGAACTGTGACGCAATGGTGCCAAAAACCGGCAAGTCGTCTTGTTTCGCATCCCAAAGATTATGATTTCGCATGTATTGTTTCTTTACATCACGTAAGGCATCCAAGGCACCTCTTTTATCAAACTTGTTAATGGCCACCAAATCGGCAAAATCCAACATATCAATTTTCTCCAACTGGGTAGCGGCACCAAATTCGGGTGTCATCACATAAAGTGATACATCGCTATGTTCTATAATTTCGGTATCAGACTGACCAATTCCAGAGGTTTCCAGAATAATCAAATCAAAATGCGACGCCTTTAATACTTCAACTGCTTTGTTCACATGCTTGGATAGGGCTAGGTTAGACTGCCTCGTAGCCAAGCTCCGCATATAGACTCTGGAATTATTAATGGCGTTCATACGTATTCTATCACCCAAGAGTGCGCCACCGGTTTTCCTTTTAGAAGGATCAACGGATATAATTCCCAAGGTTTTATCTGGAAAATCCATCAGAAATCGTCTTACTAATTCATCTACCAAAGAAGACTTACCCGATCCTCCCGTACCAGTAATTCCCAAAACAGGAGTTTTAGAGTCAGCCGCCGCAAGGGCAACCGATTCTAATGCATTTTTAGCCAAATCTGGAAAATTCTCTGCTGCAGAAATAAGCTTGGCAATGGCCTTATGATCCCGTTCGAAAAGTCTTTCGGCCTCGTTATCGATGTTATCCCCCACTGGAAAGTCAGACTGCTGAACCAAATCATTAATCATACCCTGTAATCCCATTTCCCTACCGTCATCCGGGGAATACAAGCGGCAGATACCGTAGTCCATTAATTCCTTAATTTCCTGCGGAAGAATAACACCGCCACCACCTCCAAAAATTTTGATATGTTCACAACCTCGCTCTTTGAGCAAATCGTACATGTATTTAAAATACTCGTTATGACCTCCTTGATACGAAGTGATACAAATAGCATTCACATCCTCTTGGATAGCTGTATTCACAACCTCCCCAACGCTGCGGTCATGTCCTAAATGAATAACCTCTACACCTGTAGACTGAATTATTCTTCGCATGATATTGATAGACGCATCATGCCCATCAAACAAAGAAGCAGCCGTCACAATTCTTATTTTGTGAACAGGCTTATAAGGGAGTATATTTTTCATTACTAAGGATTTAGAATTACCGGACTCTCTCAAATTTAAGTCTTTTCCGGTTAGGCCTTAAAATCAATCCATGTGAATAATACCCTAGTATTTTTTAAAACAGTACAGATTTTAAGTAGAATCAGTGCTTTAGTCAAAAGAAAGGCATGATTTTAATAAAAAGCTTAGGGTTCCTATAATTTTAGGAAGATAATCGTTTCCTAAAAAAGCAAAACAATGGTATCATTGTAGCCCTTAGAGGTATCACTCCATTTTGCTATCTTTAGGACAATAAGGCTCTTTATATGCAAAAAAAACTAGTGAGAATTGGGTTTGTTTTGGTTTTGGTTCCCTTTTTGGCCTTACTAATCTGTAACTACCTCATCAACTCCTTTGCAGAAGGCAAAACCTACAGTAGCACTTCACAAATACCAAAAAACCAAGTTGGGCTAATACTGGGAACTTCTAAAAGATTAATAGGAGGTCAACCCAACCCATATTATGAAAATAGAATTTCAGCAACCGTAGCCTTATATAATGCGAAAAAAATAAATTTTATCCTAGTAAGTGGAGACAATGGTAGTATTTACTATAACGAGCCCACCACCATGAAAAAAGATTTAGTGGAAAAAGGGATTCCATCTGAACATATTTTCTTGGACTATGCGGGTTTTAGAACTTTAGACTCCATGGTACGAGCCAAAGAAGTATTCGGGCTTACGAAAGTTACGGTCATATCTCAAAAATTTCATAATGAAAGAGCCATTTATATCGCTGAAAAAAAAGGATTGAAAGCCATTGGTTTTAATGCAGCTGATATTGCGTTCGAATCAGGGTTACGCGTTCAACTTCGGGAATATTTTGCAAGAGTAAAAGTATTTTTAGATCTCGCACTGAAAGTACAACCACGATTTTACGGAGATAAAATCAATATAGAGTAGTCATTTTCCGCCAAACGAAAAAAGATAAATCACAAGCTATGTCAAAGATAAAAACACTTCTGAAAAACCTAGGCCCAGGTCTGCTTTTTGCAAGCATGGCTATTGGAACCTCACATTTGGTGCTCTCTACCAAAGCGGGAGCGCAATACGGATGGCTTATGGTTATTCCTATAATTTTAGCAAATGTCTTAAAATATCCATTTTTTGAGTTTGGGGTACGCTACACCAACATTACTAACAAAACCCTTATTGAGGGGTATCTAAATCGAGGTAAAGGCTATCTGTGGTTCTATGCGGCTATAACATTGCTTACCACCTTTACTATTTTGGCAGCTTTATATACCGTAACGGCTGGCCTGTTCATCAACCTTTTTAAAATTAATAATATAAGTATAAGCACGGTTGCGCTTGGACTTTTTATATTTATTAGTGGTCTGTTGATAATCGGTAAATATAGATTTCTAGAAATCAGCTTAAAATTTGTGGTCAGCATTCTGTTTTCAGCATTGATCGTTACTACCGCCTTGGTGGTTTTAAAAGGACAGGTTGCACCCGTAGCGGACTTTGTCCCTACACCGATTTTTAATGAGGTAGGAATTTTATTTCTTATAGGTCTCATGGGGTGGATGCCCACAACCGTAGAAGCCTCTAGTTGGATAAGCCTGTGGAGTATTGAAAAATGGAAAAGCCAGAAAAAACCTTCTTTAAAAGAATCTCTACAAGAGTTTAACTTAGGGTATATTCTAACCGGTATCCTAGCGCTATTCTTTATGACCATAGGATGGTTTACACTTTATGGCACCAATACTGTTCTCAGTGGTAATGCCGTTAATTTTGCGGATCAGGTGGTGCAACTATTTACAACTCACATTGGGGCCTGGGCCTATCTATTTATTGCCATTTCGGCCTTTGCTACTATGTTCAGCACCTGTATGACGGCCCACGATGCAGTAACTAGGGTGAGTTTGGATATCATTGGTCTCCTGAGATCAAGTAAACCCTCAATAAATACCAAAGTAAATTTCGCGGTTGGGGTGGTCGTACTGGCGATAATCAATTTTATAGTAATAGCTGCCTTTGGAGCAAATATGGGGAAACTTGTGGCCCTAGCTACCTTTGTTTCTTTTGTAGTAGCGCCAATCATAGGCTACATGAACTTAAAGAATGTCATGAGCAACGATATTCCTGTGGAACATAGACCAAACAAAAAATTACGAGTTTTGACCTACTTAGGAATTGTGTTTTTATCCTGTTTTTCTTTGTATTATTTCTATGTGGTCATTTTCTAGATAAACTGAACATAAAACTTATTTTGCATTGAACACCTTTATTAAGGTACGTTCGTTCTGCTTATGAAGAAACTCTAAACAATAGGCACCACTTATACACTTATTGGTCAATTTTTCCTCTCCATAACCTAAGGCTTCAACTATGGCTGTTTGAGAAACACCGTTTTTAAGCAAGTAAGATTGTATGGCGTTAGACCTGCTTTGGGAAAGCTTTAAATTACTGGAAGAACTACCTCTGCTGTCGGTATGGGTGGCTATGGCTAAACGTATTTCTGGAAACTTTCGCACAGTTTCTACTACTTTATCTAGCTCTAGAGCAATAGCTGTATTGACTACACTTTTACCCTTGTCAAAATAGAATTTATTAAGTCTTATTACTTTCTGACCCTCTTTCTCCTCCACAAGGTCATCAAGCACCTCAAAACCAATATTAAACGGAACACCTTGTAAATCCTTCATTTGTTCTGGGCTTAAGCTCATAGAAAACATGGAGTGCTTTTCTTTAGAAGCCTCGATTGTAATCCCATCCTGCCAAGGAATTTCTAAGGAAAATGCTCCATTCTCCTTGGAATACAATTCTTTTATTATCTCACCTGTTGTGTTTAGAACAGTAATCTGAACTTGACTAATTCCATCATTCGAAGATGAATTTAGAGCCTGGCCTCTTAGCGCAAAAGTCTTTAAACCAGGAATACCGTTGATTTTAAAACCGTATATATCGTCTCCTCCTTTACCACCTTCTCTGTTCGATGCCAAATAGCCTAAATACCTATCTTCACCGCTTTCCTTGATAATGAACCCAAAATCATCTTTAGGTGTGTTAATACCTTGACCAAGATTCACTGGAATACTGTGACCCCCATCTCGCATTATATTCGACTTGTACAAGCCATAAAAAACATCGGAAGAAAAATAAAGATCACCGTTAAAGAGAAAAGGGGAAATCTCATTTCCAGGAGAGTTTATTCTAGGACCTAAATTTGTTGGTGCGGACATAACCTGACCGTTGTTCATAGTTACATAATAGATATCGGTTCCGCCATAGCTATCATCAAAATTAGCCGCAAAATACAAGCGATCAGATTCTGCATCAAAAAAGGGATAATAAAAAGAGGTGCTCAAATCCTTAAGCAAAAACCTGAACTGCCCACTAGAATTCAATACACCAATAGACAAGGCATTTTTCCAGTTATCATCAAAAGCCATTTCTCCTTCGTTGGTGTTGGAAAGAATGTAAAAAATATTATTCAGCTTTTCCGAATAGAACGGCGTTGATTTATGGAATTTGGAGAAAGGAATTTTAGAAAAAACAGCAGTGTTATTGGCTATTCCGTTTTCGTCTATCGAAGCAACATAGATATCAAGATAAGATTCTCCAGTTGGAATGTATGTGTTTTTGTTTTCTTGTTGGCGACTACTACTAAACAGCAATTGGTCCTTGTAAAATGCAGGTGATGTGTCAGCTTGCGGACTGTTAATCGAGACATTAAACAGGGTGAAATCTAGGTTGCCCTCGCCACCCTCCATTAGTTCATAGTTAAAGGTTGCATTTTCTAATAATTCTGAAGATAAGGATGCAGATTTGGTTTTTAAAAAGGTCACTACGCGCTCCTTATCCGATGTTTTGGAAAGGCTTTGCAGCATTTTATTAAACCTATGAACAGACATGATGGTGTCTTTCTTGTTACTATCCATATAGATTTTGGAGGCGTTTTCATAGGCACCCGTCTTAAAATAGGCATCTGCCAAATTCAAAAGCTGAGCATCGGTCAGTGGTTTCTTTGCCCGCTCCTTTGTGTACGCTTCAATTGCTTTCTTGTATTCGTAACCAAAAAAATAATTATCGGCTTTAGACCTGTTTTCTTGACCAAAACAAAGGTTTCCTGCAATGATTAAAAAAGTAAGGAATATGTTCCATTTCATCTCTTAATATTTTTTTAAAGGTCGGATGTCATTCGCCTATCAACATTATATTACGGCTCATTACGTATGCTAATAGCAAGTTAAAAGAATCTTGGTGAATCTATTTGTTTTGCTTTCCCTTTTGACTTTCCACTTTTATCGTTCTTAGCATTTGAATTGTTTCCACCTCTGCCCAAATAAAATTTAAGTATCACCTCGTGAGAACCTTGATTAAATTCTCCTAGTGCATTTGTATTATAGTCGTAAGAGTAACCTATGAATGTACTATTTGATATCTGAAATCCTGCCAAACCACTAAATGCATTTTCTACCCTGTACGATACCCCAGCCGTAACCACATCGGATATTAAAAAATTAGCGGAAAGATTTATATTAAGCGGAGCACCCGATAAAGAGTTCACCATAAACGCAGGTTTAAATTTTAACCCATCGGACAAATTAAATACATAACCTCCAATAAAGTTAAACTGAATCTTATCATCTACCACCGAAGCTACCTCATCGTTATACAAACCTTCCGTCAGGAAATTAGGAATGGAAGCGCCAAGGTACCATTCATCCCCGTACATAAAAAGACCTGCGCCTACAGTGGGGTAAAAGTTATTTATGGGTTCCAAACCTAATGGATCCCCTGGGTTTTCAAAAGAGCCTTTACTAAAATCTACATTCAAAAACGAACCACCCAAATCCATACCAAAGGATAGTTTGGTATTGTCCGTAACCTTTACTTGATAGGAATAGGATATATCCGCATACGTTTGTGTCAGTGGACCCAATTGGTCATTAACTACATTGATTCCCAGCCCCATTGTCTCATTGCTAAACGGAAGGTTTGCTCCGAACCGTATCGTTCGAGGAGCGCCTGGTATATCTATCCACTGCGCCCTGTACAGGGCAGCTATTTCTGGAGTTTGTACCGTGCCTACGTAAGCAGGATTAAAACTACCTATATTGTACATGTATTGCGTATACTGCGGTTCCTTTTGCCCATATACCGCAGTTGTAGCCAAACCAAGTAACAAAAGCAAACAGGGTATAAAAGAATAATTAAATGTATTGTATATCTTATGCATAACCCGTTTTATCTGATCAATTGAATCCAACCTTTATTCACTATTTCTTCGCCACCATTAAGACTATAATTCATAATATAAAAATAGGTGCCTTTTGGTGCTTGCTTCCCTTCCCAAGTACCATCCCAAACATCCGCTCTTTTTACATTTGAAACTGCTTTATTAAGGACCTCATAAACGAAATTACCATATCGGTCATATATTTTAATACTGAATAAAATATCAACATTAATGTTCAATTCTCTATCTTCCAGATTAATCCTAAGAATATCATTTACTTCATCCCCACTATCAGGTGAAAATTGATTGTATAAAAATCCCGGGGATGCTTCTGTCGGCTCTATAACCTCAACAAGTACCGTCTCAGAATTATTGGTATCATCACCATCTCTTGGCGATGAGGTTATATAGGAAGCAGTATTTTCAAAGATACCAAGCCTTGGTGCCCTAGCCGTTAGTAGCAGTACGGCAACTTCTTCTAATTGTAGTTCTGGTATAAGCCATTCTCCACTTACTTCGTCATAATTTCCATTGTCCGTTTCCGTAGAAATAAATTCAAAATTTGCATCAAGTACATCTAAAATTCTAATGTTACTGACTACATCAGATAGCGATTGGTTGGTCACCTTTATTTCAAATACAACATTATCACCAATAAGTACCGTATTGGGAATTGCTCGTTTTTCAATCAATAAGTCAACTCCTTCGGCAATGGTTGTTTCAATAACCACCGGTTCTGAAACATCGTTACTAGCGTTATCATCTACAGGAGTAGATTCCAGTAACTGTGCCGTATTCGTATAGTTATCCCCTTCTATAATCGTTACTACAATGTCCAAGGTTGCGGTTCCTAGAGCAGGTAGATTTTCAATATCCCATTCTCCGTTAACTGCGTTATAACTTCCTGTGGATCCGGACTGAGAAACGAACTCAAACCCATTTTCCAACAAATCTCCAATTTTTGCACTGTTAACGATTTTATCCGTTAAGTTGTTTACAGTAATCGTAAACGTTACTGTGTCCCCTATAAGCGCCGCAAGGGTGTCAGCAGTTTTTGGCAGTTTTTGTTATTTCCAAATCAACAGGGCAATCCGCACTTGAATTATCAGGAATACAGGGATTTTCGTTAGCAGGATCCTGTTGGTCATTTACACCATCACCATCCGTGTCCAAAATATTCGAATCCAGGGCATCTATGATTCCATCATTATCTTCATCTAAAGGATTATTCAAATCCGTCCCTGCCTCCACACCATCTTCGATACCATCACCATCAGTATCTGGATTGTTAGGGTCTGTTCCCAAAACTACCTCTTGACCTGTTACAAGTCCATCCAAGTCATCGTCCGTATTACAATCACTCACCGAAATGGTTACATCTACTGTTTCTTCCGAACATGGTGCAGTGAAATCGGTAGTGGTAAACGTAAATACGTAATCACCAGAAATCCGTCCTGCAAAATCTTCACTGCTGATTGTAATTGAATTTGATAAATCCGTTGTCACACTCCAAACGCCTACACTAGCTCCAGTTAATCTATCGTCCAAATCAATCAGCGTTGGACCATTAGTAGCAACGTTACATGCTGCACTGTTGGTTGCTGTTCCTGTCGTACTGGCCTCTCCAACCAAAGCTACTACTTCTTGTCTTTCGGATGTACAATTATTTTCCAATGCTTCTACGTAAAACGTTGTTGTACTCGTGATTGCAGGTGTACTAAAGTTTTCACCCGTAAATAGGGGAGTATCAGAATCTACAGCAGCATACCAGACCAGCGAAGCAGCACCACTAGCTTGAGCGGTAAGGGCAACAGTGCCTCCGCCACAACGCTCTCCGTCTGTAAATCCGGTTAATGTAGGGCTCGTATTAAGAATCAACTCTACTTCCATAACACCACTGGCACAATCATCGGAAAAATCTAAAGGTGTACCATTCGTATTTAAGAAAAAACCGAAATAAGAACCGTCGTTCGGTGGGTTCGCCACTTGACTTGGTGTTAAATAAGCATTTTCGTTTAATGGGTTTGAAATTGTACTCCATGTAAGCACTGTTCCTGCAGGTGCTAGCGTTGATGTATAATCATTTAAATTAACATCAATTATATCACAAAAAGATGTAGAAACACTTGTGTCTAAAATAGGTGCCGGCGCACAGTTGTCATCGTCGTTTATACTACCCGTTGCAGTACCTCCTCCAGCTATTGTAACTGCTGGATTACTAGTAATTCCTAGTTGAACTGTAAAATCTTCGGTCTCCTCCAGTAGTTCATCATCTACAATAGCTACGGTTATGGTCTGTACCTCACCAGCATCACCATCGAAAGTCAAAACCCCGGGTGTTGCAGTAAAGTCGATACCACCCCCAATAGCCGTACCATTGGCAAAGGTATAGCCGACGGTAAATCCGCCGACAACTTCTATATCCAAGGT
>RCND010000107.1_pt1 | contig 44261 bp, 43 predicted proteins | sample 2041351 | NCBI WGS metagenome assembly RCND01 (sample SAMN09708230, study PRJNA481090) | Marine sediment metagenome, whole genome shotgun sequencing project. | biome: marine sediment; feature: ocean; material: sediment; isolation source: Sewage treatment plant 12B marine sediment (STP12B) ... | reverse complement strand
AGCGCTGATGGTACTGCCCCTGGGTGGGAGAGTAAGTCGTTGCCTTTCTTTTAAACCTCTAACATTTATTTGTTAGAGGTTTTTTTATGACCTAAACTCTAAAATTACTCAGCGCTTCATTACTCAGGGCTTCACTCCAAGTGAAACCCTGAGTAATGATTTACTTCAAAAAAATATCATATTGATTTAGTTGAATCATAAACCTTTAATTATTTTACATATCTTCGCCAAAGGCAATATTTTGCCATTTATCCCGGTATTTTCAGCACTTATTTTTTAAAGGACATCTGATCAGACAAGGATAAAAACTATTTATATCAATAATGTATCTATGGATTTTACAAACCCGCTTGTATATGGGGTGCCCTTTTTTTTGGGACTTATCGCACTTGAGTTAGCTTATAGCAAAAGTCATAAGCGAAAGGATTTATATGAAAAAAAAGACCTGATGGCCAGTTTGGGCATGGGTATTGGTTCAGCGATCCTGGCGCCCTTGATCAAAACGATTTCAGCCATTGTAATATTTAATTTGGTCTATGAATTATTTAATCCGCTTGTGGATGGGGTTAGAATGAACATAATGGGTTGGGAATCGTTTGGTTATGCCTGGTATATTTGGATCATCTGCCAGTTGCTTGATGATTTCTCTTATTATTGGTTCCATCGTCAGAACCATAACGTACGATTTTTATGGGCAGCACATATCGTTCATCACTCTTCGGATAATTTTAATTTGGGAACGGCGGTTAGAAATGGTTGGTTTACTATTTTGTATAAGCCTTTGTTTTATATGTGGATTCCAGCAATAGGTTTTCCACCTGAGATGATTGTCGTTTGTTTGGGTATTGAGGCTTTATGGCAATTTCAATTACACTCAGTTTATGTACCAAAATTAGGTTTCTTAGAAAAAATATTTAATACGCATACCATGCATCAGGTGCATCATGCAAAGAATATAGAGTATATGGATAAAAATCATGGAGGGTTTTTAAATATTTTTGATAAGGTATTTGGAACCTGGAAGGAATTAGATGAGGATATTGAGATTGAGTATGGTGTTACCACTCCTCCGGAGTCCTATAATTTGTTTGTGATATTGACCCATGAGTATCAGGATATCTGGAATGATATGAAAAAATCAAAGAATTGGTATCATAAATTCATGTATGCTTTTGCCGCTCCGGGTTGGAGCCATGATGGTAGTACATTGACGATTAAGCAAATGCGGAAAAGTCAAAGAAAAGCAAATTTAAATAGGATGCAATTGAAACCCGAATAATAACATTCTTTCATTACATCATTGTCTCATTGTCTCATTGTTTCATTGTCTCATTGCCTCATTGTCTCATTGTCTCATTGCCTACTGTCTTCTATTCGCCAGCAAGGGTGGAGCTTCTCCATTAAAAGGATTGCTTCTGCCAATACTTTTTGCTCCCATACCCGATGCGTTGATCACGGCCCTGCTTCCATAACGTTTTCTGATACGATCCATAGCCTGGTACAGACTGATCACTTTGTCACAGTCTTCAAATAAATTAATCTGTTGCCCGCCTTCAACCAGATGACTAAAATTGACTCCAACAAGCCGTACCAATAAGCGACGCTGATACAATCGTTTAAATAAATCTAAAATAATAGGAAAGATGATATGGTCAGAAGCACTGTAAGGGATTCTTTTTTGCATGGTATAGGTTTGAAAATCAGAATACCTGATCTTGACAGAAACACAGGCCGTTAATTTATTCCCATTTCTTAGTTGGTAGGTGAGTTCCTGAGTCATTGCCGTTAAGATGGATTTTAGTTTTGAAACATCAGTAGTATCACGATCAAAGGTCCTTTCTGTAGAGATGGATTTTCTTTCCTGATATTGTACCACAGGAGTATTGTCTATACCATTCGCTTTTTTCCAGATAGACCCTCCATTCTTTCCCAAAACCTTTGACATCATTTCAAAGGGCATTTCCTGTACTGTTCTGATTCTTTTGATGCCCAGATCACAGAGCGATTTATAGGTTACTTCACCCACCATAGGAATCTTTCTTACAGATAAAGGAGCAAGAAAGGGTTTTTCATCTCCTTTATGGATCTTGATTTGATTATTGGGTTTGGCTTCGCCCGTTGCGATCTTAGCCACCGTTTTATTAATTGACAAGCCAAAAGAAATGGGTAGTCCGGTTTCTTTGATAACCTTGTTTCTTAATTCAGAAGCGAGTTGATAGGAACCGAAAAACTTATCCATCCCCGAAAGGTCAATATAAAATTCATCAATAGATGATTTCTCATAAAGCGGTACATTTTCCTTGATGATATCGGTAACCATGGTGGAGTATTTGGAGTAAATTCCAGAATTACCCCTTAATATAATGGCTTCAGGACAAAGCTGCTTGGCCATACGCATAGGCATAGCAGAATGAATACCAAACCTTCGGGCCTCATAGCTACAGGATGCCACCACCCCTCGATCGGAAGTACCCCCTATCAAAACGGGTTTATTGTTTAATTTACTGTCAATCAATCGCTCACAAGAAACAAAGAAAGTATCGAGATCCATGTGAAGGATGTTTCTTTCATTTAGATAGATCATGTGTTCATTTGTTTGATTTGTTCTTCGGCATAACGCGGATCCTGCATCATATCCAATTTTTTCATACTACTGATCTCAATACTGATACTGTCAAATTCTTCCATGACTTTTCCGGTCAATTGATAAACACCTCTTCCTCTGAAAGGATATTTTCTCGCTATGGGAGGGAAATGTACTGTATCAATATAATCACCGTTTCTATCCAAAAAAGTACCAAAATACATGCGATCTCCTCTATGGGTAGATGTGTTTTTGGCAGTTACATAATAGCCATAGCACATAACGGTTTTATGAACATAAGCAGGGAAGTCTTTGGCCTGAAGGGAAGGACCGATTTTGGTAGTGATGAGCTCAAAAGGATCACATAAAGGGAACCCAAGATATTCTATTTCATCAAAAGCATCTTCATATCTGGAACTGGATAAGTGAGGTGTTTGATAGCTGATCTTTTCGGTTTTAAAAAGGGTGACTACCTGTTCTTCCATACTTACTTTATTGATCTTCATATAGGCTTCCCACAATAATTCACGTTTATTTCTACCGGTGAATTGAAAGGCATTGATCTTGATCAGAATGGCCACCTGTTCAATAGATATAGGTACTCGGTCAATAAAGTCATCAAGGTCAGTATAAAGGCCACTTCTGGATCTTTCCATTACAATTTTTTTAGCATTCGCTATTTCAAAAGAGTGGAGCAGGATAAAGCCCAGATAGATATGATTGCCTTCAATACGGGTTTCATAATTGCTTTTATTGATATCCTGAGCATGGATGACCGCCCCATGCATTCTGGCTTCATGCAGGTAAAGATCTACTCTGTAAAATCCCCCGAAATTATTAATGGTGGCTACCATATATTCAAGAGGATAGTAGGCCTTTAAAAATAAGCTTTGATAACTTTCCACCGCATAGGAAGCAGAATGTCCTTTGGCAAAGGCATATCCGGCAAAACTTTCGATCTGTCTCCAGATCTCAGTGGTTAATTCGTAAGAGTGCCCTTTTTGTTTACAATTCTCAAAGAATTGATTTTTAACCTTTAAAAATTCTTCCCGGGACCTGAATTTTCCAGACATACCCCTTCGCAGCATATCAGCCTCTCCCAGGGTGAGTCCGCCAAAATAGTGGGCTACCTTGATCACGTCTTCCTGATATACCATTACACCATAGGTTTCGGGCATGATCTTTAAAAGGATAGGATGTGCGTTTTTTCTTTTTTCCGGATGACGATACCTTAAAATATATTCTCTCATCATACCTGATTTGGCTACTCCCGGTCTGATCACTGAACTTGCCGCTACCAGCCCGAGATAGTTGTCAACCTGTAGTTTCTTAAGCAGCATCCGCATAGCGGGAGATTCTACATAAAAGCAACCGATTGCCTTGGCATTTTTTAGAAGAAACTTGATCTTTTTATCTTCCTTAAAACGCTTGATATCATGGATGTCAATAGGAGGGATCTCTGGCTTATTATATCTGACGATCTCTACAGCTTCTTTAATTTTCCCCAACCCTCTTTGACTTAAAATATCGAATTTATAAAGACCGATATCCTCGGCCACCACCATATCAAACATCGTGGTCGAAAAACCTTTTGGAGGAAAAAAAGTAGCCGTATAATGGGCAATAGGTTTTTCGGAGATCAGAATACCTCCGGCATGGATTCCCAGATAATTTGGAAATCCCTCTATGAATTGACTGTAAGCAATGACCAGTTTTGATAAGAAATCCAATTGTTCAATGCGGAATTGCCCTTTACTGAGTTTATCGATCTCTTCTTTGGGTAAACCGAAAACTTTACCAAGTTCACGTACCGAGGCCTTGAATTTAAAGGTGTTGTATACGCAGATCAAAGCGGTGTTCTTAAAGGTTCTAAAGATAAAGTTGGTGATATCATCCCGGTCACGCCAGGAAAAATCAAGGTCGAAATCAGGTGGATTCTTTCTGTACAGGTTGATGAATCTTTCAAAATAAAGATCAAGTTCTATGGGGTCTACATCTGTAATTCGCAAGAGATAAGCAATAATGCTATTGGCTCCGCTACCTCTGCCAACATAATAATAGCCTTTGCTTCTGGCGTATTTTAAGATCTTCCAGTTGATCAGAAAATAAGAAACAAACTGTTTTTGCTGAATAATTTCCAATTCTTTTTCCAGGCGATTAAAAATCCGGCTTCCCAGTTTTTCATAACGGTACTTCAGCCCTTGGTAGGCCAGCTTCTTCATGAACCTGAAATCCAGATCTTCATTATTGGTATAGGTTTTTTGGTTTTTGGGAACCTTATTTTCGAAATCAAACTCGATATGACACTGGTCAAGTATTTTGCGTGTGTTAGTAATAATTTGTGGATAATCTTTATATAATTCACACAATGCTCCAACAGACAGCATACGATCTGTTTCCTCTCCTTGCTCAGAAAGGGGAAGTTTACTCAATAAGGTATTGTTATCGATAGCTCTTAATAAGCGATGCGTATTAAAACCTTTTTTATTCTGAAAAGAAACCGTTTGCAGGATGACCAGTTTTTCCATGGGCCAATTGATCTTGGAAAATTTTAACCTGGGCAGGTCATCAGATCTTACCCCCAGAAACTCATTTTTATTCAAAGGGCGATTTAGTTCTTTTGAAAAGGGATAGATCACAAATACCTCCGGCATGATCGGAGGCTCTTTTGCCACAATAAATTCTTTTTGATGGAGTAAACCACTTAGGTATTCATTGATATAACGGAAACCATGGTTGTTTCGGGCTAGTAATATAAACTCTTGTTGTACACCGTTTCTAAAGTCGACTCCCACAACCGGAGCTATATGGTGCTTGGAGGATAAACGCACAAAATCAATGCAGGCTGTACTGCTGTTTATATCAGTTAATGCAAAGGTTTTTAAGCCTTTGTCTTTAGCCAGGACTAGTAGATCTTCCGGCTTTATAGTGCCGTATCTCAAGCTGTAATAGGTGTGTGTATTCAGGTACATCGAGGTGTAAAAAAGATAATTTTGGAATATCTTACAAATTTAGGTTATATTTGTACCACACCTTGATAAAATATGTACCATTATGAATTTTATTGCAAACAACATCAAACATCTCAGAGAGCTAAAAAATCATACCCAGGAATTTTTTGCCAATGAGTTGAATATAAGCAGAGAGCGTGTGGCGTCTTATGAGCAAGGCAGGTCTTCACCGCCGGTTGAAATTCTGATAGAGCTTTCCAATTATTTTAATCTTCCTATCGATGTGCTGATCAAAAATGATCTTTCAAAGGCCGAGGATGCCTCTTTTATTCATATTGGAAATCAGCGGATTTTGTTTCCTATCAAGGTTAATGAAGATAATGAGGATATGGTTGAGATCGTTGCGGATGATGCTTCGGCAGGCTATTTAAGAGGATATTCTGATCCGGAGTATATCGAAAGTCTGAATAGCTTAAAGTTGCCTTTTTTACCCATAGGAAAGCACAGGGCCTTTCCGATAAAGGGAGATTCCATGCTCCCTATCAAAAGTGGCTCTTTTATTATCGCCCGTTATCTTGAGGATATTAGTCATTTACACAGTGGCAGTACCTATATAGTACTAACGCATAATGATGGTCTGGTTTACAAAAGGGTTTATGATAAGGTCGAGGAGCATCAGTGTTTATTGATGGTCTCAGACAACAGGAAGTACGATCCTTATTATGTTCCAATAAATGAAATCCTAGAATTATGGGAATTTACCTGTCATATAAATCTGAGTGAATATGATGAAAGTGATATCAATACCGAAAGCATTGCCCATATGCTGACCAATATCGGGGTGCAACTCGAATCGATCAGGAAGAAGGTTAGTTGAAGGTCTAATTTCCCATCACCTCACCTCCGATCACCTCGGAGCTGAGAGGTTCACCTCCGATCACCTCACTGGACTTTTAAAAATCAACATATGTTCTGGCAAGTTCTTTTTTGACAATGTCACCATTTCTTAAATTTGCATAATCCCGTGCAGATGAAAATTCCCAGTCAATATCTTTACTTACCAATCCCGCTTTCACAGGATTATGATGAATATAATTGAAGCAAATTTGTGGATATTGATTTTCAGGTAACATGTTAAATATTGCAATTTTTGACTTCCAGAAATTAGGTTGCAGCCCTTTAAACGAGTTTATTATATTTGCCTTAGATCTTTTTCTAAACAAAGATCCAGTAAACTCATTTTCAGCATTAACGATTCTGGTATAAGACCGCAGTAAAATGCCGATAGATTCGTTTAGAGCTCGTTTTTTACACATATTTTTATTTACAATTTCACTTCCGTTTAAAAGCTTCTTTGATTTTTCCTCATAGAAGAGTTCAACTTCTTTTACCAAGATCATCAAATGAAAGTGATTTGGCATTAAGCACCAGGCCAGAATATCTGCATAAGGGCAGATGAATCTATCCATCTTTTTATGAAATAATTGATAATTACTTCTGGTTAAGAATATTTTTTTTCGATTGTTACCTTGGTTATAAACATGGTAAATTCTGTCTTTCTCAAAATTCATAGAAATGATGTTTTAAAGGTTGATGGTTTAAGACTAATAGAGGTTAACTTAAATATGTCAGGGTTTCATTTCTCATCCCTTCACTTCCGGGGGCTTCACGGTTGAGGGTTTTACGGCTGAAGACCTCAGAGCTGAGGGTCTAATTTCCCATCACCTCACCTCCGATCACCTCGGAGCTGAGGAGTTCACCTCCCATCACCTCGCAACTCCACCTCATAATATCAATATTTCATTATTTCATTCCCTCATTATTTCATTTCTTTGTAGAACCTATGAAAATTAGATTCTCAATAGTATTATGCCTTATTTTTCAAATAACTTCAGCACAGGTTGGAGGGGAGAGGATCTATACTTTTTTGAATATTCCTACATCAGCACCTCAGGCTGCATTGGGAGGAGAGACACTTACCTTGAATGACGATGTAAATCAACCTTTATGGAATCCATCTACTATTAGTAAGTTTATGGACAATCAGGTGTCAGTAAATTATGTAAACTACCTGACGGGTGTAAATATCGGATCCGCCACTTTTGCCCATACCATCAATCGCCGATTCGGAACCTTGCACACAGGAATCCAATACATCAATTATGGTGAATTTATAGGAGCAGATGAAGATGGTAACGAAACAGGTGATTTTGGTGCCCGCGATCTTGCCTTTTCCATAGGGTATGCCTATAATTTTCCCAGATCTGATTTTTATACAGGCGTAAACCTTAAGTTTCTAAGTTCAAAAATAGAAAATTTTACCTCACAGGGTGCTGCGATGGATCTCGGTATTTTATATTATTCTGATCTACGGCCTTATTCATTTACAGCGGTTATCAGAAATGTTGGCTATCAGTTTTCTCCCTACGATGAGAAACGAGAAGAGATCGCTTATGATATAGCTGTAGGTGCTTCCTATGAATTGTCTGATGTACCTATAAAATGGCACCTCACCATTAATAGCTTACAACAATGGAATATAGCTGTGGCGAACCCGTCTAATGATGAAACGGATCTTGATGGAAATACAAATTCAGAGGATATAAATGTCTTTCAAAATGCGATCCGACATTTTGTGATAGGAGCAGAGTTTTTCCCGAAAAAGAAATTTAATTTAAGACTGGGCTATAATTTTAGAAGGGCAGCCGAGCTAAAGCTCACAGAAACTAGAACCTTTGCCGGAGTCTCGGCCGGATTCGGATTAAAAATGGGCAAGTTGAAACTGGATTATGCCTTTACAAAATATCATCCGGTGGATAATTCAAGTACCTTTACATTATATATCGATTTAACAAGAAAAGGATTTTAAAATGAGTCAGAGTAAAAAAATCATCATTGCCATTGATGGTTACTCATCAACAGGAAAAAGTACATTGGCCAAGCATTTGGCTAAAGAAATTGGCTATGTCTATGTGGATACAGGAGCGATGTATCGCGCGGTAGCCTATTATGCCATGTCAAAAGAATTGATCGATAAACAGCATTTTAACAAAGAAGGCTTGATCGCTGATTTGGATAAAATTGATCTTGGCTTTGAATTTAATGCTGCACTAGGTTATGCAGAGATATTTCTCAACGGGCAAAATGTAGAGTCATTTATCAGGTCCATTGAAGTTTCGAATATGGTGAGTCAGGTGGCCAGCATTTCAGCGATAAGAGAAAAACTCGTAGAGCAACAGCAAAAAATGTCTTTAAATAAGGGTATTGTAATGGATGGTCGTGATATAGGTACTGTTGTTTTTCCTGAAGCTGAACTCAAATTGTTTATGACTGCCTCAGCTGAAAAACGAGCCCAACGCAGGTATAAAGAAATGATAGATAACGGTGTGGAGATTGAATACGCTTCGGTTTTGGAAAATGTAACTTCAAGAGATCATCTTGATACAACACGAGCAGATTCCCCGCTGGTTAAAGCCGATGATGCTATAGAAATTGATAATAGTGATATGACTGTTGAACAGACCTATGCATTGGCAATGACCTATGTCAAAGGAAAACTTGCTGGCAAGGTATCAGATATGTAAAAGGACTCTTGGGATTTTCCTTACCTCATTAATTCATTGCCTCATTATATCATTGTTTCATTATATCATTATTTCATTGCCCTAAGGTATATTCAAATACTTATGCGTTTGCAATGAGATCTTCCACTTAGGATGATCCATGACGTAATTAACGATCATTGGAGTCATTTTATCTCTATTACTCCATTCAGGTTGTAAGTATAATTCACAATTCATTCCTACCAATAGAGCTTGTTCCTCCGCGAATTTAAAGTCATGCTTATTATAAACAATCACTTTAAGCTCATGCGCCGATTGATATACTTCCTGAAGTGGTAATTTATTTTTTTTGGGAGAGAGACAGACCCAGTCATATTGACCTGAAAGCTTATAGGCCCCTGAGGTTTCAATATGTACTTTTAAACTGGCGTCACCTAATTTTTTAGTGATATAGTCCATGTTCCACATCAAAGGTTCTCCCCCGGTGATGACAACAGTATTTGCAAATTGTTTTGCTTTTTTAACGATTTGATCTGTTAAAGTGGGAGGGTGCAATTCGGCATTCCAACTTTCTTTGACATCACACCAATGGCAGCCCACGTCACAACCGCCTACCCTAATAAAATAAGCAGCTTTTCCCGTATGATATCCTTCTCCCTGAATCGTGTAAAACTCTTCCATAAGCGGAAGCATTTCACCCTTTTTTATCAATAATTCGGTTTCTTTTAACATGGCGCAAATATAATCAGGAAATTCTGAAATGCTGCTATTATTTTCTTAAGGAATTAGAACCCCTGTGCAATTTTAATTGAACACAAAAAACAATAAAAAATGTCTGTAGAATAGATTTTTAATTATTGTTTAAAAGGGTTAATTTTATCAAAAATCAAATCTATGTCCGATAAGAAAGAGTTTGTTGATCTGATCGCCCAAGGTTATCAATCTAAAGGCGAATCGATCACTTTGGGAGCAGCGATGCTAGGAGATGAAACTCTTAGCGGGTCCCTTGTAAATATTCCTTTAAAAACCATTAATCGTCACGGACTTATTTCAGGTGCGACAGGAACAGGAAAGACCAAGACCTTACAGGTTTTTGCTGAGAATCTTTCAGAGAAAGGCATACCTGTTTTACTGATGGATTTAAAAGGAGACCTGAGTGGTTTGGCTAAAGCGAGTCCCGGTCATCCGAAAATTGATGAACGACATGAGAAGATTGGTTTACCATTTGAAGCCAAAGAGTTTCCTGTTGAAATTTTAACGATTTCAGAACAGAATGGAACGAGATTAAGGGCGACTGTGTCTGAATTTGGACCGGTACTATTGTCGAGGATATTAGGATTGTCAGAAGTTCAGGAAGGAATTCTGGCCATATTATTTCAGTATTGTGATGACAAACAATTGGGATTGCTCGATTTGAAGGATCTTAAGAAAATTTTGCAGTATGCCACTCAGGAAGGAAAGACCGAAATGGAAGCAAGCTATGGCAGAATATCAACTGCATCAACAGGCTCAATATTAAGAAAGATAGTAGCTCTTGAACAGCAGGGAGCAGACATGTTTTTTGGCGAACGCTCCTTTGATGTTAAGGATCTTTGCCGGTTGTCGGATGATGGCAGAGGTATTATTTCTATTTTAAGGTTAACTGATGTTCAGGACAAGCCTCAGATGTTCAGTACGTTTATGCTGCAGCTTTTGGCAGAGGTATATAATTCATTTCCAGAACTTGGTGACAGCGACCGCCCAGAGTTGGTCTTATTTATTGATGAGGCACATCTGGTTTTTGAAAATGCTTCCAAATCTTTATTAGATCAATTGGAGAGTATTGTAAAACTAATTCGTTCAAAAGGGATAGGTATCTATTTTGTAACCCAAAATCCTAAAGATATACCCTCGGATGTCTTATCACAACTAGGGCTTAAAATTCAGCATGCTTTAAGGGCGTTTACGGCAAAAGACAGAAAAGCCATTAAACTTGCTGCTGAAAACTACCCTGATTCAGATTATTATGATACGGCAAAGGTACTCACAGAATTGGGAATTGGAGAAGCTTTGGTGTCAGCCTTGAATGAAAAAGGGGTCCCAACTCCATTAGTAAAGACCATGCTAAGAGCTCCAATGAGCAGAATGGACGTATTAAGCGAAAGTGAGCTTCAAGACCTTATAGATAAGTCAAAAATTGCTCGCAGGTATAATGAAGTGATTGATAGTGATAGCGCCTATGAGATTTTAAATAAAAAAATAGCAAGTGCTCAACAAATAGAGAAAGAGACCAAAAGCAGATCGAGCAATTCAAAAAGCTCAAGGAGGAGTACTGCAATGAACCCGGTCTTGAAAGTTGTGACCAGCGCCACTTTTATAAGAGGCGTATTTGGTATTTTGAACAAAGTATTTAGGAAATAATTTTACCTAGTAAAGTGTAACTTAAATTTGCAGAATTTGAATTGTGTCTATATCTTAGGCCGTCTAGAAAATAAATATTTAAAGAGATGAATAAATTAATTGGGTTATTATTACTATCGATATTTTTGGTGCAGTGCGGTCAGGATAAGGATACACTTATATTGAAAAATCAACTGGGAAAAATCGATAAGAATACCAGTATTGAGGAACTCGATAAGATGTTTAAAAATGATTCTATTGAAAAATTCTCTTTAGAAGATGAGATCACTCGCGAGTACAGAGTGTTTGATGTTAATGGGAAGCCTTCATTAGTTTTTATACCTAAAGTTCATAATGATTCGATCAAGGGTCTGGACCTTGTAAAAATTTACAGCAGCCGGTATATGACAGAAAAAGGGATTTCTACCAGCTCTACTTTTAAAGATATTGTTGATAATTATTCTATCGATAAAATTGAACCATCTTTTAGTGCTGCAATTTTATTTGTAAATGAACTCAATGCGACCATATCATTAAATAAGCAAGACTTGAATTTGGATGAATTTGACATGAGGAAGATCAATCAGGGGCAGATTCCTGATGAGGCCAAAGTCAAATACATCAGTTTATGGTTTGAATAAGGGCCTATATCTTATTACATTTTATTGTTATGAAAACAGATAGATCTAAAGTAAAGAGAATTCCAAAAAGAGGGTCCTATGATGCAGCAAGCATCTATGGAATCCTGGATAAGGAATTTATTTGTCAGATAGGATTTGTTCATGATGAGCACCCGGTTGTGATCCCTACCATATATGGTCGAAAGGATGATACCTTGTATTTTCATGGTGCCAATGTCAGTAGGATGCTTCAATCTCTTGAAGGGGGAGTAAATTTATCACTCAATGTGACCCGGACCAATGCTTTGGTACTTGCAAGATCGGCTTTTCATCATTCCTTAAATTATGAATCAGTGACGCTTTTTGGAAAAGCTGAGCTGGTTGAAGATCAAGCTGAAAAAATTACGGCACTGCACATTATTTCTGATCAAATACTTATAGATCGTTGGGAAGAAGTTAGACAGCCAAATCAAAAGGAATTGAATGTCACCAAGGTGTTGAAGTTTTCGATCAAGGAAGGATCTGCAAAGATCAGAAATGAAGGAGTAGGAGACGATAAGGTTGATTATGATCTGAATATTTGGGCCGGTCTTGTTCCTATTGAAAGAAGTTATGGTGAACCAATTTCAGATCCCTTATTAAAGGAAGGCATTGCAATTCCTCAAAGTGTTCTAAACATAGAAGATGAAAAATTATAAAGTACAGCGAGCTCCTTTTGTAGTTCCCACCGAAGATGGTAAGCTTATCGAAGAGCATTTTGGACTCGCAAGTATTGAAGCCGACTTAAGTTTGGCACATATGATTGCTCCTCCTGGCTGGAGTGAACCCTTTCAAACCCCTGAATTCGATGAATTTACTTATATCATCAAAGGAAAGAAGAAGTTTAGTATTGACAATGATGAAGTCATATTGGAAGCCGGCGAATCGATAAAAATTTCTAAAGGAACCAGAGTACAGTATTCGAATCCTTTTGATGTACCTTGCGAATATATAGCTATATGCAGACCTCCTTTTCAATTCGATCTTGCTCATAGAGAAGAAGACTCTTAGTCGTTCTCAACAATAAAATTTATTTAGTTTCTGAATTCTACTACTCTTAGTGGCTTGCAGCTGAGGGTCTCACCTCCGATATCCTCACGGTAAAATTCAATCATTAAGCATCTCTTTGCTCACAGGCCTGCAAAGTGTTTTTTAATAACATAGCAATTGTCATAGGTCCAACGCCTCCGGGAACAGGTGTTATATAGGCCGCCTTTTTACTTACAGATTCAAAGTCAACATCACCAGCCAATCGATACCCCCTTTTTTTGGATGCATCCTCAACTCTGGTGATACCCACATCAATGATGGTAGCTCCTTCCTTGACCATATCTCCTGTTAAAAATTCGGCAATACCCAAAGCGGCGACAACAATATCAGCCTCTCTGGTAATGGAAGCTAAATCCTTGGTACGGCTATGTGCAACGGTCACAGTAGCGTTACCTACGTTTCTTTTTTGACTCAATAGAATACTCATCGGACGTCCGACGATGTGGCTTCTTCCAATGACAACTACATTTTTACCCGAGGTTTCGACTTCATATCTTTCCAATAATTCGAGTATCCCATAGGGTGTAGCTGGTAAAAAAGAAGGCAGGTCAAGTGTCATTTTACCTACGTTAACAGGGTGAAAACCATCCACATCCTTATCCGGATCAACGGCCATTAGTACCTTTTGCTCATCAATTTGTTTGGGCAGGGGGAGTTGAACAATAAAACCATCTATATCCTTATCGTTATTTAATTCCTCTATCTCATGTAATAACTGCTCCTCTGTAGTGTCTTCAGGCAGATCAATAAGTGTAGAATTAAAACCTACTTTTTGACAGGATTTTACCTTACTGTTTACATAGGTCATACTGGCCCCATCCGTCCCGACAATAATGGCTGCCAGGTGAGGTTTTTTTAATCCTGCTTCCTTGCGTTTAGCAACCGCTATAGCGATTTCATCTTTAATGTTGTCAGAGGTTTTTTTACCGTCAAGTATGATCATGATCTGTTTGATTAAAAGTTTTTATAAAATTTTAAAGCCTTCAAATCCGCAAAATTGGTCTGCTATTGCATCCCTTTCATCATTTGCATCATTTTTTTACCACCACCGCCTTGCATCATTTTCATCATTTTGCTCATTTGATTAAATTGCTTCATCAATTGATTGACTTCCTGAACATTTGTTCCGGATCCTTTGGCAATTCTTTTCTTCCTGCTTGCATTGATCGTCGCTGGTGTACTTCTTTCAGATGGGGTCATAGAATGAATGATCGCTTCAATACCTTTAAAGGCATCGTCATCGATATCCACATCTTTCATCATTTTCCCGGCACCAGGTATCATACCTACAAGGTCCTTCATGTTTCCCATTTTTTTGATCTGCTGAATCTGTTTTAGGAAATCATCGAATCCGAACTGATTTTTTGCAATCTTCTTTTGAATTCTTCTGGCTTCCTCTTCGTCATATTGTTCCTGGGCGCGTTCCACAAGTGAAACAACGTCTCCCATTCCAAGTATACGTTCAGCCATACGATCAGGGTGGAATACGTCAATGGCTTCCATTTTTTCTCCTGTTCCTATGAACTTAATCGGCTTGTTTACGACAGATTTAATTGAAAGAGCGGCTCCACCTCGGGTATCACCATCCAGTTTTGTCAATACGACTCCGTCAAAGTTCAATACATCATTAAATGATTTGGCCGTATTTACTGCATCCTGACCTGTCATTGAATCGACAACAAAAAGTGTTTCCTGTGGTTCAACGGCTTTATGAATGTTGGAGATCTCATTCATCATTTCCTCATCTACTGCCAAACGACCGGCTGTATCGATGATAATTACATTCTTGCCTGTGGATTTAGCATGTTTCAACGCATTTTCGGCAATTGCTACAGGGTTCATATTACCCTCTTCGGCATATACTTCAACACCAACTTGTTCGCCAACAACTTGTAACTGATTGATCGCCGCGGGACGATATACATCACATCCTACCAACAAGACCTGTTTGTTCTTCTTGGTCTTTAAAAAATTTGCTAGTTTGCCTGAAAAAGTTGTTTTACCAGATCCCTGAAGGCCTGACATAAGGATCACCGTAGGAGATCCTTTAAGGTTGATTCCTACTGTGTCACCACCCATTAATTCAGTAAGTTCGTCCTTAACGATCTTTACCATTAACTGCCCGGGGTTCAGTGTAGTTAATACATCCTGTCCCATCGCCTTTTCCTTTACAGTATTCGTAAAGTTTTTTGCGATTTTAAAGTTGACATCGGCGTCTAATAAGGCCCTTCTGACTTCTTTTAAAGTCTCCGCTACATTGATCTCAGTTATACTTCCATGTCCTTTAAGAACATGAAAAGCTTTATCTAATTTATCACTTAAATTATTGAACATAATTTCTTAAACTATTATATAAATTGCTGTTAATTACAGCAGGCAAAGATAAGAAATTACAAATAAGATTTTGTTAAGAATAGCTCGTATAATTAATTAACTCTTTGATTTTTCAAATCGGATGGAAGTCGTATTCACACAGTAGCGTTTTCCAGTAGTGTCTTTAGGGCCATCATCAAATATATGTCCAAGATGCCCGTCACAGTTCGTGCAAATAATCTCAGTTCTCATCATACCGTGACTTTTATCAACAACATATGCTACCGAACCTTCAATGGCGTCATCAAAAGACGGCCAACCGCAATGGGATTCGTATTTGCTTCCTGATTTAAAAAGTTGTGCGTCGCATGCAGCACAGTGATAGGTTCCCTTTTCGAAGTGTTTGGTGTACCCTCCGTCACCAGGTCGATCGGTTCCTTTCTCTCTAAGTACATAATATTCTTGCGAGCTTAAAATCTCCTTCCACTCCTGGTCTGTTTTATTTTCTTTTTTCTTCATACTGTTACTTTCTTGTGCTGTAATTGCAGAGCTTAATAAAATTAGGGTTAAAAATATGAGTGCTTTCATTTGATAAAATCTATAATTCTTTGAATAACAAAATTGTTTTTAAATATTTTATGATGACCCAGTCCATTTGTAATGAGCAATTCACCATTTCTAAGACTTTGACGTATGGAAACTGCACTACTTACATTTACATATTTATCGTCACTGTCGTGAATGACCAAAGTAGGAATAGTTATTTTAGCAGCCTTGTGCTCTGAACTGAGGCTATCCAATCTGGTATTGAATTTAGTTTCAGATAATTTTTCCAATTTCTTTGAGATCAAAGGTTTTAATTCCATTTTTTGCACGTAGTATTGAAAAATCTGAGGAATGGAATTATCGGCTCCAAGAGTCACTAGTTTCTCAACTTTTAACCCATCCGCTACTGCATTTATTAGTGACATTCCTCCAAAAGAATGCCCTATGGCCGCATCAAAAGGGCCGTATTTTTTGTCTAGTTCACGAATGGTTTCAAGGAATTCCATCATATTTGTACGTTTACCTGATGAAAGGCCGTGCGCAGGACCATCAAAACTTACAACCATCATTCTGTTTTCTAGTACTCTATCTGCAATTTGAAATAGCTGCGTCCCTCTTCCTGCCCAGCCATGAACCATTAAAACCTTTTTTTTAGAATAGCCATAAATATAGACCTGAACCTCAGCCTTACAGCCTGGTATATAAATGGTTTCTTTCTTGGCACTATTTCTCATGGTCAGTTCTCTTTCAGGGGCAGAAAATTTTACAGGAGTTGAGAATAATTTGGCGACAAACAATGTAACCATATCATTTGAGAAGAATTGAAGTATTTTACCAAAAGCAATTAAAGGCCTCGGAATGACAAAGGAATTATGATTTCTTGATGGCGATTTATTTTCAGACAATTTTACTTTTTTATGTATTATTCAATAGCCATTTATTATTGCTTGCAACAATTAATAAATCTTTTATCGGGTTGAAGACGGATCTTTTTGGCCTTACAAATCTAACGAATTAATCAATGAAATAAAATCCTGTCATTTACGGATTTCATCATTCTAAAAAAGATAAAAAATTGTACATTGTCTTACCAAATTTTTAAACAACTAACCTATGCTCCAAAAAGGAGATAAAAGACTGACCCATAGTTGGGCATTTTACGATTGGGCCAACTCGGTATACTCTCTCGTTATTAGCACAGCAGTATTTCCAATTTATTATGAAACGGTAACAAAAACAGACAGTGGATTGGTAAATTTTCTGGGCATGCAGCTCAATAATACATCACTGTATACCTATGCTTTATCATTCTCATTCCTTATAGTGGCCTTTATTTCGCCTATTTTATCAGGAATTGCAGACTATGTAGGAAATAAGAAATCTTATATGCAGTTTTTCTGCTATTTGGGCGGCATCAGTGTAATGAGTTTGTTTTTTTTTGAAGGGGTTGACACCCTTTGGATCGGTATCGTGTTTTCAGTTTTGGCAAGTGTTGGATTTTGGGGTAGTCTAGTTTTTTATAATGCATATTTACCAGAAGTAGCCTATAATGATGAGCAGGATCAGGTCAGTGCTTTGGGTTTTATTTATGGCTATATGGGATCTGTGATTCTTTTGATCTTTAATTTGACAATGGTTTTAAAACCTGAATGGTATGGAATCACAGATGCCGGAATGGCGCCTCGAATTTCTTTCCTTACGGTTGGAGTCTGGTGGATGGGATTTGCACAGATCACTTTTAAACGCCTTCCGGATGGGGTGAAGAGTGAAAGACAAAAGAGAGATTTTATTTTTAAGGGATATCAGGAATTAAAGAAGGTGGTGAATGAATTAAAGGATCAACCCGTATTATTAAACTTTTTGACTGCATTTTTTCTATATAGTGTAGGAGTCCAATCTATCATATTGCTCGCAACAATTTACGGAAAATCAGAGATTGGACTATCAACCAGTAGTTTAATTTTAACGATCATAGTAATGCAGTTGTTAGGAATTGCCGGAGCTTATTTGTTTTCAAATCTTTCTAAAAAAATAGGTAATATCACCACTTTGAAAATAACCATCGTTATATGGGCGTTGGCAAGTTTAAGTGCCTATTTTCTTGAGAAGGATGATCCGAATGTACAGTTGAAGTTTTATGTGATCAGTGGATTTATAGGATTGGTTCTAGGGGCCATTCAAACCCTGTCACGCTCTACTTATTCAAAACTACTTCCAGAAGACACAGTTGATCCAACAACTTATTTCAGTTTTTTTGATGTCACTGAAAAGATAGCTATTGTATGGGGAACCTTTATTTTTGGACTGGCAATCTCCATTACTGATTCTATGAGGTTGTCTATCCTACTACTTTGTATATTTTTTGTAGCAAGTTTTATTGTCCTGAGTTTTATGAAAAAAACCAAATATGTTCATTGATGAGCACTTCTAAAATTTTTGATTTTGTCTTGATTGGAGGAGGTATCATTGGAACAGCCACAGCCTATAAATTAAGTGAAAAACACCCCGGTAAAACCATAGCTCTTATTGAAAAGGAGCAGGCCTTGGGGACTCATCAAACCGGGAGGAATTCAGGAGTTATCCATTCAGGTATTTATTATAAGCCAGGATCTCTTAAAGCCGAAAATTGCAGGGTAGGAAGGGAGCAATTGGTCGAATTCTCAAAGAGTCATGGCATTGCTCATCGTATTTGCGGAAAGATCATTGTTGCGACAAATGAACAAGAGGTTCAGGTTTTAGATCAAATTTTCGATAACGGGCTCAAAAATAAAACACCAGGAATCAAATATATTGACGCAGCAGAAATAGAGGAGATGGAATCTTCTATCAGGGGTGTAAAGGGGGTGTGGGTGCCGAGTGCCGGAATCATTGACTATGTAGCTGTCGTAAAACAATTTATACAGCTGGTACTCAATTCTAATGGTGATAATAGACTTTTTCTCGGTGAAAAGGTCAAAGGCCTTGAAAGAACAGATCAGAAAATAAGAATTATTACAGATAAGCAAACCATCATGGCCGATAAGGTCATTGTTTGTGGAGGTCTTTTTTCAGATCGACTAGCGAAAATGGATGGTATAAAGCTCGATATGCAAATTGTTGGATTTAGAGGAGACTATTACGAATTAAGAGAACATGCCAGGCATAAGGTAAATAACTTGATCTATCCGGTTCCGGATCCAAAATATCCTTTTTTGGGAGTTCATTATACGCCTATGATAGGCGGAGAGGTGGAATGCGGCCCGAATGCTGTTTTTACATTTAAAAGAGAAGGATATAACAAGACCAGTTTTAATTTGAAGGATAGTCTGCAAGCCCTATGCTATAAAGGTACCTTAAGGCTTTTTGCGAAAAACTGGGCTAAGGGACTTGAAGAATACAGAAGGGCCTTTTCCAAAAAACTTTTTGTAAAGGAATTACAAAGGATGATGCCTTCCATTACTGAAGCTGATGTCGTAGCAACCCGATCGGGTGTTCGGGCCCAAGCTGTTGGTAATCAGGGACAAATGATTGATGATTTTAAGATCATTAGAAGTAATGGTATTACACACGTGATCAATGCACCTTCTCCAGCGGCCACAGCCTGTATGGCCATTGCAGATGAAATAATTGCCGACCTAGGGTGAAATTTTAATTCACCCTGATAGTCTTGCAGTTAAACATTATATTATTTTTGTAAGTGTACGTCCATTTGTGGGAATGGAATACTGATGCCCTCAGCGTTAAAGGCATTATAGGTCTTTTCATTGATATCAAAAAACACACCCCAGTAATCTTCTCCTTTTACCCAAGCTCTTGCGGTTAGGTTAACTGAGCTGTCTGCCATTTCAGATAAACCGACGAAATATGCAGGATCGGTAAGGATTCGTTTGTCTTCCTTAAATAAATTGAAAAGAATTTTACGCGCTTTATCTACACTGTCTCCATAGGCTATGCCAAACGAAAAGTCAACTCTTCTTGTAGGTTCCGTTGAATAGTTTACCATGGATCCTGTTGATAAGGGACCGTTAGGAATAATTACCGTTTTATTATCCAGCTCCAATAAGATAGTGTTAAAAATCTGTATTTCTTTTACAATTCCTGTATGACCCTGAGCGTCAATATAATCTCCTACTTTATAGGGTTTGAACAGCAATATAATAACTCCTCCCGCAAAGTTTTGCAAGGTTCCAGAAAGTGCCAAACCTACAGCAAGACCCGCGGCACCCAGAATAGCTATAAAAGAAGTCATTTGAACTCCTAACATTCCCAGTACGCTAATAGCCAGCATCGTTTTTAACAGGATACCTATTAAACTCATTAAAAAAGGTTTCAATGAGGAATCAGTATCCCTTTTATCCATCATTTTTGAAAATGATCGCATGAGAATTTTTATAACGAAGCTACCGATGATCCAAACCAGTATTGCTCCGAGAAGTTTTGGTCCATAAGTGTACACTAAATTGCTAAGTTGGTCAAGTAAACTATTGATATTTATGTCCATTTAAAAAGATGATTAAAAAATTAAATATGATTATGATTGATGTTAATGTTTTGTTCCGGGTACAGATTTTCAACTGGTAGCAGGCCTGTAAAAATTAATAAAAACAAGAAAAAAGAAAAAAACAGTTTATTCAAGACAGGCATTTCTTTTAAGCTTAGTAATTATTTTTGGCAAATATAATAATTTACACGTCTATTAAAAGTACTCTTTGATGAAAATAATTCGGATCAATCTCTTAACTCTTAAAGAATACTATAAATTTGCAAGAATTAAACCTGATATATTTTTCGTTGAACCTTCAAAAATACACCTCAGAATTCCGCTATAACTTTCAATTGGCCATTCCGGTAATGATTGGTCATTTAGGACATGTATTGGTTGGCTTGGCGGATAATATTATGGTTGGAAGGCTTGGAGCTGCGCCACTGGCTGCTGTATCTCTCGGAAATAGTTTTGTTTTTATTGCATTTTCAATAGGCATAGGTTTTTCATTTGCTATAACCCCTTTGATCGCTGAGTCTGATGGTGAAAAGGATGTTGATAAAGGCCGAAAATTGTTCCAGCACAGTTTAATTCTTTGTAGCATTCTCGGTCTGAGTATGTTTCTTTTATTGATTCTGGCTAGCCCTGTGATGCGCTATATGGATCAGCCTCCAGAGGTAGTTGAGTTGGCCATGCCCTATTTAGGGATAGTCGCTTTTTCTATGATTCCTTTGATGATCTTTCAGGGCTACAAGCAATTTACAGACGGAATGTCAAATACCAAATACGGTATGCATGCCACTCTTTTGGCAAATGTTGTTAATGTTGTTCTGAATTTTGTATTGATTTATGGATTTTGGATATTTCCAAGACTTGAGCTTGTAGGAGCTGCTTATGGTACATTGATCTCAAGGTTTGTGATGATGGTCTTTATCATCTGGATTCTGAATTCCCGAGATAAGTTCAAGCCTTATTTTAAGTGGTTGCGTCTTAAAGAGATTCAAAAGGACCTCTTTCAAAAAATTATTAACCTAGGTTTTCCAACCGCCATGCAGATGCTGTTTGAAGTTGGTGTATTTACTGCTGCCATATGGTTAGCGGGAACCATGGGAACAATTGATCAGGCTGCGAATCAAATTGCACTTAATTTGTCGTCGATGACTTTTATGATTGCCGTTGGTTTGGGGGTGACCGCTACGATCAGAGTGGGTAATCAAAAGGGACTAAAGAATTTTGCTGAGCTTAGAAGGGTAAGCCTTTCTATATTTCTGCAGGTTTTTATTATTGAATGTGTTTTTGCCTTGGCCTTTATTTTACTTAAAGACTTTCTTCCCATAGTGTACATAGATAATGAGGCTGTTGTAAACACGGCAGCATCTCTTTTACTTATTGCAGGCCTCTTTCAGTTATCTGACGGCTTTCAGGTGGTTGTCTTAGGTGCCTTAAGGGGTTTACAGGATGTTAAAATACCTACTTATATCACTTTTATAGCTTATTGGATTGTTGGATTTCCTATTTGTTATATTCTTGGAAAGGTCATGGGTTATGGCTCCCAGGGAATATGGGTTGGCTTGCTTGTCGGACTCACTGTTTCTGCGATTCTGCTGTATTGGAGATTCAATTATTTAACCAATAAGTTAATTGATACAACATAAGATGGGAATTGTTTTTAAGCAGTCATTTAATAATACACTGATCCTATTTTTAGGTTTTGCCATTGGTGGTCTCAATGTGCTCTTTTTATATACACATTTTTTAGAGGCGGAATATTTTGGGTTGATCACCTTTTTGTTATCAACAGCCAATATGATCATGCCCTTTCTTGTCTTTGGAATGCAACATACCATCATCAAGTTCTTTTCAGCATATCAGGACAAGGAGGAACAGGATAATTTTTTACTGACAGTAATAGTTTTACCTATGCTTATCATCATCCCTATGGCAATATTGGGGGTCATCTTTTATCATCAGATCGCAGCGTTTTTAGCGAGAGAGAATATTATCATTGAAAAATACACCTATACCATATTCTTTACTTCTATTTTCATGGGGTATTTTGAGGTTTTTTATGCCTGGAGTAGGGTTCAGATGAGGTCAGTTTTTGGAAATTTTGTAAAAGAAGTCTTTGCAAGGTTATGTGTATCTATATTACTTATTGCCGTCTATTTTGACTGGATAGATGCAGATCAATTTATTTATGCTGTTGTTATCGTTTATTTGTTGCGGATGATCATAATGAAATTGTATGCGCTTAATTTATATTGTCCAAAAATCGAATGGAAAGGCTTACCAAAGAACATAAAAGAGATCCTTTCCTTTTCTTTATATATCATCATGGCAGGTTCTGCTGGAACGATTTTATTGGAAATCGATAAGTTTATGATACCTCAAATGAAACATATTGCTGAGGTAGCCTATTATTCAGTTGGGGTCTATATTGCTTCTGTTATTGGGATTCCATCGAGAGCCATGCAGCAAATCATCAATCCGATAACAGCCAGGGAACTCAATAATAATAATATGGTGGAAGTGGAGAACTTATATCAAAAAAGTTCTTTGAATTTATTGATCGTAGGAGGTTTGTTGTTTTTGCTGATCAATACGAATATTGAAGAATTATACCAGATTATTGACAAACCAGAGTACTCAGCAGGAATTTATGTAGTCTTGGTAATTTCTATTTCTGAACTGATCAAATTATCCTTGGGAACCAATGGAGCCATTCTGACAAATTCGAAGTATTACCGTATGTTATTTTACTATGCCATAGGTATGGCCGTTAGTGTGATTGTGCTGAACAAGATTCTTATAGATTTTATGGGTATTGAGGGGGCTGCATTGGCCACTCTAATTGTAGTTAGTTTATTTTCTCTTTTGAAGATTATCTATGTTAGTAAAAAAATAAAGATGCAACCTTTCACTTCAAAAACAATAATACTTCTTGTAATCATCTCTTTGCTGTTTGCGATTTTCTATTTTATTCACCTACCATTCAATTCGTATTTAAATATTTTAGTCAAAAGCACTCTAATCACAGTTGTTTTTATTTTTCTAGTGGTCAAATTGAAATTATCAGTGGATATGAATCAAATGCTTGAGAGATATTTTAAGTAAGTAGCAGGTTTTATTAAAAACATTTACGAAATTTGATTATTCATTCCTTAATTATTGGTATGCCGTATCTTTTGCACATAGCGTTGGGTTTTGTAATGGCTTTTTTTAGCTTGATACCGCCAGGTATGTTAAATATGACTGCCGTGAGAACAACTATTGAGAAAAACAGAAATGAAGGTGTTTGGTTTTCTTTAGGGGCCGCTCTAGTAGTCATTCCTCAAGCTTTCATCGCACTTGTTTTTGCTCGTTATTTTTCGGATCATCCTGAAATCGTTCAACGTTTGCAAGTAGCAGGTATTGTTGTATTGCTTTTCCTTTCAGTCGTTTTCTTTTTCCAGGCTAGGAAAAAATTCAAAGGAGAAGGAACGAAGCGTAAAGGAAAGAGTTTTTGGATAGGAATATTAATGTCTATGATGAATATGCTCGCCATCCCTTTTTATCTTGTATTATCTTCAGTTTTGGAAAACAGAGGTTTACTCAATACCGAACAGCCCTATATCAATTTGTTTGTCAGCGGTGTGTTTTTGGGAGCTTTCACCTTGTTTTTTATGTATGTTCTATTTGCTCAGATTATTGAAAAACGAGCTCAATTCATAGCGAGAAATATCAATTATATTCTTAGTCTTCTTTTTTTCGTACTTGGAATATTGACTTTAATTAAATTTTTAAAGTAATTAATTTATTAAATTAGCGTCGAATAAATAAAATATTTTTAATGATTACAGCCATTATTCAGAACCTCAACCGAGGAGTCAATTTATTAAATTCAATAAACGACCAACAATATGCGAATAACTCGACTGCTCCTTACTATTCGAGTATCGGTATTCATATGCGTCATATACTAGATGTTTTTAATTGTATTTTTAAAGGAATTGAGACGGGGCAAATAGATCTTACAGCCCGTGAGAGAAATGAATTGGCAGAAATAAAGGTAGCTGTAGGTTTAGACTATTTTGAGCAGATTATGTCTCAATTGAATGAGATTCAGTTGGAAGATTTGGATAAGATGGTAGAAGTGAAAGATGATTTAGGTCTTGGTATGATTACTGCAAATTACACACTTGCCGCTGCTTTGATTCAGGCACATAGCCATGCCATACATCATTTTGCCAGTATAGGTTATATCATTTCACAAATGGGAATCAATCTTCCGGATGGTGATTTCGGATATAACCCCACTACTCCCCGAGGAGATATGATCAACAGGTAAGTGCTGATTAAAAATCCTTTGCGTTAAGTTTTTTAAGTTTTCTGGTATGTGACCTAAGCCATAGCATGTTTTTAATATAAGCCATGAAAGAAGGATAGGGAATATGCTGTTCTTTATGTAGTTTTTGAGCAATTTCTCCCATAATGTTCCAATGTGAATTAATTGATTTTAAGGCCTTAAAATAGGAGGCGCTTTTATACGAAGCATCATAGATATGTGTAGGTTCAGAAATGATACCATTGACTTCGAGAATTTTAAAATCCATTCCTTTTAAAAGTTTATCATAACTGTTGTATTTAATGTCCAGTCGCCCATAATACCAGCCTTGTGTCTGTTGACAAATAGTATCAATAAATTCTTCTAATTCGTCATTTATCAAGTGATTACCATTTATGAACTGTGTCCCTTTGGAATGATTGCCAATAACCGAAAGGGTCATTTCTTCCCCCTTGTCCAAAATATGATCCAACTTGTCTTGATGGATGCCATGAAAGAGGTCAGCATACAAATAGGCGCGGTCATCCTTTTGAATTAACTCTGATAGGTTGAGAAAACCATCTCCTTTGACTTTGAGGAATTTTTTAATGGTTACTGAGGTGATCTTACCTTTTTTTTGATCTGGAATTCGATGATAGAAAATACCCAATTCATTTTCATAGGGAATAAATTCCTGAATGATGACATCTTCTTTGACATGTATCAAGTAGTTTTCTAAGCCCTGTATGGAATCAATTTTTTTAACGAGATAGCCTCTGAAACCAATATCTGGTTTTGCAATTAAAGGGAAGTTAAACCCATTCTTTTTTATGCTTTTGGGTAGTTCGGATATTGAATCGTTTCGATTGAAAAGAAAACTTTTTGGCGTTAATGATTTAGGTAAAAGATCGAGTGTCTTGAATTTGGATTCAGAACCGTTTCCAGAGAAAAGGATAGCGGGATTTGCAATGGTATAAAAAATAGGGTGGCCCGCTTTTAATGAGCGCCATAAAAAAAAAGGAAAAAGGGGGATATAATATGCCACTGTAGGCCAGTGTTCCCAATGGGTGAATCTAACAAAGGCAGCGTTACGTTTCATCTATTAAACAGTGCTTTTAAGATAAGCCTGAACGCCTGAGTAACAAGGCCTATCGTGAATATGGCCAGTAGACATCCTAAAACCAAGATCAGATAGCCATTACCTTTATTCAAGGCTTTGAATCCGATGGTAACTAAAATAGGTGAAGCAAATAACAAAGGCAATGAAATGGCGAGAAACTTCAATCCTTTTTGAAATAGTTTTTTTGTATCCTTATTATCGAATACTTGATTTTCTCTGATTTTATGTTCTTGTTCTTTCATTGTAGCTGTTGCTTCAAAAGGATAAAGATAAATATAGATGTGATATTTCTCTTAACCAAATAAAAAAGGCTTCAATATAAATTATTGAAGCCTTTGATTTGTTTTAAGTTATGTTTTAAGCCAGGGCTTTATCCAAATTTACTTTTAGAGCATTTAAAAATTCCTGAGTATTCAGATAGTTATCTGAAGTCATTTTTTCTTTATGGATCAACAAAGCAAGATCTTTTGTCATTTGACCACCTTCAACTGTATCAACACAAACTTTCTCAAGGGTGTGACAAAAATCGATCAATTCTTTATTGTTATCAAGTTTCCCCCTGTGTTCTAAACCTCTGGTCCAGGCAAATATTGAAGCCAATGGGTTTGTGGAAGTTTCCTTTCCTTGTTGGTGCTGTCTGTAATGTCTTGTAACAGTTCCGTGAGCAGCTTCCGCTTCAACTGTTTTTCCATCAGGAGTAACTAAAACAGAGGTCATAAGACCTAAAGAGCCAAATCCCTGTGCCACAGTATCCGATTGAACATCACCATCATAATTTTTACAGGCCCATACAAATCCACCACTCCATTTCATTGCAGCAGCGACCATATCGTCGATCAATCTGTGTTCATATGTGATTCCGGCGGCAGCATACTTTTCTTTGAATTCCGTCTGATAAACCTCTTCAAAAATATCTTTAAACCTTCCGTCATAAGCTTTTAGGATGGTATTTTTCGTACTGAAATAAAGGTTCCAACCTTTGGTAAGCGCCTGGTTGAAACTTGAACGAGCAAAACCATAAATAGAAGAATCTATATTATACATGGCCATCGCAACTCCATCTTCTTCAAAATTGTATACTTCAAAGGATTGTGGTTCTCTGCCGTCTTCAGGAGTAAAGGTCATGGTCAATTTACCTTTACCTTTTGTCACAAGATCCGTAGCTTTATACTGGTCACCAAAAGCGTGTCTTCCAATACATATAGGCTTTGTCCAGCCTTGTACATATCTGGGAACATTTTTCATGATGATAGGTTCTCTAAAGATGGTTCCTCCAACTATGTTTCTAATGGTTCCGTTTGGAGAGCGCCACATTTTTTTCAAACCAAATTCAACAACTCTGTCTTCATCGGGTGTAATGGTGGCACACTTGATACCAACATGATATTTTTTGATCGCTTCCGCTGCATCAATGGTAATCTGGTCATTCGTTTCATCCCTGTATTCAACGCTTAAATCGTAGTATTTGATATCGAGTTCAATATATGGCAGGATTAATTGGTCTTTAATGAATTTCCAAATAATTCTTGTCATTTCATCACCGTCCAATTCAACGATAGGATTGCTTACTTTTATTTTAGTCATTATCTTTTGATTTATGTGCTGCAAATATAATAAACCATTGGAAAGTTTAAGCGCTTGAAAAACAAAAAAAATACTTTTTGTAAAACTCAAATTTTTCGAAGAACAAGTATATAGGCAGTAAATAAATTAAAAGCCATAATAAAGTCAGACTTTATTATGGCTTTCTGGTTTGGTTACAACATTTAATAGTATTTAAATGTCGCTTTGGTTTAAAATAGGGGGGACTTAATGTTAGTATATCATTAATAACCCTATAAAATTGCTGTTTCTTGCGTAACTAAAGATCATTTGTGCTAAACACTTTAGTGTTTTTCATCAAAAAAGCAGCTTTAGAAATTAATCTAAAGTCAATTACTTCTAACGAAACAATTTTCATAACCTATTAATAGGGGATCGCTTCATTCGTTTCAAAGACTAAAACAAATTTAAATGAACAGTGTCACAAGAGGTTATAAAACAATAATAAAAAAGCGAACAGGTTATCAACATTGCTTATTAACATTTGTTAATAAGCGGATTAAGAATACAATAGTATCAAAACATAACTGATCAATTGTAATCGTGATTTACAATAAGATGATGACCATATGAAATTGCTAAAAAAACAATACCCATGATAAAGAGGTTTTCTTTATCATGGGTATTTGCCGAAATATTTAGCTTAAAATTGATCACTTATCCTCACATTTTCATGTTCCTATAATTAAATTTTAAACTTAAATTTCTTTAAATCTTTTGAGTCTTTTACTTGTAACTGCCTTCACCGAAATGCTGGCTTCTCAAATACAAAATCCAAAACATTTAATTTGCAACCACTAACCTTAACGTCTAAATCTGTATGCTAAATACATTGATCTTATTTTAGGATCAGCGAACTGCGCTAAAGTATTCACTTTAGCAAAACCAAGTTCCTTCTCTATTTTACGTCAACATCCTGAATCTGCATCCACGAAGTTTCTTAAATCAGAAACATCTCTTCGTTTCTATACCAAATGTAGTTACTAAGAGGGTTTTTATCAAGTAATTTTGAAGTTTGTTTTGCACATTATATGAACTACTCTTATGAACTTTTGTTCATAAAAAAAGCTCCTTTTATCAGTAGATAAAAGGAGCTGCTATTTTTTCGAGAAACTCGATTAAAATCTTTTCTCTTTGATTTGTGCTTTTTTACCTGTAAGACCTCTGAAGTAGTATATTCTTGCTCTTCTTACTTTTCCTCTTTTGTTAACCTCTATCTTCTGAATAGCAGGTAGGTTAATAGGGAAGATTCTCTCAACACCAATTGTGCCAGACATTTTTCTGATGGTGAAGGTTTCAGAACTTCCGCTACCTCTTCTTTGAATTACAACTCCTTTGAAAAACTGGGTTCTTGTTTTCACACCTTCTTTAATCTCGAAGTATACAGTGATGGTGTCACCAGCAGCAAATTCAGGTATGTCATTTTTTGTTACAAATTCACTTTGCACAAAATCTACTAAATTTTCCATTATGATATTTTAAAATGGTTGATCAAACACCAACATTCACGATTTTCGTCAGAGGTTGATTTTGAGTGTGCAAATTTATAAAAAACTTTTAAATAAGAAATAAGTAATTTGAAATAATTTTTATTCAATAAAATTGCTCTGAACATCTTTAAAATATGATGTTAGCATAAATTCCTACTTTGTTTTCTTGGTAAGATGGACTTATAATGGTACTCACCTTTTTGTTTTTGAAAGGATTCCAATCTTTTAACGGCTCAAATCTGTAAACCAGATCCGTAACGATAATACCTAAGCCGGCACCCACTAAAACATCCGAAACCCAGTGATCATTGTTCAGCACTCTTAAAGCACCAGTTGCGGATGCAAAAACGAATCCGCTGTAAGCCAAAATGGGTTTTGTTTCTTTAAATTCATGAAAAAGGACAGTAGCCATTACAAATGCATTGGAGGTATGACCTGAAGGAAAGCGGAACAATACTTTGTTTTAAAAAAGGTTTTTCAATAAATTTAGTAGCAACCGCTGTGCTATCAATTTGTCCGTAGACATTTATTTGCATACAGAAAAGAGCGATAAAATAAATTACTTTAGTTTTCAGTTTTTTCGTCTTTTAATAGATCCGGTCGAATTTTCCTGGTTCTGGCCATTGCTTCTTCGTGTCGCCATTCATCAATTTTAGGGAAATTACCTGATAGGAGTATTTCAGGTACTTTCATGCCATCATATTCTGCAGGTCTGGTATAAACCGGTGGTGCCAATAGGTTGTCTTGAAAAGAATCTGTTAAGGCTGAAGTTTCATCTCCAAGAACACCTGGAATTAATCTGATAACAGCATCACAGAGTACAGCAGCGGCAAGTTCTCCTCCCGAGAGTACATAGTCTCCTATTGAGATCTCCATGGTGATAAATTTATCTCTGATGCGTTGGTCCACTCCTTTATAATGGCCCGTTAAAATAAGTAGGTTCTTTTTGTCGGATAAAATATTTGCCGTTCTTTGGTCCAAGGTTTTTGCATCAGGTGTCATATAAATGACCTCATCATAATTTCTCTCTTTCATCAGGCCACTTAGGCATTTATCAATGGGCTCTATCATCAAGACCATTCCGGCGCCACCTCCAAATTGGTAGTCATCAATTTTGCCATATTTGTTGATGGCATAATCTCTTAGGTCATGAAAGTAGACTTCTGCCTTTCCTTTGTCCTGAGCACGTTTAAGAATTGAGTGTTCAAAAGGACTTTTTATTAATTCAGGTGAAACCGTGACTATATCTATTCGCATGGGGCAAATATATTTAATTTTTAACAGCTCTTATCATGCGGTCAGCTCCATGGATATCTTTTTTTATCTCAATTTTTTTATACCCGAGGCCTACCAAAAGCTCATAAAGCTCTTTTCCATGGTATTGATTTATCTCAAAGAATAAGAATCCATTTGTTTTTAATCCCTGTAAAGCCAGTTTCGCAATATGCCTGTAAAAAAGCAAAGGGTTGCTATCGGAAACATATAAAGCCTCATCAGGTTCGTATTTCAATACATTGTTACGCATTTGTTTTTTCTCACTTTTTTTAACGTATGGCGGATTTGAAACAATAATATCATAATCATTTTGAAGTGAATCTAATAGGAGTACATCACTTTGAATGAATTTGATGGAGGTCTTATGTTTTAATGCATTTCTTTTGGCTACTTCTATTGCTTTTCCTGAAATATCCATTGTCTCAATGAGACATGAAGATAAATGTTTGGCTAATATTATGGGGATGCACCCACTTCCAGTTCCGATGTCAAGTATGGTTTTGTGCACGTCATTTGATGTGGATGCCAGGATCCATCTGATCAGTTCTTCCGTTTCAGGCCTGGGAATCAGAACCTGCTCATTCACCTCAAATGCAAGGTCCATAAATTCAGAAGTACCTATAATATATTGTATTGGATATTCTTCTTTAAGTTGTTTCAACGCATACTTAAAAAAGGTCTTCTCATCAGGCTTCACTTCCAGATCCGGTTCAAGCGCTATGTCAATTCTGGACTTGCCCAAATAAGCCTCGCAAAGAAGATGAAAAAAACTTTGGATCTCTTCTTTGGGATAGACCTCACATAATTCATCTTTAAAAACCTTTCCTAATATCCTTATATTCATAGGGTTGACTCTTTTTTATGATCCGAGTAATAAGCTTGAAATATACCTCATAATTCTCAAACCCTGAGCGTCGATATGATAAAAGTCTCAGATGATAAAATTTGTTAAAGTGGTCTGAAAGAAGATTAATCTTTTTAATTTCGCATCATACGGACCAAAACATGAATGATCAGAAAAAATTTATGACACGTTGCCTCGAATTGGCAAAGAATGGCCTGGGTTTGGTTTATCCTAATCCTATGGTTGGCTGCGTGATCGTTCATAAGGATCATATCATAGGAGAGGGTTGGCATCAAAAAGCAGGCAGTCCTCATGCTGAGGTAAATGCAATCGATTCAGTTAAGAATAAAGCACTCTTGTCGGAAGCAACTCTTTATGTGAATCTGGAACCTTGCTCACATCACGGTAGAACCCCTCCCTGCGCTGATCTTATTGTAAGCAATGGGATAAAAAAAGTTGTAATCGGCTCGACTGATACCAATAAACAAGTAGGAGGAAGAGGAATTAAAAGGCTTAAAGAGAATGGCGTAGAGGTGGTGATTTCTGATATGGAAAAAGCGAGCAGGGAATTGAATAAAAGGTTTTTCACGTTTCATGAAAAGAAAAGGCCCTATGTGATTCTAAAATGGGCGCAAAGTAGTGATGGCTATATTTTTCCTGACGCCACAGTAGCTGCGAAAGGTAAGCCATTTTGGATTTCGAACAGTTATTCATTGCAGCGTGTTCATCAATGGAGGTCGGAAGAAGCTTCAATACTCGTTGGTAAACATACGGTTCAGCAGGATAATCCGCAACTGAATGTTAGAAATTTTGCTGGAAATTCAATTCTAAGAATTGCCATTGATCGGAAGTTGGAATTAGCACCTTCATTAAACTTTTTTGATGGTTCCTCAGATAAGATTATCTATAATGAGCTTAAAGATGAGACCAGGGGTCGGTTAGGCTTTGTGAAACTTGATTTTTCAAAGGAACTTGTTAGTCAGATCATGAAGCATTTACATGATATAGAAATGCAATCACTGATTGTAGAAGGAGGTGCTTATACCCTCAATGCCTTTATTCAATCTGATTTTTGGGATGAGGCAAGGGTTTTCCAAGGAGAGCAGAATTTTGGAAATGGCTTAAAAGCACCGGTAATAAATGCCGATCAGATAGATGAGGAGCATATAGGAAATAATCTACTTCGTATCTATAAGAACATTAATGATGGAAAATAGTCAAGAAGATGTGTATCTAACCCTAAGTAAAGCCACTATAGAGGAGGTCTACAAGGAAAAGGGCAGCAAATTTCTGTCATATGCTTATCCCTTAACGAATGTGGATCAGGTAAATGATCATATTCAAGTTTTAAAAAAGGCGCACCCTAAGGCAAGGCATTGGTGCTACGCCTGGCAAATTGGTGTTGAAAATCCAACTTTCAGGTCTAATGATGATGGAGAACCAAATAATAGTGCCGGAAAACCCATATTCGGTCAAATACAATCATTTGGCCTAACGAATGTTTTGATTGTGGTAGTACGCTATTTCGGTGGTACCAAGCTGGGGGTTGGAGGCTTGATCGTGGCATATCGTTCGGCTGCAAGGCTTGCTTTGGAAAATGCTGATTTGGTCGAAAAAATGCTGATGGAAGAGTTTAGCCTAAGGTTTGAATATGCTCATATGGATAAAGTCATGCGCCTGGTTAAAGAAAATACGCTTTACATCCTTAATCAAAAAATGGAACTAGATTGCTTTTTTAACCTATCGGTTCGAAAAAATAAGTTGGAACAGGTGGTGAAATTATTTGAAGACTTAAGGTGTGTAGAGGTGAAAAAAGTTAATTGAATTGAGCATAAATTTGATCCAATAAATATTGAGGTGCTTTAATGGGCTTGTTTTTCTTCATGTCCATAAAGACCAAACTAGTAAATCCGGTAGTCAATAAGTCATTATTTTCATTGTGAACTTCAAAATCAAATTCGATTTTAACCAGAGGCTTTTTAGTCATGATGGTAGTGATGGTTAAGAGGTCATCATACTTAGCCGGCTTCATGTAGTTGATGTTCAGCTTGATAACAGGAAGCATGATTCCTGATTCTTCAAGACTTTTATAACTCATGCCCAGGGCCCTCATCCATTCAACCCTCCCCACCTCAAAAAATTGCGCATAATTTCCATAATAGACGTATCCCATTTGGTCAGTTTCTCCGTATCTTACTCGAATATTCGTTTGGTTTCTGATCATTTTGTTGTAATTTGTAGTCGAACAGTTTAATCAAATAATAAATAAGAATCAATAGTAAATATATTTTTTTATAATAAACTTTATTCACAAATTTGTAGTGGCAAAAGAGATACCTGTTTTGTCAAGAAAAAGGGAACTATACTTAATTCAAAATATTTTAATTAAATGACGAGAACGGCCTCATCTGTATGGAATAATTGCCTGCTTTTTATAAAGGATAATATCAAACCTCAAGCCTATAAAACTTGGTTTGAACCTATAAAACCAATGAAGATAGCCGGAGATGTTTTAACCATACAAGTTCCAAGTAAGTTCTTTTTTGAATGGTTGGAAGAGCATTATATTAAATTATTGAGGGTAGCCTTGATCAGAGAGCTTGGAGATCATGCAAAATTAGTGTATGATGTTAGGATGGAAAATACCTATAGTAATAAAAAGCCACATACGGTAAAGTTTCCAAGTTCTAATAAAAAACCTTTTAATTCTCAGGGGGTAACCATACCACTTGAAATTGATAAACGAGAACTAAAAAATCCATTTGTGATTCCTGGAATTCAAAAAGTAAAGATTGAATCCCAATTAAATCCTAATTATAATTTCGAAAATTTTATTGAAGGAGATTCAAATCGTCTGGCGAGATCGGCAAGTATGGCTGTTTCCAATAAACCAGGAGGAACTTCTTTCAACCCTTTACTGATCTATGGTGGAGTGGGCCTAGGCAAGACTCATCTGGGTCAAGCTATAGGGGTGCGCATTAAAGAAAGGTATCCTGAAAAAACAGTCCTTTATATTTCAGCTGAAAAATTTACCCAACAGTTTATAGATTCAGTTAAAGCGAATACTAGAAATGATTTTATTCATTTTTATCAAATGATTGACGTATTGATTGTGGATGATGTTCAGTTCCTTTCGGGAAAATCCGGAACTCAGGATGTTTTCTTTCACATATTCAATCATTTACACCAAAATGGAAAACAAGTCATCCTAACCTCGGATAAAGCGCCAGTTGATATGCAGGATATTGAACAGCGTTTGCTGTCAAGATTCAAATGGGGTCTTTCTGCCGAATTGGTAGCTCCGGATTATGAAACTAGGATCAGTATTTTAAAAAGTAAAATGTTCAGGGATGGAGTAGAGATTCCGGAGGAGATTGTTGAGTATATTGCGAAGAACATCAAGACGAATGTTCGTGAGCTAGAAGGTGTGCTGATTTCTTTGATCGCACAAGCCTCGTTTAATAGAAAAGAATTTACACTGTCGCTTACCAAACAAATTGTTGACAAATTTGTCAAGAATACCAAAAAAGAAGTATCTATTGATTATATTCAAAAGGTAGTGTCTAAGTATTTTGAAATGGATGTTACTACATTACAATCAAAGACAAGAAAGCGTCATATCGTGCAAGCAAGACAATTGGCCATGTTCTTCGCCAAAAGGATGACGAAGGCTTCCTTGGCAAGTATTGGTTCGCAGATCGGTAGTCGTGATCATGCAACTGTTCTTCACGCTTGTAAAACGGTTGATAATCTTACCGAAACAGACAAGCAATTCCGTAAGTATGTTGATGAATTAACAAAAAAGCTTACGTTTTAAAAAATTAGTATTTCATGGTTAAGGTATTAATGGTATGTCTTGGAAATATTTGCAGGTCACCATTAGCCGAAGGCATACTCAAATCCAAGGTTGATCAATCAAGTGTATTTGTAGATTCTGCAGGAACCGGTGGATGGCATATTGGAGAATTACCAGATGCCAGGTCAGTTGGAATTGCAAGGCAAAACCAAATTGATATTAGCGATCAGCGATGTAGAAAATTTAAAGTTAGTGATTTTGATAATTTTGATTTTATCTATGTGATGGATAGCGCTAATTTATCAGATGTTCTTTCACTGGCCAAAACTGAAATTCATCGTAATAAAGTTAAAATGATTCTAAGTCATCAGGAGGGGGTTCATACCATGGAGGTCCCGGATCCATATTATGGTGGAGAAAGGGGTTTTGAAAAAGTATTTAATCTTTTAGATGAGGCCAGTGAACATATTGCTAAAAGCTTAAGTTATGAAGAATAATTTTGGTAAATTATTCCTGATTCCAACTACTTTAGGTGCGAATGAGCCCTTGGAGGTACTTCCTATTTCAGTTAAGAAAACAGTGGAAGATATTGATTTTTTTATTGTTGAAAATGAAAAATCTGCCAGAAGGTTTATTAAAAAGATCACCCCCAGAAAATCCCAACCTGCTCTAAGGTTTTTTGTACTGGATAAATATACAAGTGAGTTTGAGTCCAAGTCATATCTTGATCCTTGTTTTCAAGGGATCAACGTGGGTTTACTCTCTGATGCTGGAGTCCCGGCCATTGCAGATCCAGGTGCCAATATTGTCATGCTTGCACATCTGAAAAATGTCGAAGTCGTTCCTTTGGTGGGGCCTTCTTCAATTATTCTTGCCATGATGGGTTCTGGGCTTAATGGGCAGAATTTCGCTTTTAATGGTTATCTCCCTATTGAAAAGTCGGAACGTAAAAAAAAGATCAAAGAGCTTGAAAAATGGTCCAAACAAAACAATCAATCCCAAATATTTATCGAAACGCCTTATCGAAATCAAAATCTCTTTAATGAGCTAAAGAATTCACTCACCCCATCTTCGCTTCTTTGCGTGGCGGCAGATCTTACTTTAAGTACAGAATATATCAAAACCTTAACGGCAAAGGAGTGGAAAACCGAAAATATTGATCTGCACAAAAGACCCTGTATTTTTATATTCCACAAGTTTTAAAGCCTTGCATTTTTTACTGGTTTGATAAAAGAGGTGTCATAGCCTGCAAATCTTTTCATATAATGATGCACATTCGTTCCATAGGCATCATATGCATTTGCTTCACCATTACTTCTAAGGTATTTTTTTACATTTCCCGCACCTGCCAAATGAGCTGCAGCCAAAATTCCTGATTCAGTAATTTCAACTCCATTGATCGTTTTACCTACGCTTCTTTTGATATCTCTGATAAGGATCCATTTATTCAGGGAACACAATGTATAAAAAGCATCCTCCTGTAATTTGGGATCATTTAAGAAATCCTGGGTATTATAAATTCTAATACGATTTAAGGTGGATTCACCGAACTGATACTTTCCGAGGTAGCCAAGGCTATTCACCTTTTTGTAGTTGCCTCTCGACTCTTTAAAGGCTATGGCTTCTTTAAAACCAACATAAAGATTATCAACAGTTGGCGTGTAGAAGAACTCAAATGGTTTAAGACTTTTACTTACTGTTACAATGGTATTGGCTTTCGGTAAATTATACCGAACTTTTTTTACGTCTTTGAAAAAAAAGGATTTGTCTTGAGTAAATGCCGTTAACGCTATCGCGATGATCGCGATAAATAGTATATTATTTTTCATAATTGTATTTTTTAGTTAGGGAGTACCTAAAAATTACATTGCCCGACAAAGATAAGGCATTTTTTACAAATGATTAAAAAAGAGTCAAGAACAGCATAGAATAAGGCCTTCTCAAAAGTACAGAAAATGAAATTTGAAATCCCCGTTGCTTCGGTATTCAATAGTGGGGGCTGGTATTTTAATAAAGTTAAATATGTTGAAGACGGTCTTTAAAAAATCCGAGTTTGTTTTGATCTTAGTTAGATCCACATCTACACTTGCAAAGAATTGTCTGTAAGATTCTATTGGTTGTCTGGGGATAGTTGAATAGTCATAACTTCCTTCGGGTAACCCATTAGCTCCATATCCCACAGCCACATTCAACCATCTGGGGATCTTACTTTCTTTGAAAAAAGACCAAACATTTGTGGAAAGCCAATACGTTTGACCATTATAATCTTTTAATACCTGTTGTAAAGGCGTGCTTCCCAATTTGTCAGGATCATTGTTGGCATATTCAGTAGTCATAAATGAAAATTTCATTTGAACTCGTTGTTCATCCCAGAGTAATTCCTGCCCGATCAACAATCCCGTTCCAACGGCATTGGCCATCACATCTCCTGTGGAGAATCCCCATTCTTCAGAAAAACCATCAAGCACTTCAATGGTCGTCAAAAAAACAAAGCCCAAGGTGGCCCCATAGATCAATTGATTTTTTTTAGTCTCACCTGCCCAAGCAAGCGCGTCCATACCCATTTTACCGATATAGTAGGAACTAAAGGTATGGCCAAATTTATCCATCTGCATCCATTGTGCATTATCGTTCAAAAATTTAAATCCGGATCTTTCATAATTGGCGTACCAGGCCTCGTTAAGTCCTATAAGAGTAGCGGTTCCTAAAGCGGCTTCGGTTATGTATACTGAAGTCCTTCTTTTTTTGTTAAGGGTATCAGATCGCTGAAAAAAAGGTGTTTTGTTTTGAGCAAAGAGAAGGTCCTTAGCCCCAAAAAAGAGAAACATCAAAAGAAATAAACAGGAGTATGATTTTTTATATCTGATCACCTTTTTATGCCTTGTTGACTCACCCATTTTTGATAGGCCGTCGCGTTGATATTATGCTGACTAAGAGTCTTAGCAAACTTGTGATACCCTATTTTTTCTACACTGGCACACATAAAATAATATTCATGTTCTTCAGGCTTTAAAATCGCTTCAATTGAAGAAATATCCGGCATACCAATAGGGCCTGGAGGCAGGCCAAAATTGGCATAAGTGTTATAAGGAGAATCAATGGTGAGGTCTTTATTGAGCACGCGTTTATATTCTTTGTCTTGGCCATATTTTTGTTTTAGGGCAAATATGATTGTAGGATCCGCTTGCAACGGCCAAAACTCATGTAAACGGTTTAGGTAGAGCCCGGCAACTGTTTTTCGTTCTACCACTACTGCAGTTTCTTTTTGCACGATAGATGCAAGAGTAGCCGCTTGAAGTGGTGTTAGCTGTTGACGTTTGGCTTTGGCTATTCTATCCTCTGTCCAGAACCTTTTATATTCGATTAACATTTTATCACGAAATTTCATGGCATCCGTGTTCCAGAAAAAGTCGTAGGAATTTGGGATGTACATGGCGATTGCCGTTTGTCTATCAAAACCATTTTTTTTCAAGAAATCTTCATCCAGAAAAATATTGATCAGAGCTATTGAATCTGCTTCGATTTGAATGGCTACCCGTCCTGCCAGTTTTTCAAAACTGTCCTGATTGTTAAAGGTGAGCGTTACCGTTTCCTGCTTTCCACCTCTCAGGTGGTCAACAAGGGTTTTGTTGTTCATTCCTTCCGTGATTCTGAATTTACCTGCCCTGATTTTATTAGGGTAGTTTTTCTTTTCAGCAACCCATATAAAACTGTTTATATTGTCCACATGAGGTTCCATAATCTTGATCAACCCTTGAAAATCTGTTCCTGTTGGGATCAAAATTGAAGCCGATACGGGCACGTTGGGTTGATAGATCTTGCGATAAAAAGAATATCCCACAAAGGCTGCAATTAGAAGGATAATCGACAGAGCAAGTGCCAGTTTTTTTTTCATAAATCATTTGGGTTTATTAATTGTAATAATGCCACGTCTTGAAATTTTCCTTTGACTTTAATCCAGTCTTTTTGTGTGCCAATCTCAATAAAATTCAATTTACGAAACAAATGTAAGCTGTTTTTATTTGAAACAGGAATGTTCGCATATAACTGATGGATATCAAGATGCTCGAAAGCATAGTGAAGAAAGACCTCAAGCGCATTTAAGGCATAAGCTTGTCGCTGGTATTCTTTTAAGATTAAAATGCCAATTCCTGCTCGATTATGGTGTGGGTTAAAATCAAAAAGATCAAGTAATCCTGCTACTGCACCATCTTTTTTTCTCGTGATCACAAGCCGAAGTTGTTTTGCTTCAAAAATATCCTGATGGGCATTTTTAAGGTATTGGCTAAGAAGTTGCCTCGAATAAGGAGCAAGTGTGTTACTGACCTCCCAAAATTGTGGGTCATTTTCTACACAGAAAAGCAGGTCCAGGTCATCTGTTTCCAAAGCTCTCAAAAGTATGATATCATTCTCAAGTAGACTCATAATGATAATTCAATAGTTCCTTTAAAAACAAAAGTAGCGGGCCCAGTTAGAATAATATTCTTATAGGTATTATTTTTATTTTCAAATTCAATTTTTAATTTCCCTCCGGGAGTCTCGATATTGATCTCTTTTTCACGTGTTTTATTCAAATGAAAACTGGCCAGGGCAACAGCTGTAACGCCTGTGCCACAACTAAGGGTCTCGTCTTCAACACCGCGCTCATAGGTTCTTACAGTAAAGGTGTTCTCATTAATCTTTTCAACAAAGTTCACATTGGTTCCTGCTTCAAAATAGGGCGTGCCATAACGTATTTTCCGCCCTTGTCCAACCACATCAAATGTTGGTAAATTTTCAGTATAAGTAACATGATGAGGCGATCCGGTATCCAAAAAAACATAGCCCTCATGGCTCTCAATACGATCCACGTCTTTCATCTTAAGACTCACTTGTTCGTCTTTTATGGTTGCATAATATTTTTCACCAATGGCTTTAAACGAAGCGGATTTTTCAAAAAGGCCCAAGGTTTTGGCAAATGCTACAATACACCTTCCTCCGTTACCGCACATGGATCCGGGACGTCCGTCAGCGTTAAAATATAGCATGTTAAAATCAGCATCATTTGCCGTTTCAAGGAGCATGAGTCCATCGGCTCCAATCCCGAATTTTCGATCGCAATAGCTTCTGATCAAATCGTAATCGTCTTTTGGAAAAACGTTTGTTCTGTTGTCTATGATCACGAAGTCATTGCCAGCGCCCTGATATTTATAAAAATCTAATTTCATATTGCAAATGTAGGAATTATTGCAAGAAATGTTTCCTGTTAAAGTTAGGTTAAAGAAGTGCTAACTTGGTTTTTTTCTTTTTAAATTTGGGTTGAATGATAAAAAATGCTATTATGAAAAACTTTTTTAAGATGCTGCTAGTCTCTGCCTTGGGAGGAATATTGACTTTAGGAGGATATATTTTGTTTTTTGAACATCAAGGAGTCCCTCAAGATATAGATGTTACTCAAATGCCCAGTGTGATTCCATCAAGTTATGAATCTTTTAATGTTGCAGCAGCTGAAAAAACTGATTTTACGGCTATTGCAGAAAAATCAATTCACGCCGTAGTGCATGTGAAGAATCTTAGTACGACAAGCTCCGGGTCAAATCCACTAATGGAGTTCTTTTATGGTCAGTCTGGAGAAAGTGAAAGGCAAGTAGTAGGATCAGGTTCAGGTGTGATCATCTCTTCTGATGGTTATATAATAACGAATAATCACGTTATTAAAAATGCCCGTAAACTCGAAGTAATCCTGAACAATAAGGAATCTTATGAAGCTGAGGTAGTAGGCGCTGATGAAAGTACAGACATTGCTTTACTTAAAATTAATAAATCTGATTTACCATATTTACCTTTTGGTGATTCTGACCATTTGAGAATTGGTGAATGGGTATTAGCCATTGGAAACCCCTTTAACCTTACATCAACAGTTACCGCAGGAATTGTAAGTGCCAAAGCGAGAGATATCAATATTATGAATAATAATAAGGTGATAGAATCTTTTATTCAAACGGATGCGGCCGTAAATCCGGGTAACAGTGGTGGCGCCCTAGTAAATACGAGAGGAAATTTAATCGGCATCAATACTGCAATTTCTTCGCAGACCGGCTCCTATATAGGTTATTCTTTTGCCGTCCCTTCGAATATAGCCAAGAAGGTGATCGAAGATATTTTGGAGTTCGGTAATGTTCAACGCGCTTATCTTGGGATAAATTATGAGGAACTTAATAGCAAAAAAGCGATCGAATTTGGCGTTGGAACTACAGAGGGAGTGTTGATAACAAGGATACTAGATCAGGGAGCTGCCAAGGAAGCAGGTCTTATGGTTAATGATATTATCGTAAAAATGAATAATGTGAAAATTGCCAAGTTTTCTGATTTACAAGGTTATTTAGGGTCTAAAAGGCCGGGTGATGAAGTGGAGGTAACTATTCTTAGAAATGAAGTCAGTAAAGTTTTGTCTCTAAAATTGAAAAATCAGTTTGGAAAGTACAAATTTGAAAACAGAGATTTTTCGGATTATTTTATAGGAGAATTACGACCTATCAATAGAAATGATGCGAATAAATTTGATATTGATCACGGAGTAAAAATTGTAAATCTTAAGAATGAAGCCATTGAAAGGACTTATGGAGTGGGTAACGGGGATATTATATTATCAGTTGAGGATCAAAAAGTGTCTAGTTCAGAAGAAGTAGATCAATTGCTGAAGAAATATCAAAATAAAGAATATTTTGAGTTGCAGATCCTTACACAAACTGGCAAACTTGGCTATATCAGAGTGAGATCTAACTAAAGGGTTTCAATTGCGATAAACCTTAAATTCACTTGTAAAAATTAAATATTTGATAAAAACCACTCAATTTGAGTGGTTTTTTTTGTCAACTACATATAATAAAGACATATTTTTACGTTCTCAACAAAAGGAGGTTTTGATATGAAATTGATAAGAAGTTACGAAGAGCAGTTATCCCGGCAAGTGAGACTTAGGAGGATGACGGTTGAACTGATCAAGTTGATCAGCGATTTATGGTACGAGAATAATATTGAATTATTCCTGTTCAGAAACCAGCTTATTGACAGGAATGTAAGTGAAATACTGAATTTGCTCGACTATTCGAGGGAGTTTGTTCAAAAGCCTATTTCAATGGAGCATATGTTAGAGATTGCTCAAAAAATACAGGAAATGGATTTACCACCATCAAAAATAGATCTTGGTAAACTTGCTTATGTATATCATTTAACAGGAGCAGTGGATGTGGATGCATTTGTGGCCACTAAACTTGGAGACGCAAAAAATGGCAACGGAATTAAACCCAAGGATGTTGTGCTTTATGGATTTGGAAGAATTGGGAGGTTGCTGGCCAGAGAACTTATGTCAAGAACGGGCAGCGGGGTGCAGATGAGATTAAGAGCGATCGTTACCAGAGGGCTAATCACAAAAGAAGTGTTGGAAAAAAGAGCCTCTATGCTAATAAAGGATTCTGTTCATGGATATTTTAAAGGCTCTGTCAAAGTTGATTTTGAGCAACAGGCATTGATCATTAATGGCACAACTGTTTTTGTAATTTCTGCAAATGCTCCCGAAGATCCGGATTATACGCAATATGGTATAAAGGATGCTTTGATCATTGACAATACTGGCGCATTCAGAACAGAAGAAGAATTATCCAGACACCTTGAGGCTAAAGGAGCCGACAAAGTATTGCTCACTGCTCCGGGAATTGGAAATGTACCTAACATTGTTTATGGGGTGAATCAACATAAATTCGATCCGGATGAGCATAGAATTTTTTCAGCCGCATCTTGTACCACTAACGCCATTACACCAGTTTTAAAAGTGATTAATGATACCTTAGGTGTCAAACATGGGCATATTGAAACCATACATGCTTATACCAATGACCAGAATTTGGTTGATAATATGCACAGTAAGTACAGACGTGGTCGTGCAGCGGCTCTAAACATGGTTATTACCGAGACTGGAGCAGGAAAGGCAGTCTCTAAGGCCGTTCCTGAGCTATCTGGGAAATTGACTTCTAACGCCATTAGAGTTCCTGTACCCAACGGCTCTTTGGCCATTTTAAACTTGAATCTGCAAAGTAAAACAAGTAGAGAGGATTTGAATGCTATCATGAAGAAGTATGCCTTAGAAGGGACTCTTGTAGAGCAGATACGCTATTCTATGAGTAATGAACTCGTATCGTCTGATATAGTTGGAACACTTGAACCCGCTATTTTTGACAGCCATGCTACTATTGTTTCCAAAGAAGGAGATCATGCCATTTTATATGTCTGGTATGATAATGAATATGGTTACAGTCATCAGGTCATGGGCCTTGCCAAATACATTGCCAAGGTTAGAAGATTTTCATACTATTAATTTAATTTTTAGACTTTAGTTATATTTGGGGTATAGTTGTTAAAAGATTTTTTAGTTTTAACAATTGTAAAGAACCTAATTTACCCCTATGAAAAAATTATACTTTCTATTTGCCTTATTTGTTATGTTGCTTTTATCCTGTAAGGATAAGAAGCCACAAGTGATGCCTCCACAGCCTTTTCCGGTTTATGAAATTGAAACCAAATCAGTGCCTATTTATGAAGAATTTGTAGGTCAGGTGTATGGTGAAAAAGATATTCCCATACGAGCCAGAGTTGTTGGCTTTTTAGATGGGATCCATTTTAAGGAAGGAGAAAGGGTTAAAAAAGGACAATTATTGTATTCAATAGATCCTGATCCTTTGATGCAGGAAGTTGTTGCGCAAACCAGTATGATGGCCCAGGCCCAGACGGTATTGGTTCAGGCAGAAAGTGATTTAAAAAGGATTGAACCCCTTGCTGAGATGTCAGCGGTGAGTGAACAGGAATTAGACATGGCAAACTCGCAAAGAGATGCGGCCATTTCGGGTTTAGAAGCATCAAAAGCCAATTTAAACATAGCAAAACTCAATCTGGGCTATGCCAAAATGTACTCACCAATTGATGGCATTATAGGGAAAACCCTTGCCAGAGAAGGGGAGTTTGTTGGAAAGGATCCTAATCCGGTAATTTTAAATACAGTATCTCAACTGAGAGCTGTAAGGGTACAGTTCTTTCTTTCGGAAAATGATTATTTAAGAGTAGCAAGAGTATATATTGACAGGACGAATAAAAAAATTGGTTCTTCGGATGAGGCCATTGATCTACAATTGATTTTGGCAGATGGTTCTCTTTATCCTTATAAAGGAAGGATGGACTTTATAGATAGAAACGTGGATGCCAGTACGGGAGCTATCTTGCTGCAAGCTACTTTTCCTAATCCTAATCGATTAATTCGTCCAGGTCAGTTTGCCAGGGTGAAGGCGAAAATTA
>RCND010000145.1_pt1 | contig 44327 bp, 36 predicted proteins | sample 2041351 | NCBI WGS metagenome assembly RCND01 (sample SAMN09708230, study PRJNA481090) | Marine sediment metagenome, whole genome shotgun sequencing project. | biome: marine sediment; feature: ocean; material: sediment; isolation source: Sewage treatment plant 12B marine sediment (STP12B) ... | reverse complement strand
ATAAACCATTCCTCCTTTTATGCCTGCTCCCGCCATCCACATCGTAAAGCAACCAGGGTGGTGATCACGACCATAATTGTCAGCGGTCAGTCGCCCTTGCGAAAAACTGGTGCGGCCGAATTCCCCGCCCCAAATGACTAAAGTGTCTTCCAAAAGGCCACGTTGTTTCAGATCGGTAATCAATCCGGCAGTAGCCTGATCGCAACTTAACGCCTGCTGTTTGAACCTTCTGGGAAGGCCATCGTGATGGTCCCATCCCATATGGTACAATTGAATAAACTTGACATCCTTCTCGGCTAAACGTCGCGCTTGCAAACAATTGGCGGCGTATGTTCCAGGAGTTTTAGCATCCTCGCCGTATAGTTCATAAATATGATCGGGCTCGTTCGAAGTATCTACGGCATCTGGCACAGAACTTTGCATGCGATAGGCCATTTCATATTGGTTGATTTTGGACTTAATTTCTGGGTCTTTCCAAATATCGTATTGCTGGTTGTTGAGGTCGGCGATATAGTCTAAAGCTCTTCTACGATCATGGTCTTCGACACCATGTGGATTATTCAAATACAGCACAGGGTCTTTACCTGAACGAAATTGTATTCCTTGATGGTGCGAAGGAAGAAAACCGTTGCCCCAAGCAGCAGTGCTTAAGGTTTGTTCACCACCTCCTCTGGAGAGCATCACCACAAAATTCGGCAGGTCTTTGTTATCACTGCCTAGCCCATAACTCAGCCAAGATCCGATAGAAGGCCGACCGCCTAATTGAGATCCTGTTTGAACGAACATCACCGCAGGCTCGTGGTTAATAGCTTCGGTGTACATCGACTTGATGATACAAAGTTCGTCGACGACCTTAGCGGTATACGGAAAAATTTCACTTACATGGGTACCCGATTCGCCATATTGTTTAAAGTCGTATAACGATTTTACCAGCGGAAAAGTCGACTGCGATGCCACCATACCCGAATTTCGTTGTGTACCCCTAACGGAATCGGGAATTTCTTGCCCATGCCATTTCTCCAACGTGGGTTTATAATCAAAGGTTTCTATTTGCGATGGGCCTCCGCTCTGAAATAAATAGATGACCCGCTTCGCTTTTGCCGGAAAATGTGTGCCGTTCAAAGAACCTCCCATACCCCCACTGCGCAACGGCTGACCTGTCGGAAGTATCAAATCGTTGGCCAAAGATTGCGTTGGCCCCAGCAGACTCGAAAGCGCTATCGAACCAAAACCCAACGATGCCTTTTTCAGGAACCCTCTTCGTGTATCTTCGAATTTTTTCTGTTCTTGAAATTCGTTCATGGTATGCCTTTTATCGAATGGTGTACCCTTCAGAGGTATTCATGATGCCGTTTATGACCGTAGCTAGAGAAGCTACCTTAATGGGGTCTGAGGTGTGTTTTATTTTCGTCTCGCCCATACCAAGATAGGCGATGGCGTCTTCTTTCTTTTCCGTAAAACGTGCCAATTCATCGGCAAGAAATTTTTTGAGTACGGTCAATTCTTTATCCTTAGGAAACCTGCCAGTACTCAGTTGAAATGCCTGTTTTAATTGTTTCTCCGAATTATCGCCCGCCGCTGCGATAATGTTCTCTGCCAATATATAAGACGCCTCGATGAACTGCGGGTCGTTCAATAATACCAAAGCTTGTAGGGGAGTACTGGTCTGCCTTCGTTTTACGGTGCATACGCTGCGGTCGCCTACGTCGAAAATCTGCATTGAGGGTGGGGCAGAGGCACGTTTCCAAATGGTGTATAGGCTTCTACGGTACAAGCCTTCGCCGGGTTCTTGTTTGTATCTGTACCGCCACGATTTGTTGCTGATTTCGTCCCAAAGTCCATCAGGTTGATAAGGGTAGGTGCTTGGGCCGCCAATTTTTGTAGCGAGTAGCCCGCTGATGGCCAAAGCATTATCGCGTACCATTTCGGCGGTCATGCGCGTACTGGGGCCACGTGCTAGTAATGCATTGTCTGAGTCCATTTCAAGCAGTTCGGGTTTCACTTCAGAACTTTGCTGATAGGTGGCCGACATTACCATTAATTTGTGCATTTTTTTAATGTCCCATCCCGATTCCATAAATTCGATGGCCAACCAGTCTAATAGCTCCGGGTGTGAAGGTAGGCTTCCCTGATTTCCGAAATCATCGGAGGTTTCTACAAGTCCTCGGCCAAAATGCATTTGCCATAAGCGGTTTACGAAAACTCGTGATGTCAATGGGTTTTCTGTATCGAAAAGCCATTTTGTAAGTCCCAATCGATTTCTCGGTAGGTCTTCTTTCCATGGCATTACGGCTTCTGGTATGCCGGGCTGAACTTCTTCGGTAGGGGCATCGTACATACCGCGATCGAGAACATACGTCGGCCTAGGTTCTGGAAGATCGCCCAAGACCATAATTTCTTTAATCGGTTCCAATTCGGCCAATCTTTCTTGACGAAACCCTTGTAATTTTTTTCTGGTCGCTTCTGTTCGTGGGTCAATACTCGTATGGTAAAAATCGCTAACTAAATCTTGTTTTGTTGACGAAGTTGCCAGTTCTATGGCCTTTTTTGGAGATTGATCGTACAGCACTTCGAGTGCAGATAATTCCCTTTCATAAATTTTCAGGTTGTCTAAACCTCCATCTTTAAAAAGCATAAACTTGTCGCGTATTCCCAAAGTAAATCCGTCAAAGGCATAATTATGAGCATTTTTCTTAAATAGAATCGATTTATATAGATTATCGATTTCAATAGAGACAGATACTTTTTTTCCATCAACATAGATATTAACGCCTTCTGCCTTTGCCAACCCGTCATAACTAACCGTGATGGTACTCCACTCTTTTTCAGGAATTGGATTTTTAGTCTTTACCTGTATGGCATTTGATGGCCATGTTCTAGCGACAATAAACTTCAATTGATTGTTTTCAAGATGCATTGAATACCCTTTCAGACCCTGTCTGGTTTCTTCGCAATGCGTGAAAAGCGAAGCTTCTTCGTAGATGGTTTCGGGGTGAACGGCCAAGGAAACCGTAAAAGGGTCAGACTGGTCGAACCAACCTACTTTTTTTGGCAAGGTCACTGTGGTATAGTCATTTAAGAAAACTGCTTCACCATGCAGCCCTTTTGCTATCTTCGGTTCTCTAACAAGTGTTGGCGAAGTGTTGCCGGCATTAGTAGCGGTGTGGTATACCTTCTCATCTTTACTAATCATACGATCAAAGTCGAGATTGGCTACTAAACCTTTTTTCAACCCCTTTTGCAACGCATTTTCAAGTTTTTGAGTGCTACTGGCTAATTGGGCCACGTCTTCAGGTTTTTCTGTTCTAATCGATACCAGTTTCTTCTTAGAGGCATCTATAGTAGCATCGATATATTCTAAGACTTTATCTTGTTCTTTGTTCGTTAAAAGTAACGATGGGCCAGGTACCTGACCAGGTCCATAAATAGCGGTTCCTATTTCGTTGGTGCTATTAAAAAAGGCGAAGAGTTCGTAGTGGTCTTTTTGACTTATGGGGTCATATTTATGGTCATGGCAACGGGCACATTCTACACTTAAGCCTAAAAACGCCTTGCCAACCGATAAGGCGCGATCAGCTACATATTCGACGCGGTACTCTTCATATACGATACCGGCCTCCGAATTTTTTTTATGTAATCTGTTGAACGCGGTTGCGAGTATACTTTCTTGTGTTGGTTTTTCGATCAGGTCGCCTGCCAATTGCCAAGTCGTAAACTGGTCATAAGGCATATTAATATTGAAGGAATTAATGACCCAATCACGATACGGACTAAAATCGCGATGCTTGTCATCAAGGTAGCCATCGCTATCGGCATAGCGAGCGACGTCCATCCATTCTACGGCCATACGCTCTCCGTATGCAGGGGAAGAAAGTAAACGGTCAACAACTTTTTCATAGGCATCTTGTGAAGTGTCATTTACAAAATCTGATATTTGCCGCAGGGTAGGGGGCAGTCCGATAAGGTCAAAACTTAGTCTACGAATCAGATTTTCTTTAGATGCCTTTTCGGAAGGCGAAAGCTTATTAAATTCTAATTTCGCCGCAGTAAACTTATCGATTTCGTTTTTTGCCCAATCTTTTGATACGATACTAGGTAGTTCTTCTTTCTTCGGTTTGATAAAAGACCAATGTGGTTTGTATTCGGCCCCTTGCTCGACCCACTTGGTCAAAACTGCAATTTCCTTTTGTGAAATCTCTACCTTAAATTCCGGAGGCGGCATTTTGATTTCGGGATCGTCAGAAAATATTCTCGAGATAATTTCACTTTTCCCGGGTTTCCCAGGTACGATGGCATGTTTTTCAGAGCTTTCCAAAGCGGCATATGCATTGGCCTCTATGTCTAACCGAAGTCCTGCTTTTTGATTGGCCATGTCAGGACCATGACAAGCGAAACACTTATCGGACAATATTGGTTTCACATGATAATTAAAATCAATTTTTTCAGGGAGATCTTGGTAGGCCGTTTCCAGTTCTTTTGGCGGACTCCAACCGCAAGCTGAAATTAAGAAAGAAAATACTAGTACTGCACAGAGGTGTCTTATCGGCATGCTATTGTTTGTGAATCAATCAAATATAAGCATTCTTAATGAGCCTTAATAGGTCGTAAAACTGTTTTGTTAACTGTTAATGATTATTCATTACCTTTAGGTTTTAAGGGGTCTACGGTGGAAAGTCAGAAGTATTTACAGCATGTAGAAGAAATAATCGAAAGCAAGTCGTTCGGTCGTTCGGACACCTATGCCAATCTGTTACGTTATTTAGTACGCTGCACCATAGAGAAAGACGTGCCGAAGGAAACCACTATTGCCAGCGAAATTTTCGGGAAGTCTTCTTTTGATCCTTCCCAAAGCACTTTGATACGCGTATATGTGTACAACCTTCGAAAGAAATTGAGAACTTATTATGCGAATGAGGGTGTCGGTGACCCTTTGGTTTTGAAAATACCAAAAGGGGGTTATGAAGTGAGTTTTGAATCTCCTCAAGAGGTGACTTCTGAAGAGAAAAGGGCCGCAAAAAAATGGATACTACCATTAATGTTGGCAATTACAGCTTCGCTTGTTGGATTCTTTGTCTATTCGCAATGGGGTGAAGATAATCTGAAGGAAGAAAATAGTCTGTGGAGCGATTTGTTTGAAAGTAAAAAGACAACCATGCTAGTTCTTGGTGATCTTTTCACCTATACCGAAATCGACTCTGCATCTGGCCTGATTCGAAATATTCGCGACCCTCTTGTGAATTCGCCGCAAGCATTTCGCAATTTTCAAGCTAACGACCAGAGAACGGGAATAACGCTCGAAACCATTTCTTATACCTATCAAATACGTAGTAGCACATTATGGGTAAAAGACTTGGGTAAGATCTTTTATGACGAAGGAGACGATTTTATTATTCGAAGTATGTCACGTTTTAATCCCAAAGAACTTCCAGATAACGACTTTATCGTAATCGGGATGCTAAAGACACTAGGTATTTTTATAGACTACTTGGAAAAATATGGATGTACTTTTGAAGCACCGACCGATCTATTGACATGTATACAAAAAAATAACGTGTCGAGCGCAACGTACTCCCCGTCCGGCGACCCTGATACCTATCATACCGATTATGCGGTAATGGCGAAGGTGCCCGGCCCCAACAACAATGTAATCTATATCTTCGGAGGTATCTTGGATACGGGAACTTCACAAAGTCTTAAAAATTTCACCGACACCAAACTTTTGCAAGAACTCGAACGGAGGATGCGAGACGATTTTGGAGAAATTCCGAAATATTATAAAATTCTCTTTGAGGTAAGTGGGGTAGATAGAACAGAACTGAATTCGAAAATCCTATCTATAGAAAAAATTGAAACTGGAGCTACGGTTCCTAATTTTGATTAAACAAAAAGACCCTTAAAAAGGGCCTTTCTTAAGGCAAAAATCAAATCAAATACGAAATCCGATTTTGGTACAGTTCTCTACGTCAAACAAAACCTAATCAAAAATGCCGATTAAATCTAAGATAAAAGCGATAGGTATCGCAATCAATATCAATACCAAGCACGCTACCATTATTCGAAGAAATAAGTTTAATATTTTCACACCGGCGGGAAGTTCTTGTTCCATGATCATATAGGTTTCCTTAAAGTTAATAAATAATTTCGTTGAAAGTAAGATTTCCACACGATATTTCGACTAACTAACTCATTTTTAGTGTGTTTGTTCGTTATATAGCTTGTTTGATCGATGAAGCGAAAAAGTTGTTATGCCCTAACCGATTTTGTTTCCACTGAGTTTTTTACTGAGTTCTTCTAGTGAAACTCCTTTTGTTTCCGGCATCATGAAAAGCACAAATAGTAGTTGCAATACCATCATACCCGCGAAGAAAATAAATATTGGCCACGGGTTATCTTTGAAAATACCATTGTCCGCATCCAAAAATATTGGAGTTATGAGCGTGATTATTGCGGCAAACACCCAATGCGTTCCGGTACCCCATGCTTGCCCGAATGCCCGTACTTTATTCGGAAAAATCTCAGAGATAAATACCCAAATCACAGCACCTTGTCCGACTGCATGCGAAGCTATAAAGATAAGAATGAAAGTGAGTAATACGGTTGAATTGGCTCCGCTGTAAAAACACCATCCGACCATACCGAGACTGATAATATAACCAATAGAACCTATTTTCATGAGCTGTTTTCTGCCTAGCCTGTCGATTAGCCAAACCCCTACAAAAGTAAAAATGAGGTTGACTATGCCGATGGAAATTGAACTGAACAATGACTCTTGAGCCGCAAGGCCTGCACGTTCCAAAATTTCGGGTGCATAATACAGTACGAAGTTGATGCCCGAAAGTTGGTTAAAGAACGCGATCAGAAAAGCCAGTATCAACGGGGTTTTATACCGGCCTGAAAATAGTTTTTCGGGTACCTTACTTATCGGGTTGAAGTCTTTTATTTCCTTTAACTTGGCGAGTGCCTGTTCTTCGGTAAAAATTATTCTCAGCGTCTTCAGGGCACCTTCATCATCATTCTTGGTTATGGCCAACCATCTTGGACTGTTGGGAATCTTAACTACCATTAGCGTGTATAGTATTGCGGGAATAGCCTCTACGCCCAACATCCAACGCCAATCATTAATGCCATCAAACCCTTTCAACAGGTAGTTTGATATAAACGCGATCAAAATACCCAAAACGAGGTTGAACTGATAAAGTGCACCAAGTTTACCGCGGTTTTCAGGTGAGGATATTTCGGAAATATAAATAGGAGCGGCTACCGATGATGCTCCTACTCCCAATCCTCCGATAAACCTAAAGAAAGAGAACATGTAAGGATCCGTGGCCACTGCCGACCCCAATGCGGATACCGCATAGAGAATACCGATCCAAAAAAGGGTTTTCTTTCTGCCGAACCTGTCGCAGGGTATGCCACCAAAAAGAGAGCCTGCTACGGTTCCCCAAAGAGCCATGGACATAATGAACGTACCGTGAAACCATGGTGATGTATCCCAGAGTTCTTTAATTGGTAGGTTGGCCCCGCTGATGACCACCGTATCGAACCCAAACAAAAACCCGGATAAGGCGGCTGTAAGGGAAATTTTAAAAAGCTTTGAATTCATGTCTTAGGTTTGTTGGTTTTGGTAAAGCTAACAAAAAACCCTAAAAGAAATCAATTACTTGTTCAGCACCGCGACCTTAGCTTTTAGACTGTCTTTTTGCTTTGAATTCGTTTTCTTTTTTGGAGGTCTTGATAGCGAATCGATTTGTTTTTGGGTTTTTTGCAACTCAAATTGCTGTTTCGGGATCGAAGTATCCTTTGAGGCCGGACTTTGTTTTTCTCCGCCGAAGGGGTTGCAGGCAACTAGAGAAATAGAAGAAAAATAAAGCATATTCGGGGCAAACGCACAACCTAGATTTCATGGCAGTATCATAATAGCGTACGGATAAAGTCCATAATTTGAATGCTCGCCCCCTTATTTTTAGAGATATAGCGGGCGTTGATCGCACCTGTTTTTTTTCTGAACCCAAGATTGTCCAGTAATTTTTTCATCAGTTCGCTGAACGACCAACCATCTTCTATGGTCAAAATTCCTTTTTGGGCTACCAGTTCTTCGGCCTCTTTGAAACCCTTATAATTTGGACCGATGATTACCGGTATGCCGAATACGGCCGGCTCGAGGGTGTTGTGCAGTCCGGTAGCGAACCCGCCGCCTACGTAGGCGATATCGGCGTAACTGTAGATTTTTGTAAGCAATCCGATATGATCGATAATCAGTACGTCGTAATCTGCCAGATGGTTACTATCGATTTTTGAATACAGGGTGGTTTTTTTTGTAAATGCACCGGCCAGTCCCAAGATTTTATCCCTTTTTATGGTGTGTGGCGCCAATACATATTTCAGGTTTTTTTGGGCATGGTTGATGTAGTCGATTAATATGGCCTCATCTTCGGGCCAGGTGCTTCCTGCAACAAAGCAGGGCCTGTCCTTCTTAAATACGTCCATAAAATCGAGGGAATTGTCCCCGTCCAAAATTTCAGAAACCCGGTCTAGGCGAGTGTCCCCACTAATCGATACGTTCTTTATATTGATAGACTCCAATAATACTTTTGAATGCTCATCTTGAACAAAATAATACGAAAACCTGCCCAAAACCTTTCTCATAAACCTACCATAACTTTTGAAATAGATTTGCTCCTTTTTGAAGATGGCCGATACCAAGATTGCCGGTATTTTTTTGTTTTCCAATGCTTTTAAATAGTTGGGCCACACCTCATATTTAACGAAAATGGCCAAATCTGGCTGTATGGTTTCTAAAAAGCGTTTAGCATTACCTTGGGTATCCATTGGAAGATAGCAAACCGCATCGGCCACGGCCGTATTCTTCTTCACTTCATATCCTGACGGGGAGAAGAACGTAATCACAATTTTATGGGCGGGATACTCGGCTTTCAGCTTTTCAATGAGCGGAAGTCCTTGTTCGAATTCGCCCAACGAAGCCACATGTATCCAAAACGTTTTGTCGTTTTTTGAGATAGCTTGTTGAAGTATTTCAAACGAATTTTTTCTTCCTTCGACGAACAGTTTAATCTTGGAATTAAAAAAAGCCAAGATTTTCAGGAAGAACCATGAAATCTGGGCAATCACATTATAGGTGGCGTACACTGATCTATATTTTGCGCTAAATTACGCTTCTTTACACAAAATTGTAGTGCTTCGTTTCGTATTTTTGCGAAGACTTATATTCATGCCACATACGAATTCCCGTATTGTACAGGGCAGTAGAATACAATAATCGGTGTAGATGAAAAAAATTCAGATGGTCGACTTGGGCGGCCAGTACAAAGGCCTAAAAGAGCAAGTGAACTCCGCTATTTTAACCATTATGGAAACCTCGGCTTTTATCAATGGCCCCGAGGTACATGCTTTTCAAAAAGATTTAGAAGCATACCTTAATGTAAAACACGTCATTCCGTGTGCTAATGGTACCGATGCCCTGCAAATTGCAATGATGGGTCTGGGATTGAAACCAGGCGATGAGGTCATAACTGCAGATTTTACGTTTGCCGCGACGGTCGAGGTCATTGCGCTACTGCAATTGACCCCGGTGCTGGTCGATGTGTATCCCGATACATTCAACATCGACGTAGAGGCCATTGAAAAAGCAATTACGCCCAAGACCAAGGCTATCGTGCCAGTTCATCTCTTTGGCCAATGTGCCGATATGGATGCCATTTTAAAACTTGCTGAAAAACACAATCTTTTCGTTATTGAAGATAATGCACAGGCCATAGGGGCCGACCATAGGTTTAGGAACGGTGAAAAACAAAAAGCCGGAACCATGGGCCATGTAGGTGCAACTTCTTTTTTTCCATCAAAAAATTTGGGAGCCTACGGTGATGGAGGCGCAATTTTTACTAACGACGACGAATTGGCGCATGCCTTGAGAGGTATTGTGAACCATGGTATGTACGAACGCTATCATCACGATGTTGTCGGCGTGAATTCACGATTAGATTCGATTCAAGCGGCCGTTTTGCGGGCTAAACTCCCTAAATTGGATGATTATTGTAATCGAAGAAGGGATGCTGCTCGAAAATATTCAAAGGCTTTCGTCGGACAAGGAAATATCATAGTTCCGAAAACGGTCAATGGTTGCGATGGTATATGTGATACTTGTGATTGCCATGTATTTCATCAATACACGTTACGGATAACAAACGGGAAACGAGATGCATTGGTAAAACACCTAGGAGAAAACGGAATACCGTGTGGTGTTTATTACCCCATTCCCTTGCATAAACAGAAGGCTTATGCAGATGATAGATACAACGAAACGGATTTTCCGGTGACCAATCAATTGGTCAAAGAAGTAGTTTCGCTACCCATGCATACAGAATTGGATGATGAACAGATCGATTTTATTACGAAGGCAGTAATCGGGTTTGTGAATGGCTAGTACTCTGGTTGGAGTGACAGTCGAAGTATATAGTAATGTGGGATTTTACAATTTGAAAATTAACTGATTTGGAGGTGATTTTTACTTCCTGGCGATTGTATTAGAAAGAAGAGAAACCTGTAAACCCTAAACTTTTTTTAAACCTGAATTTGATATTCTATTTTGTGTTTTTAATCCTAAACAACGAACATTAAACCCTAACCATACACATGAAAATACTAGTAACCGGAGGCCTTGGATTTATTGGCTCGCATACCGTTGTAGAACTGTTAAATGAAGGCTTTGAGGTCGTTATTGTCGACGATTGTTCGAATGCCTCGGAAAAAGTGCTTTTAGGAATTACCTCCATAACGGGTAAAATACCCGCTTATGAAAAGATTGATTTAAAGGAAAAGGCCAAAGTCGAAGATTTTTTCATTAGACATCATAATATTGAGGGTGTCATTCACTTTGCGGCTTCGAAGGCCGTTGGCGAAAGTGTGGAAAAACCCTTATTGTACTATGAGAACAATATCGGAACATTGGTCTATATATTGAAAGAGCTTTCAAAAAAAGAGAAATCGAGCTTTATTTTTAGTTCGTCATGTACTGTTTACGGTCAAGCTGACAAGATGCCGATTACTGAAGACGCTCCCATTAAACCGGCCGAATCCCCCTACGGAAATACAAAACAGATCGGAGAAGAAATTATTCGTGAAACCTGTAGCATAACACCAAGTCTTAACGCAATAGCGCTGCGGTATTTCAACCCAATGGGTGCTCACCCGAGTACTGAAATTGGGGAGCTCCCTATTGGTGTTCCTCAAAATTTGGTGCCCTTTATTACGCAAACCGGGGTGGGGCTTCGAAAAGAGCTATCGGTTTTTGGTGATGATTACCAGACGCAAGACGGTACCTGCGTTCGCGATTATATATATGTGGTCGATTTGGCAAAAGCACACGTACAGGCTCTGAAGCGCCTATTAGAAGGTAAAAACCCAGATAACTATGAAGTTTTCAATTTGGGTACGGGCAAAGGCAGTTCGGTACTTGAAGTGATTCAAAGTTTTGAACGGGTTTCGGGAGAGAAGTTGAACTACAAAATTGTAGATAGAAGACCGGGCGATATTGTTTCGGCATACGCTGATACTACCAAAGCGAACGAAGTTTTGGGTTGGGAAGCGCAATATACCTTAGATGAAGCTATGAAATCGGCTTGGGATTGGGAACGGAAAATCAGAAAATAAGTTGGAACAGAAATAACAGCATAGTTGTTTGGCGAGGTAAGAAGCGAGTGCGGAGAAATAGTTGTATATTTCTTCGCATTTTTGATTTGAACCAACCTTAATTATGAAAAAATTTCTGTTCCTCATCTCGCTATTCTCACTTACATCCATTTCAGCACAAGACCTTTATCTTCAATGCGGGAGCATTGTTGATACTGACTCTGGAAAAATTTTGAAAGAAAAGACCATAATAGTTTCAGGCAATAAAATCAAGAGTGTACAAAACGGATTCGTAAATGGCTTGGATGGTGATAAGACCATCGATTTGAAAAGTAAAACCGTACTACCTGGTTTTATTGATATGCATGTGCATATTGAGGGTGAGTCTAGCCCCACCAGGTACTTAGACCGTTTTACTAAGAATCCCGCGGATATTGCTTTTCAGTCCACAGTTTACGCCGAACGAACATTAATGGCAGGTTTTACCACAGTTCGGGATTTGGGAGGTACAGGTGTAAATATTGCACTTCGAAACGCGATTAATAAGGGGGTTGTGAAAGGTCCTCGAATTTTTACGGCGGGTAAGACAATTGCTTCCACTGGTGGGCATGGAGACCCTACCAATGGCATGCGAGAAGACCTAAAAGGTGATCCGGGCCCAAAAGAGGGCGTGGTCAATTCTCCTGAAGATGCCAAAAAAGCAGTACGCCAACGGTATAAAGACGGTTCGGATTGTATCAAGATAACTGCTACTGGCGGCGTGATGAGCGTTGCTAAAAACGGACAAAACCCACAGTTTACTATTGAGGAGATTAAGGCGATTGTTGAAACCGCCAAAGACTATGGGTTTCTTACGGCTGCCCATGCTCATGGAGATGAAGGGATGCGAAGAGCTATACTAGGAGGAATAAAGACGATAGAGCATGGTACTTTAATGAGCGAGGAAACCATGGAGTTGATGGTAAAGCATAACACCTATCTTGTACCCACAATATCCGCTGGAAAAGCTGCGGCGAAAATGGCCGATATTCCGGGATTTCTCCCCCCTATTGTGGCAAAAAAAGCGCGAGAAATTGGTCCTGTTAGCCAGGTTACTTTTGGTAAAGCTTATAAGAAAGGTGTTTCTATTGCATTTGGAACGGATGCAGGAGTCTCTCCACATGGAGATAATGGAAAAGAATTTGGGTTTATGCATGAAGCAGGAATGCCGATTATGGAAACCATACAGGCGGCTACAACCACTAATGCCAAACTTTTGGGAATGGAAAATGAATTGGGGCAGCTAAAAGCTGGATTTTTTGCTGATATTGTTGCCGTTGATGAAGACCCAAATAAAAACGTAAGCACCTTGGAAAAAGCTGTTTTTGTGATGAAGGAAGGTGTGGTTTACAAGAAGTAGCTAATGAATTTTGACTTTTCAAATGTTGATGAGCTTCTTAAGAAGGCTCAGGATGAAAATCTATACAAAAAATTGTTGTTACAATTGCAAAAGGACTTTGGTCTGGCGAATATTCACGTCGATATCACTTCGAGTGTGCTACCCGAAGAGCTTAAGAGCGTTCTGCTTGAAAAGGTCTACGTTCTCATCATGGAACGCTTTTCGGAACACCTAAATTTACTGTATATCGTAGACGTGCCCGAAAAGGCATTTAAAGAGATTCAGGTAACCGATGTCGTCGAGGTAGCTGAACAGGTTTCGTTCTTGATTTTGAAAAGGGAAATGCAAAAGGTCTGGTTGAAGGCCAAATATTCTTAAAATTGAACTTTTTTTAAGTGAGCTTATTCTATAAAAACACCGTTCAACATTACTTTTTCGATAGTTTTCAAAGCTTTTAAATCTTGCAACGGATTTTCACGCAATAAGATTAAATCCGCAATCTTGCCCTTTTCAATACTGCCAAGTCTTTCGTCTATCCTAAAAAATCGGGCATTTTCTAGTGTGGCCGCCACGATAACTTCCATAGGTGTCATTCCTGAATCCCTCAGAAGGGCCATCTCCCTGTAAAATGCATCTCCCTTTTCGGCATAAGGGACGTAGGTATGTGAACCGACGACTACTTTGGCACCGCCTTTTTTTACTTTGCCAACGAACTTTAGCATATTGGCAAATCCATTGATTTCGACGCTATCGCCTTTATCGGACTGCCTTTCAAAAACGGCCAAAGTGGGACTTATGAAAATTTCGTTCTCCACCAATAATTGAACAAGTGGCTCGACCAAAGGGTTATTGTCAATATCCAATGTATTCCAAACTTCGTACCTGCCCCTATCCCGTGCGGAATTATCGCCCATGATCAAGTTCTTGTAATTTTCGGCCTCCCGAGGAGGCAGCAGGGCCGTGCCGAATGAAGTTATGTGTTCAATACCATCGAGGCCTACATTTACGGCATCTATAGCGTTCGTGATTTCGAGGTGTGCGGTAACAGGTATGCCTCTTTTGTGTGCTTCGTTGCAGATAGCTGAGATCATTTCAGTAGATAATCGAAAATACACCTTTATGGCAGTGGCACCCTGATCGGCAAATTTATTTACGGCAACTCGCCCTTCCTTCGCGTCCTGAATAAGATAGGAATTCTTGGGGTACGCTGGAGGATATTGATCGATATGTGGCCCGGTGAGAAACAATCTGGGGACGGCCTTTCCCGATTGTCTGGCGTCGTCGTAGGTTTCGTTCCATGCACCGGGATCCCGAACGGAGGTCACCCCTTTTTTTAAAAATAGCGAGCACATTTCTTGGCTAGATCCATGAAAATGGGCGTCGATAAGGCCTGGCAGTAGAGTCATGCCCTTGGCATCGAAAAACTCTGCTCCCAGCGGTAATTCAGCTTCTTCTGCTACGCCGACAAAATCGATAACGTTATTTTTTATGATAACCAATGAGTTCGATATGGCATTACTTCCTGTACCATCGACTAAAGTGGCACCAGAAATTATGAGCGTCTTATCGCCTTTTCTGATTTCATTCGTATTTAAGGAATAGATGATTTTTTTATTTTCCTTTTCCGCAACTTGCTGCAGCTTTTTTTCGGGTTGATTTGTACATGCAACCGCTAGGAATAAAAAGATGAAGTGTTTAGGTATTGTTTTCATATTAGTTGCTGTTCTGGTTTCCGACGTTTTTTGAGTTCAGCAAAAATCAGCTTTATAATTGTATACCGTCATCCGAAATGCGAAAAATTTAAAAATAAACCCGAACAAAAGGCACCCAAGCGTTGGCGTAAATACTTTTACGTTCATCGTATAATACATCATAACGAATGCCAACGGTGAAATTTTTGTCGTGGAAGCCTGCTCCAATAAATAGGGCCGGTGACCAATAGTCTTCTTCGAAGTTTCCACCAGGCAATGCAATAGTCCTATTGATTCTTAGCTGTTCGAATTCAGCGGAAAGCTGAAGAAACTGAATAGGGTTGAAAAGCGATAGGACGCTTCCCCCATAGGCCAAAAACTTGTCGTCATTATATTTGGCATAATTAAAATTAAGACTTGTGCCTACGGCAAATTGGTTATTGAATTGATAGATAGCACTTGGGGAAACCGAAGCGTTGAAGCCTCCGTTAGTAAAGCCTAGACCGAGGCCCCCGCCAAAACGTACCCTGCTCCAAAAATCACTTTTGGCTGTCGGGTTCTGAGCGGAACACACCAAAACGGAAACCATTGCGATAAGGCTCAAAAAAGTACCTTTTGAACACGTAGGGAGTTTTTTAATCATTATCTTTAATTTTTCAATATTGCGTACTAAGATATCGACAAGAATTGGGAATTATTGTATTTTTGTTCCTATTTATTTACTTGCAAGACAGAGAAACATCCCATGGATAAATATTCCTTTCTAAATGCCGCACACACTTCTTTTTTTGCGGAATCATACGATAAGTATCTTAAAAACCCTGATAGTGTAGAGCCGAGTTGGCGCGCATTTTTTCAAGGCTTTGATTTCGGTTCTGAAATCGCCTTGGACGAACTTGACGTTCAGGAATTCGTTAAAGCGCCCGGTATCAATAACGGCCAAGGGCTTGAGATGCCGCAATCGCTCCAAAAAGAGTTTCAGCTCATTCGCCTTATCGATGGCTATCGCAGTAGGGGGCATCTATTCACCAAAACGAACCCGGTACGTGAACGTAGAAAATACGAACCGACTCTTGATATCGAGAATTTCGGCCTGTCTCAAAGTGATATGGATACCGTTTTTAATGCTGGCGAAATAATCGGTATCGGTACGGGCAGTTTAAGTGAGGTTATTATGCATTTACAACGTATCTACTGCGATGCCATAGGTGTCGAGTACATGTATATACGTAAGCCGGAGCGTATCGAATGGATCCAGAATTGGCTGAACGTAAACGATAACCACCCTAAATTCAGCAACGAACACAAGAAGCGAATCTTGAAAAAACTGAACCAGGCCGTATCGTTCGAAGGCTTTCTGCATACCAAATATGTAGGTCAGAAACGCTTTTCTTTGGAAGGTAACGAATCTCTGATACCGGCCTTGGATGCTGTAGTCGAGCGTGCTGCTGAATTGGGCGTAGAGCAGTTCGTGATGGGTATGGCCCATCGCGGAAGATTAAACGTGCTGACCAATATTTTTGGAAAGGCCGCGAAAGATATTTTCAGCGAGTTCGACGGCAAAGACTACGAACAGGAAATCTTCGATGGCGATGTAAAATACCATTTGGGCTGGACTTCTGAACGCAAGACCGACAACGGTAAGCGAATAAAAATGAATATCGCTCCGAACCCCTCGCATTTAGAGACCGTCGGTGCTGTCGTTGAGGGAATTGCACGGGCCAAACAAGATACGCACTACCCCGATGATTTTTCTAAAGTACTGCCCATTGTTGTACACGGTGATGCGGCGATTGCTGGCCAGGGAATCGTTTACGAGTTGGTGCAAATGGCAGCCCTTGATGGGTATAAAACAAATGGTACCATACATATTGTGGTCAATAACCAGATCGGTTTTACCACGAACTATTTAGATGCAAGAACCTCGACCTATTGTACCGATGTGGGCAAGGTTACCTTGAGTCCAGTATTACATGTCAACTCAGATGATGCCGAAGCGGTCGTACATGCCTCCCTTTTTGCGCTGGAATACCGTATGCGTTTTAATAGGGATGTTTTTATCGACTTGTTAGGCTATCGAAAATACGGCCACAACGAAGGCGATGAACCACGGTTTACACAACCAAAATTGTACAAGGCCATTGCAAAGCATGCCAACCCACGTAATATTTATGCCGACCGATTACTGGCCGAAGGTGTTATCGAAGAAGGTTTTGTAAAACAGTTGGAACAAGAGTATAAAGCTTCCCTTGAAGAAGAATTACAAGATTCACGAAAAGAAGACAAGACCGAGATTACGCCTTTTATGGCCGATGAATGGAAAGGGTTTAAAAACGTTCGCGAATGGGAGATGATGGATAAGGTCGACACGACTTTCGACAAAAAGAAGTTGTCCGAAATAGCCAAAGTGCTTACCGAGCTCCCGAAAGACAAAAAGTTCTTACGAAAGGTCGAAAAGTTGGTCAATGACCGGAAAAGGATGTTTTTCGAGACCGAAACTCTAGATTGGGCCATGGGCGAACTATTGGCCTATGGTACGTTATTGCAAGAAGGTTTCGGTGTACGCATGTCAGGGCAAGACGTAGAAAGGGGAACCTTTTCGCACCGTCATGCCGTAATGAAGGTAGAGGAAAGTGAAGAAGAAGTACTGCTGCTGAACCATCTTTCAGACTCACAAGGGCGGTTTCAAATTTACAATTCCCTCTTATCGGAATATGGTGTAGTCGGTTTCGATTATGGCTATGCTATGGCGAGCCCGAATACCTTGACCATTTGGGAGGCCCAGTTCGGAGATTTCAGTAATGGTGCCCAGATTATGATAGATCAGTATATCTCTGCGGCCGAAGATAAATGGAAGCTGCAGAATGGTTTGGTTATGTTGCTTCCGCATGGTTACGAAGGTCAGGGTGCCGAACATTCTTCCGCCCGTATGGAACGATACCTACAGCTATGCGCACGCGACAATATGTATATCGCAGATGTGACTACCCCCGCACAGATGTTCCATATTTTGCGTAGACAGATGAAGGTAAACTTTAGAAAGCCGCTCATTATATTTACGCCAAAGAGCCTGTTGCGCCATCCAAAAGCGGTTTCGACCGTAGACGAATTTGCTTCCGGAAGTTTTCAGGTGGTCATTGACGATACTTCAGCGGAGGTAAAAAAAATCAAGTCGGTAGTATTCTGTACCGGTAAGTTCTATTATGACCTGTTGGCCGCCAAAGAGGAACATAGTAGAAACGATGTGGCTTTGGTTCGGGTAGAGCAGTTATTTCCGCTGCCATCAGAACAAATGAAAAAAATCATCGAAAAATATGCCAATGCCGATGATTGGGTCTGGGCACAAGAAGAACCTCGAAATATGGGAGCATGGAGCCACATGATGATGCATTTTAGCGATTTCAATAAGTTTAGGGTTGCCTCTAGAAGGTTTTATGCCTCTCCGTCGGCAGGTAGTGCAGTACGCTCAAAAATGCGCCACCAACAGGTTATCGATTATGTGTTCGATAAGAAAAAGAACAATATGTCAAGGCCAAAACCTAAACCTGAAGAAGGGGCAAAAGCATAGATCAAGATTGAATTTTATCGGTTCTTAAGATTGAGGAGTTCGATGCGATAAATGAAAAAATAACAAAGCAAACAAGAATAGCATGATATTAGAAATGAAAGTTCCATCCCCGGGCGAATCCATCAGCGAAGTAGAGATTGCCGAATGGTTGGTAGAAGATGGTGACTATGTCGAAAAAGACCAGGCCATTGCCGAGGTCGATTCCGATAAGGCCACCTTGGAGCTGCCTGCCGAAGAAAGCGGAACGATAACCCTAAAAGCCGAGGTAGGTGATGCTGTCGAGGTAGGTGCCGTAGTCTGCTTAATCGATACTGAAGGTGTAAAGCCTGATGGGGCAAGCGAGGGAGGAGGTGCTGAAAAAGATTTGGCGAAACAAGAACAGAAAACTCCAGAGAAAGCACCCCAACCTATACAGGCCAAAGAAACCTATGCATCAGGCGTACCTTCGCCTGCCGCCAAGAAAATATTGAGTGAAAAAGAAATCGATGCGTCTTCTGTTAAGGGAAGCGGAAGAGATGGGCGCATTACCAAAGAAGATGCAGTAAATGCGGTGCCTTCGATGGGTAGCCCAACTGGAGGAAATAGGGGCGAATCGCGTTCGAAACTATCGATGCTTCGCAGAAAAGTGGCCGAACGGTTGGTTGCCGTCAAGAACGAAACTGCCATGTTGACTACGTTCAACGAGGTAGATATGTCGCCTATTTTTGAACTTCGAAAGCAATACAAAGAAGATTTTAAGGAGAAGCATGGCGTTAGCCTGGGCTTTATGTCATTCTTCACAAAAGCTGTTGTAAAGGCTTTAAAGCAATATCCTTCGGTGAACTCTATGTTGGATGGAAAGGAAATGATTTCGTATGATTTCTGTGACATCAGCATTGCGGTATCCGGCCCTAAAGGCTTGATGGTTCCTGTAATTAGAAATGCCGAGAATTTAACGTTCCGTGGTGTCGAAGCCGAGGTAAAACGTTTGGCGATTCGTGCTAGGGAAGGTGAGATTACTGTTGATGAAATGACCGGTGGTACATTTACCATTACCAATGGTGGTGTATTCGGGTCAATGTTGTCGACGCCGATAATCAACCCCCCTCAAAGTGCCATTCTGGGCATGCACAATATTGTTGAAAGACCTATTGTCAGGGATGGTGCCATTGCTATTGCGCCGATTATGTACGTAGCGCTTTCGTACGACCATAGAATTATCGACGGTAAGGAATCTGTAGGTTTCTTGGTTGCGGTGAAGGAATCCCTAGAGAGTCCTGAAGAGCTGTTGATGAACGGAGATGTGAAGAAATCTTTAGAGATGTAGTTATCAAATACACATAAAAAAATAAGGCCCCGTACTAGGGGCTTTATTTTTTCTTAAATGTTCTGGAAGTTTCTTAATTACACTCTAAAACCTTATCGGGAAGTATCCTCGATATCCGTAAAGTGGCGCCTGGTAGTTCGATTTTTTGCTTTGTAGCGTAACAGATTATTAGCGTAAAGTGAAAGAATTGAAGGGTTGAAAGTTACTGCTTCAGATAAACACAAGACTTGTCATAATCAATAATGGCCCTTGCCTTTTTAAGTACATCTGCCCCGATAATACCGTCCACGGGCAGTGCTTTATGTGCCGTTAGTGCCTCGTTAACATGAACCAGGTCGAAAAGGATTATTTTAAGTTTGTTTTTCTTCCAATCGCCTATGTTGATTTTGTTCTTGGTTGAGATAAGGGTTTCCATATTGGTGCCGCCCGCTCCGGCAGCTTTAATTTTTGATTCCTTCGAGGTCAGTGCGAAGAATTCGATTTTATCAAAACCTACACAGGTATTCGACGCCCCGGTATCTAAAATAAACCTTCCGGTAACGCCATTTATTTTGGCGGTAATCTCAAAATGGTTAGTCTCGGTGAGCACTAACGGTATTTTTGTGTACTTTTTTTTGAGTAGAAATTTATTCAGGGAAGACATAATTGTTAATGGTATGTTTCAATGATAAGACAGGATAGCGCTTTTTTTAAGAAAAAAAATAGAACAAAGACTTTTCATTTCGCTTTCGATAGGGCTGTTAAACTCAGCTTATAGGTAATTAAGCGTCTTTTTCTATTCTCTATTTTCTTTTCCAAAGATAAAGCTATTTTTGCGGCATGATACTAACGGATACCCATACCCATTTATATAGTGAAGCTTTTGATGCAGATAGGGCCGAAGTAATAAAACGTGCCATTGATAGCGGGATCGAACGGTTTTTCATTCCGGCAATCGATTCAACCTATACCGAGGCTATGTTTGACTTGCAAAAGGCCAATCCCGAGCATGTTTTTTTGATGATGGGGCTGCACCCTACCCATGTCAAGGAAAATTATGAAGAGGAATTACGACATGTCGAAGAAATGTTGGCCGAGCATCAATTTTACGCCGTGGGGGAAATAGGGATCGATCTGTATTGGGACAAAACTTTTTTTAAACAGCAACAGGAAGCTTTCAGGTATCAGATACAATTAGCGAAAAAATATAAACTGCCTATCGTCATACATTGTCGGGATGCCTTTGATGAAATCTTCGAAGTGCTGGAAAGTGAAAAAGACGATGCGCTTTTTGGAATTTTCCACTGTTTTACGGGTAGTCTAGAACAGGCCAAGAAGGCAATTTCCTATAATATGAAATTGGGAATCGGAGGTGTCGTGACGTTCAAAAACGGTAAAATCGACACGTTTCTCGATCAATTTCCTTTAAAACATATTGTGCTCGAAACCGATTCACCCTACTTGGCCCCGGTGCCCTACCGCGGAAAGCGTAATGAAAGTGCATACCTTATTAAGGTATTGGAAAAGCTTTCGGGGGTTTATGGTATAGATGCCCAAGAAATTGCAGATATTACGACGAAGAACTCCAAAGACGTTTTCGGGGTATAAGAAATGAGTTTTTAGCAATCCATAAATTTTGACTCTAGCTTGAAAGGTAAAACCAACATATTGCTCATTTATACTGGCGGTACAATAGGTATGGTCAAAGACTATACGAGCGGTTCATTGAAGGCATTCGACTTTAGCAACCTATTGAATAAAATTCCCGAACTCAACCAATTGGACTGCCATATCGATTCGATTTCGTTTGCCTATCCCATCGACTCGTCGAACATGAATACCGGGCATTGGGCAGCTATAGCGAGCATAATCGAAAACCATCACGAAACCCATGACGGTTTTGTGGTTTTGCATGGAAGTGATACCATGAGTTATACGGCTTCCGCCTTGAGCTTTATGCTTGAGAATTTAGATAAACCCGTAATATTTACAGGGTCTCAGTTACCAATCGGTGATTTGCGTACCGATGCCAAAGAGAACTTGATTACCTCAGTACAAATTGCAGCATTGCAAAAAAAAGGAGTTCCGGTAATTCAGGAAGTAGGACTCTATTTCGAGTATAAGCTCTACCGCGCCAATCGCACTACCAAAATCAATGCTGAACATTTTCAGGCTTTTGCCTCTTTGAACCATCCACCTTTGATTGAATCGGGAGTGCACCTGAAGGTCTATGAAGAATTTCTTTTTCCACATAACCGCCGAAAGAAATTCAAGGTACATACGGCCATGGATTGTAATGTGGCCATTTTGAAACTGTTTCCCGGTATCGGCTCTAGCGTAATCAATAGTATCCTAAAGATACCCGAACTCAAAGGTCTCGTGCTAGAAACTTATGGGGCCGGCAACGCCCCGACCGAAGCTTGGTTAATCGATAGTTTGCAAAAAGCGATATCGGCGGGCATACATATTATAAATGTAACACAGTGCCCTGGTGGTAGTGTGAGCATGGGAAGATATGAAACGAGCAAACAGCTCGAAGAGCTAAAAATCATTAACGGTAAAGACATTACGACCGAAGCGGCCATAACCAAGCTGATGTATCTTTTGGGAAGCAAAGTGTCGAAGAAATTGTTCAAAACAGTGTTCGAGACTTCGTTGCGAGGAGAAATCGATTAAAAATAGCACCTTTAATTTCATCAACTAGTATTTTTTTTGTTATTTGCCCATCCCTTAAAAAGGTAGACCGAACTGGTCTTGGTAAAGTGATTAAACCAAGACGAGTTTGATTTAGAGAGGTGGCCGAGTGGTCGAAGGCGCACGCCTGGAAAGTGTGTATACCCCAAAAGGGTATCGAGGGTTCGAATCCCTTCCTCTCTGCGAGAACAAAAAGATTTTCCGGTATAAATTAGTTTGCACTGGAATTATTTGTAAGTTTAGTTTCTATATGCAAAATGGAGGTTTATGCTTTACTGGGTTCAGGTATCGACATCGATATATGACATTTGTGTTAAGATGTTATTGAGCCTTTGTTAATCACTTCTTGTCTGCAACGAAGTTTTACTTTTTTTATTGCGTTTTTTTTTTATCTTTAACCCTAATAAATAACTAATCTAAGTTTGAAAAAATGAAAAAATTATCTTCTATCCTTGCCGTGGGCGGGTTATTTGTATTGAGCACAAATACTGTAAATGCAATGGCGACTGCCGCGACGATGTTTCAAGATGCGCCGGCCGAAGCTGAAAAAGGCTTCACCCAAGTTCTAAAAGAAATGTTCATTCAAGGTGGTGCCGGCTTTATGGGTATTGTTCTTTTGTGTTTGATTCTTGGTCTGGCCGTGGCTATCGAAAGAATTATTTACTTGAATATGGCAACAACGAACACGGGCAAATTAAAGCAACAAGTAGAAGACGCTTTAGCTTCCGGTGGTGTTGAAGCCGCTAAAGAAGTTTGTAGAAATACAAAGGGTCCTGTTGCTTCTATCTATTATCAAGGATTGGATAGAGCTGGTGAAAGCGTCGAGTCTGCTGAAAAGGCGGTTGTTGCTTATGGAGGTGTACAAATGGGCCAATTAGAGAAGAATGTATCGTGGTTATCGCTATTTATCGCTATTGCACCGATGCTTGGGTTCATGGGTACGGTAATCGGTATGATTCAGGCCTTCCAAAAAATTAGTGCTGTAGGTAACTTGAGTGCCTCGCTTATTGCAGGCGATATTCAGGTAGCGTTATTAACGACGGTATTCGGTCTTATTACGGCTATTATTCTTCAGATCTTTTATAACTATATTATCGCTAAAATCGATAGTATCGTAAACGATATGGAAGACTCTTCTATCGTTTTGATAGATATGTTGGTAGATCACAAAAAATAAGTCGTATCATCCTTAATAACTAAAATTATGCACAAAATTGTAAAAATTGCACTAGTAGTTGTTGGTTTGATCGGGGCGGCACTGTGGTTCTTTCTTCCCGAATCCGAGATGCCTCCGGGGGAAGCAGCTAACGATGGGGCATTGAACGCTATGTTCTGGATTACCTATCTCTTACTGGGTATAGCAATTGTCTTTAGCCTTGTTTTTGCACTGAAGAACCTATTTTCCAGCCCTGCAAGTTTAAAAAAGAGCCTTTTCGTAATTGTAGGCTTTCTTGTAGTAGTCGGTATAGGTTTTGTTTTGGCCAGTGGAACCGATGTAAGTATCGAAGAAATGGCAGATCGAGGTATAGAAACTTCAGAAACGACCATTCGGAGAATTGGAGCGGGTATCAATGTATTTTTCATACTGACCATAATAGCTGTTGGAGCTATGTTGATGGGCGGTGTCAGAAAGATGAGTAAATAAATTTAAAAGCAAAATTATGTCTAGAAGAGGAGGACCAGCAGAGGTTAACGCCGGATCAATGGCAGATATCGCATTCTTACTGCTCATATTTTTCTTGGTGACAACGACTATTGAAACCGACGCAGGTTTGGATCGTATGTTGCCCCCGATGGAGCCGCCGACCGAGGATCCACCGGTAATTAAGGAAAAGAATATTTTTACGGTGAACATTAACCGCAACGGTCAACTATTGGTCGAAGACGAGCTTACCGACATAAAAGCGCTACGCGTAAAAGCTATGGCTTTTTTGGATAACGGTGGGGCGGTATCCGACTCTCCAGAGTACTGTAGCTATTGCCAAGGAAAGCGAGCGAAGGAATCCTCTGATAATCCGGCTAAAGCTATTATCTCTTTAAAGAACGACAGGGAAACCAAGTATAGTACTTATATTACGGTACAGAATGAACTAGTTGGTGCTTATAATGATCTCAGGAATCGCGAAGCACAGCGTCTTTTCAAAAGAGATTTTACCGATATGGAAGCTGAATATCTGAATCCTGAGACGGAATCAAGTAGAAAGGATGACCTTAAGGAAAAAGTAAAGAGGATACAAAACTTGTTTCCACAGAAGCTTTCCGAAGCGGAAACCGGAACGAGTAATTAATAACAGCTTAAACAAGAATATATGTCAAAGTTTGCAAAGAAAAAAGGTTCTGGGCTGCCAGCTGTTAATACTGCCTCGCTTCCGGATATTGTATTTATGCTGTTGTTCTTTTTTATGACGGTTACGGTGATGAAAGACAGTACGCTCAAGGTCGAGAATCAACTTCCGAACGCTAGTGAGACCAAAAAATTGGAGAAAAAGGATAGGGTAATCTATATTTTTGTCGGAGCGCCTACCTCGCAATACGCTAAACAGTTCGGTAAAGAACCGAAGATTCAATTGAACGATAAGTTTGCCGATCCTTCATCTGTTGGAGATTATATTTTACAAGAAAGGGCTAAAAAAGCCCAAGAGTTGCAAAATGTATTGACCACTGCTCTGAAAGTAGATAAGAATGCGAATATGGGTCTGATTTCAGATATTAAACTTGAGTTGAGAAAGGTAAATGCCCTTAAGGTAAACTATACCACCTATGATGGCGATGCATTTAATAATTTGCAGTAGCACCTTTTAAAATATTCCAAAATCTAAAGCGCTTCGAACAATTTGTTTGAAGCGCTTTTTTATTTGTTTACTTTTATGATTATGATTCGTATGCTGACCGGAGTGTTTTTTATGTTATCCATTTGGGTGTTGAACGCTCAAGTCTACGGAGATTCGACCTTACAGGATACTAAATACCTAGAGGATCAGTTCTACGTTGGTATAACCTATAATGTTTTATTGAACATGCCCGATAAAATTAGCCAGCGTAACCTCTCGTATGGAATTCAGGCCGGCTTTATTAGGGACATTCCTCTAAATGAAAATCGAACGAGGGCCTTGGGTATTGGTCTAGGCTATGGAGTTTATTCCTATTATTCCAATTTGCTTGTAACCGAGACTACAGACGATTTTGTATATAGCGTTTTGGAAAATGACGACGATTTCATACGAAACAAGATAGAAACCCATATGATTGAAATGCCCTTAGAGTTTCGTTGGCGAAATTCGAATGCCGTTTCATATAAATTTTGGCGTATTTATACGGGATTGAAATTAGGGTACGTCGTGGGGGCACGCTCGAAATTTGTGTCTGCTGAAGAAAAAATATCCTTCTATAATACCGATATCCGTCAGTTTCAATATGGATTAACTTTCAACTTCGGCTATAATACATTTAATCTGCATGCGTATTATGCCCTGAACAATTTGTTCAATGATGGGGTATCTCTCAACGGAAGCGATATCAACATGAAACCTTTAAGAATCGGGCTTATTTTCTACATTTTATAACCGCTCGGATATTTTCGTTCTTAGAGCCAGAATCTAATAGTAAGCAATTGTGAAATCAATCCGATAAGGAAACCGATCAATACTTCGGGCTTGGAGTGCGCTTTTAGATAAAGCCTAGATGTTGTTACAAGGCCGGTGGCCAAGGTCAAGAGGCTTATGGCCAAAGTGATGTTGATTTCAAAATGTATACTGAGGCAGACCAAGAACATAAAGAGACTCCCCATGCCCATAAGGTGCATACTGACTTTTAACTTAAAAAAAAGGAGCATTAGAGCTGTCATAGCCCCCGCAATCAGGCCTAGAAAATAGAAGTGGAGTTCTAGAATGTAATTGTTGGGTATTACCTTATAAATAATCAACAAAAGCAAAAGAATATGGACATACAACGGATACCTCCGTTCTTTAACCGTGGGCATAAAAACAGTGTTCACAACCCCCAGATTTTTTAAAATAAGATATGTTATTATGGGGATAATGACCGTGAGGATAAAAATGGGTAGAATATTACCGCTCTGAAGCTCTAGAGGACTGTACTTTGGAGTCACAATAAAATAAGCCAATGTGCCGGCCATGGGAATGAACAGGGGGTGAAAAATATAGGAAATTACTGTTAGGAAAGTCCTCATCAGATTTTTTTCCGCAACCTTGCCACAGGAATATCCAGCTGCTCCCTATATTTGGCGACCGTGCGTCTGGCGATGGGATATCCTTTTTCTTTAAGTATGGCGGCCAATTTATCATCGGTCATTGGCTTTTTCTTCGATTCTTCGCCAATAACAGTTTCAAGTATTTTTTTGATTTCCTTGGTGGAAACATCCTCTCCTTGATCGTTCTTCATCGATTCGGAAAAGTATTCCTTGATTAATTTGGTGCCATAGGGCGTGTCAACATATTTACTGTTCGCAACACGTGATACTGTCGAGACATCCATATTGATTTCGTCGGCGATATCTTTGAGGATCATAGGCCGTAAGTTGCGTTCGTCGCCACTTAGAAAATATTCGGACTGATAGTGCATAATAGCATTCATGGTAACGAACAGGGTCTGTTGCCTTTGGCGAATGGCATCGATAAACCACTTAGCCGCGTCAAGTTTCTGTTTGATGAAAAGTACTGTATCTTTTTGTGATTTTGATTTTTTCTTGGCGTCTCGATACCCCTTGAGCATATTGCTGTACTCGTTCGAAACGTGCAACTCGGGCGCATTTCTACCGTTAAGCGAAAGTTCTAGTTCTCCTTCTACGATACGAATTGAAAAATCGGGTACCACGTGTTCGACCATTCGATTGTTGCCTGAATACGAACCTCCTGGTTTCGGGTTCAGCTTTTCTATTTCGGAAATGGCGTTTTTCAACTGTTCTTCAGAAATAGTATGTTTTTGGAGGAGTTTTTTGTAGTGCTTCTTGGTAAATTGCTCAAACGATTTTTCTAGAATCGAAATTGCCAATTCGATACTGGGGGTATTTTCCTTTCTTTTTAACTGTATAATAAGACACTCCTCGAGTGAACGTGCCGCCACACCCGGGGGATCCAATTTATGAACGATGTTGAGTACCTTTTCAATGGTTTTTTCTTCGGTATAGATATTTTGGGTAAATGCCAGATCGTCTAAAATATCGGAGAGCGGTCTTCGAATATATCCGCTCTCATCGACACTACCAACTAAAAATTCGGCGATACTCCATTCCTCATCACTGAGATAGGCCGTATTGAGTTGGTTGAGCAAATATTGGTTGAACGAAATGCCCGCCGCATAGGGCACATTTTTTTCTTCATCGTCGGCACTATAGTTATTTGCTTTGGTACGGTATTCGGGTATTTCATCATCACTCAAATAATCATCGATATTAATATCGTCCGCACTTATGGTTTCATTATCCGTTTCTTCGTTTTCATATGGGTCTGCAAATTCATCTTCGAAGTCTTCGGATTCTTCTTTGCCGCTCTCCAATGCCGGATTTTCTTCAAGTTCTTGCTTCAGCCTTTGCTCAAAAGCCTGCGTAGGCAATTGGATCAACTTCATCAACTGAATCTGTTGGGGCGATAGCTTTTGCGATAATTTGAACTGTAAGTGTTGTTTTAGCATTGAGTTCCGATTCTTCTTGCCTTATAAAGTTAACGAATTAAGGTTAAAACTCTGCATTTTGAGGGGTTCTAGGGAAAGGAATCACATCTCTGATATTCCCCATTCCGGTAGAAAAAAGCACCAAACGTTCGAAACCAAGTCCGAAACCGCTATGAACGGCTGTTCCGAATTTCCGAAGGTCCAGATACCACCAAAGTTCTTCTTCGGGAATACCCAGGGCGGCCATTTTTTCTTTCAATACATCTAAACGCTCTTCCCTTTGTGATCCACCAACGATTTCGCCAATGCCCGGGAAAAGAATATCCATGGCACGTACCGTTTTTCCATCTTCATTTAAACGCATATAAAAGGCTTTTATTTTTGCGGGATAATCAAAAAGTATTACCGGACACTTAAAATGCTTCTCCACCAAAAAGCGCTCATGCTCACTTTGAAGATCGGCCCCCCATTCATCAATACGATATTGGAACTTTTTCTTTTTGTTGGGTTTACTATTTCTTAAGATGTCTATGGCTTCCGTATAAGTTACCCTTTTGAAGCTGTTCTCGGCAACAAATTTCAATTTTTCGATAAGGGCCATTTCACTTCGCTCTATCTGTGGTTTTGTCTTTTCTTCATCTAGCAGCCGTTTTTCCAGAAACTGGAGGTCTTCTTGGCAATGTTCTAAAATGTAGTTGATAACACTTTTTATAAAATCTTCTGCAAGATCCATATTGGCATCAAGGTCATAAAAAGCCATTTCGGGTTCGATCATCCAGAATTCGGCTAAATGCCTTGATGTATTAGAGTTCTCTGCGCGAAAAGTTGGACCAAATGTATAGACTTTGCCCAAGGCCATGGCATAAGCTTCGGCTTCCAGCTGGCCCGATACCGTGAGGTTAGTTTCCTTTCCGAAGAAATCTTCTTTATAGTTGACCTCACCTTGATCATTTAAAGGTGGATTTTTATCGGCTAAAGTTGTGACTCTGAACATTTCACCTGCACCTTCGGCATCTGACCCCGTGATTATGGGCGCATGAAAGTAATAAAATCCGTTTTCCCTAAAGTATTGGTGAATCGCGAAAGATAATGCCGAGCGTACGCGCATCACGGCCGCAAAAGTATTTGTGCGGATGCGCAAGTGGGCCTTTTCCCGTAAAAACTCCAACGAATGCTTTTTGGGTTGAATAGGATAAACCTCTGGGTCGGCACCTCCATGAACGAAAATTTCCTTGACCTGAATTTCAAGGTTTTGGCCTTTTCCCTGACTTTCGACCAAGATGCCCGTAATTTTTAGGGCTGCCCCGGTATTGATCTGTTTTAAAATATCTTCTTCAAATGTTTCAAAATCGACAACACATTGGATGTTGCCTATTGTAGACCCATCGTTCAGGGCTATAAAACGGTTACTTCTGAATGTTTTAACCCATCCGTTCAGGCTAACTTCCTGTAATAAAAGATTCCCTGTGAGCAGTTCTTTTACGCTGTACGATTTCATGTTGAATCACTTGAAAATTGAAGCGCAAAGATAAGTTTTTGGCTAAAAGAATCCGCTTCCGGATCGGTTAAATCGGGGTCATTTTTGGTTTTGACCATCTTCGCCTTTGGGAAGAATATTTATTTGCGGTTTTTTCAAGATTTCTTTACTGGCAATATTGCGTTCCAAAGACAATAATAATGAAGGCAATAGAATCAGGTTGGCAAGCATGGCAAACATCAAAGTAGCCGATACCAAGGCGCCAAGCGCAACAGTACCTCCAAAATCGGAAATAATGAACACAGAAAAACCGAAGAAAAGTACGATTGAGGTGTAGAACATGCTTACGCCCGTTTCACGTAAGGCGGCGTACACCGATTTTTTTATTTGCCATTTGCTGGCCATCAGTTCTTGGCGGTATTTGGCCAAAAAGTGGATGGTGTCGTCTACAGAAATACCAAAAGCAATGCTAAATACCAGAATGGTAGATGGTTTTATGGGTACCCCGACAAAACCCATTATCCCGGCGGTTATGACCAAAGGCAGCAAATTGGGAATCAAAGAAATTAGGATCATTCGAAAAGAACGGAACAGATAGGCCATAAAGAGGGCTATCAGAAATATGGCGAACGCCAAGGAAAGTACTAAGTTCTTCACCAAATATTTGGTCCCTTTCAAGAAAAGAAGAGCACTGCCCGTCATATAGACATCGTATTGGTCAGGTGGAAAATATTTATCGATGTTCTCCAAAAGCCCTTTCTCGATTTCCTCCATACGACTTGTTTTTACGTCTCGCATAAAGGTGGTAATTCGTGCCGTTTGACCAGTACTGTCTACAAAGTTTTTTAAGAGGTTTCCATCGCCCTGAGAATTCTGGACGACCTTCATAATAAAGTTGTTTTCTTGCGATGTCGGAAGCTGATAGTATTTCGGAATACCGTTGTAGAAAGCCTGCTTCGAATATTTGACCAAGTTTACCACCGAAATTGGTTTAGAAAGCTCTGGAATTTCAGTAATCACTTCGCTTAACTGATCAATTCGTTTTAAGGTATTGGGTTTTAAAACGCCTTTTGGCCTCTTGGTGTCCACTATGATTTCAACGGGCAAAATACCGTCGAATTCCTCTTCAAAAAAGCGGATGTCTTCAAAGAACGGGGCGTTTTTGGGCATATCTTCAATAGGGCTTCCTGAAATATCGATTTGGTAAATACCGATAATGCTCGTTATCAAAAGTACCAACGAAACTACATATACAGAGATTCTTCGTTCGCGTACGATTCGCACCGTCCAATTGACAAAGGCATCTATCCAGCGTTTGTTCAAGTGCCTTAGATGTCTTGTCTTCGGAAGGGATAAATAGCTATAAATAATCGGGATGATGAGCAACGAGAGCACAAAAATACCAATGATATTCAAGGATGCCACGATACCGAACTCTTTCAGAAGTTTGCTGTCGGTGATGATGAACGTAGCAAACCCTGAAGCCGTGGTCATATTGGTCATCAGGGTAGCATTCCCGATTTTCGATATTACACGTTGCAATGAAAGAGCTTGGTTACCGTGTTTTTTGACTTCTTGTTGGTATTTATTGATCAGGAAAATACAATTGGGAATACCGATAACAATAATAAGCGGAGGAATCAAAGCGGTTAAAACTGTAATCTCGTATTGCAGCAGCCCCAAAATACCAAAGGCCCACATCACACCGATAATTACGACGCCCATCGAAATTAATGTTGCACGAAAACTTCTAAAGAAAAAGAAAAAAATCAAAGAAGTAACCCCTAGGGCGGCAAGAATAAACTTCCCGATTTCGTCGATAATGTTTTGGGAGTTCATCGTACGTATATAGGGCATTCCCGACACATGAACGTTAAGTCCGGTTTCTTCTTCAAAATTTTCAACAAGGTTGGTAAGGTCCTTTAAAATAAAGTCTTTCCGCACTGTGGTGTTCACGATATCCTTATCGAGATTGACTATGGTTCTAATAGTGCCACTTTCTTTATTAAAAAGTAGTTTATCGTAAAAAGGAAGGTCGTTGAATAAATGATTTTTAATGCTATCGATTTCCTTTTCGGTCTTTATTTCCGAACTTATTAGCGGTTCTAGTATAAATTCTTGTTTTTCGCTATCTTTTTTGAGTTCCTGAAGATTGTCTAGGGAGAGCACGAAATCTACCTCTGGAAAGGCTCCCAATTGTTTGCTGAACTTGTTCCATCGGTTCATTTTCGAAGGCGTGAAAAGCAAAGGGTCGCGTACGGCAAATACCACTGCATTACCTTCTTCACCGAACTGTTTCAAGAACGATTGATATTCCAAATTTATAGGATGGTCATCGGGCAGTAAATTGGCTTGGGAGGTGCTGAATCGCATATTTTCCCATTGAAAACCAAGAAATACCGTAAATGCGGCAATCAAAAGAAGTATCAAAATCCGGTTTCGGAGTATGATACCTGCTGTTTTTTCCCAAAAGCCCTTTGTGAGTTTTGCTGTCATCGTGGGGTTTTACCGAGTGCAAAGGTATAGAATGATCACGTGTGTTCCTAAAAATGTATGTTTGAATAAGACTATTATCGGACCATAAAAAGCAGCCAAGAAAACCGCTTTAAAGTTATGCTCGGTATAAGCTCAAAAATTACACTTTCATGATTTCCGCTTCTTTGGCGCCTAGAAAGGCATCTACTTTTATGCTGTATTTGTCCGTAAGTTCCTGTACATCGACTTCGACATTTTTTTGTAAGTCTTCGGAAACATCAAGTTCACGTATTTCTTTGTTCGCATCTTGTCGAGCACTACGGATACCCACTTTGGCATCTTCGGCCTCGGCCTTGGCCTGTTTGGTCAGTTGAATTCTTCGCTCTTCGGTTAAGGGCGGCACGTTGATAATCACAAAATCACCGTTGTTCATCGGGTTAAACCCCAAATTGGAGTTCATAATGGCTTTTTCAATTTCATGAAGCATGTTCTTTTCCCAAGGTTGTACCGAAATGGTCCGGCCGTCGGGCGTATTGATATTGGCCACTTGAGAAAGGGGCGTCTGTGATCCATAATATTCTACCATTACGGAAGAAAGCATTGCAGGGCTTGCCTTGCCCGCACGTATTTTTACAAATTCCTTCTCCAAATGCTTTATAGCGGCATCCATACTTTCTTTTGCGGAGTCGAGTATAAATTGTACTTCTTCGTTCATAATTAAAATTATTATTGTCCTTTAGATCAATTTCACATATTTTACCTTCGGTCCCGTTTGCCTGTCCGGCTTGGCAGTTTTCTCACGAAGAGAAAACCTAAAAGGTCGTGTAATAGATTTTTTATTCTTTTCTCTGGCATAAATTACACCAAGGTCATAGATTTACGACCGTTCCGATATTTTCGCCTTCGACCAATTTTAGGAGGTTTCCTTTTTTGTTCATATCAAAGACCACGATAGGCAACTCATTTTCTTGGCTTAACGTAAAGGCGGTCGTATCCATAACTTTCAATCCTTTCAAAAGTACATCGGCAAAGGAGATAGTATCGAATTTCGTGGCATTTTTGTCTTTTTCCGGATCGGAGGTATAAATACCATCGACACGGGTTCCCTTTAGTATTACATCGGCCTCCATTTCTATGGCCCGAAGTACTGCTGCCGAATCTGTTGTGAAATAGGGGTTTCCGGTACCTCCTCCAAAAATTACGACCCGACCTTTTTCTAAATGGCGCATCGCACGTCTGCGAATAAAGGGCTCTGCAACTTCATTGATTTGGATCGCAGATTGTAATCGAGTCTGCACACCCTGCATTTCAAGGGCACTTTGTAAGGCAAGCCCATTGATAACGGTAGCCAGCATGCCCATGTGATCCCCTTGAACGCGATCCATTCCCGTGGCTGCTCCGGTAAGGCCCCTGAAGATATTCCCACCACCGATAACGATAGCGACCTCGACACCTTTCTCAGCGACTTCCTTGATTTCTTTAGCGTATTCCGATAAACGTTTTGAATCTATTCCGTACTGTTTGTCGCCCATTAAGGCTTCACCACTAAGTTTTAAAAGAATCCTTTTATATTGCATTCGTTACAATTTCGTTACAGCAAAAATAATCAAAAAAAATTAGCGTTTCTAGTTGATTGTAGAGATATGATTAACCTTAATTATTTCCTAATGATGATGTCCGATTCTAGTAAATTTTATATTCTTGCAAAACCTCTGGAGTATGGATATTTCATATTCAGGGCATCAACTCAACAATCATGAAAAAAATATACACGCTTACCTTTGCAATAATAGTACTCTACGGCTGTGGTTCGACAAAAGCATTGTTAACGGCCGATAAGACTCCGATACTGACTTCGTTGGATTTGCAGAACATCATTGACGATAAAGTACAGGTTACCGTTGACCCCGGTGCTTTTACTTCCGATGATGTTGTCTTCTATATCCCCAAAACTGTACCGGGTACCTATAGCACTGACAATTATGGAAAGTATATCGAAGGTTTTAAGGCCATGGATTATGATGGAAAGGAACTGGCCGTAGTTCAAGAAGACGAGAATTCCTGGAAGATTGCCAACGGAAAAAACTTGGATAAAGTAACCTATCTGGTGAACGACACTTATGATACCGAGAGCGAGGTCGACGATAAAGTGTTCTCTCCATCGGGTACAAATATTCTAGCAGGGGAAAATTTTATGTTGAACCTTCACGGTTTTGTTGGCTATTTTGGTGGTTTGAAAGAGGTGCCCTACCAATTGACCATTACTCGGCCTGCCGATTTAAGACCTACAACCTCGTTGCAGAAAATGATTGTGGAAAATTCACCTGACGATACGGATGTATTTACTGCTGGCCGTTATTTTGAGGTTATCGACAACCCTATTCAATATGCCAAACCGAATACGGAAACATTTCAGATTAAGGATATTACGGTTACGCTAAGCGTTTATTCACCAAACGGTGTGTACACCGCAGCAAGTCTAAAAGACCGAATGGAGAAAATGATGGGTGCGCAAAAAGCCTTTTTAGGTGATATCGATGGCACGAAAACATATAATATTATTTTGTATTTGTCCAAAATGGATGAGGCCGATGCTTCTGGTTTCGGGGCATTGGAGCATCATACATCTACGGTAGTGGTTTTGCCCGAGGCAATGGGAAAAGAAAGGTTGGAGCAAGCTATGGTCGACGTTGTATCGCATGAGTTTTTTCATATTGTGACCCCGTTGAGCGTACATTCAAAAGAAGTTCAATTCTTTGATTTTAATGATCCAAAGATGTCACAACATCTCTGGATGTATGAAGGTACAACCGAGTATTTCGCCAATCTCTTTCAAATCCAACAGGGATTGATCGATGAAACAGAATTCTATAAACGCGTTATGGATAAGATTAACAATGCCAAAGGGTATGACGATGCCATGTCCTTCACTACCATGAGCAAGAATATTCTGAAAGAGCCTTATAAGAAAAATTACGCAAACGTCTATGAAAAGGGGGCATTGATCAACATGGCATTAGATCTTGAGCTAAGGCAGCTCAGTAATGGTGAAAAAGGAATATTGTGGTTGATGAAAGAACTTTCAAAAAAATACGGCAACGATACCCCGTTTGAAGACGATAAACTCATCGATGAAATCGTGGCGATGACGTATCCTGAAATTCGAACTTTTTTTGACGCCCATGTTATTGGAGATACGCCGATCAACTACAATGAATATTTGATCAAGGTCGGTCTGAAAACAGAAACTATTGAAAAACTGACCGGTTACTTTTTAGATGGCGACAACCCGTTTATTGATGTTGACGAATCGAACGATAATGCGGTCTTTGTCAGAAAGGGCATCGAGCAGAACAGCTTTTTCACAACTTTAGGGGCACAGGGTGGCGATGTCATCAAAAGTATCAATGGTACACCGATCAACTTAGAAGCTATTCGGCCCATTATAGGGCAAAGCTTTAGCTGGTCGCCGGATACCGAAATAAAGATGGTCGTACAGCGTGGGGACGAAGAAGTGGCCCTGGAAGGAAAAGTAGGCACACCTACGTTGAACGTCGAAACCATCGTGCCTGTTGAAAGTGCCAGCCAAAAAGATGCACAGTTACGTGAGGCGTGGTTGAAAGGTTAAAAACAAAATGGATATACGGATTTAAAAACCGAACACATTTATTTGGCCAAAATTATAAGGCGATACTGAATTCAGTATCGCCTTTATTTTTTGGGCGCTGCTTAGAAAAAAGCGAGGAATGCAACCTTTTCGATTTCATTTTGTCTTTTGTACTATCGGTCCATAGATTGAACGTAGAAAATATGCGTAAACCATAAAACCGATTAAAAACCTATTTTTAACAATGAGAAAGCGACTAAAATGATTGATTATCAAAAAATAACCAAGGCCTTTTTTTTCTTTTTTCTTTTTGTTTCTGTATTTGCCACAGCCCAAACCCTTACCCAAACGGTCAAAGGCAGAGTTTTGGATGCCGAAACGGAAGCTCCGCTATTTGGGGCCAATATTGTTGTCCTCAATGTTGGTTCTCAAAAGGGAGCCATAACCGATGGGCAAGGTTTTTTCCGTTTGGAAGGGATTTCAGTGGGGCGGGCTTCTTTTCAGTTTACCTTTTTGGGCTACGAAAAGTTTGTAGTTTCCGAAATTATAATCGGCTCCGCTAAGGAAGTAGAACTCACGATTTATTTGACCGAAGCCCTTAACGAGCTCGAAGAAGTGGTCTTGGTAGCACCGAGCGATAATAGAACTCCGAATAATAAAATGGCAACGGTCAGCGCACGCTCCTTTAGTGTAGAGGAGACAAAACGGTTTCCCGCAAGTTTAAGCGACCCTGGGCGTATGGCCGTTTCTTTTGCGGGAGTAACCAATTCTGATGATACAAGTAATGAGATTATTATTCGTGGTAACGCGCCCAATCAATTATTATGGCGTATTGAGGGTATTGAGGTACCCGAGCCCAACCATTTTTCAGAAGAGGGGTATTCGCCCGGTAACGTAAGTTTGATCAGCAGCAATATATTAGGGAAATCCGATTTTTTTACCGGAGCCTTTCCTGCAACCTATGGCAATGCACTTTCCGGTGTATTCGATATCAACCTTAGAAATGGAAATAACGAGAAGGGTGAATACGCCTTTCAATTTGGCCTATTGGGTACCGACTTGACTGCGGAAGGTCCTTTTAGCAAGAACTATAAGGGCTCTTATTTGATTAATTATCGGTATTCTACAATTGCGTTATTGAACCAAATTACCGATGTAACACCCGGAAGTACACCTACATATCAAGATGTTTCCATGAAACTGAATTTTCCTCTTGGTGAAAAGACGAATCTTTCCATTTGGGGTATCGGGGGAATAAGTGATGAGGATGAAGACCCTGAGGCCGAAGGTAATATCTCAAGTGAAGAAATTTTCAAATCCGAAACGTACATTACAGGTTTGACGTTTTCGCACTTCCTAAAGAATAATGACAAGTTGGAAACGCGGGTTTCCTATTCTGGGAATGCAAGCGATTTTATTTTCGAAGGAAGGAATACCGACACCGGCGATATGTTTGGAGATAGTGACATTCTTAGAAACGGTGCTATACGGGTAAGTGCCGATTACACTAAAAAGTATAGTGCCAAGACCACCCTGAATACAGGGGTAATAGCCAGTTTTTTGAAGTACGATGTGCTCACTACGCAGACCCTAAATGATCAAACTGCCGATGTGGTCAAAGAAGACGGCAGGGGTACCATGGCCCAAGCCTATATACAGGCAAAATATCGTTTCAGTACCGATATTTCGACCACTTTTGGATTGCATAGCACCTATTTTTCGGTAAATGATGATTTTGTGGTCGAACCACGGGTTGGTTTTGAATGGAAGGTAAATCAAAATCATACACTAAGTGCCGGGTTTGGGATCCATTCGCGAAGAATGCCCTTGAACCAGTATTTTATAAATATCCCTGAGGGAAACGGGTTTCGAACGCCAAATACCGAAGTGGACTTGATGCAGGCCGTACATTACATCATTGGGCATGATTGGCGTATAATCAAAAATGGGCACTTGAAAATAGAAGCCTATTATCAAAATTTAAACAAAGTAGCAATAGCAAAAGATCCCAACTTCACGGCTTCGTATGTGAACGGTCAGTTTATTCCGGCCGAATTAACAGATTCTGGCGATGGGCGAAACTATGGGGTCGAGTTGACTTTTGAAAAATTCTTTTCCCGCCAGTATTATTTTTTGACTACGGCATCACTTTACGATTCAAAGTACCGCGCCGCCGATGGTAACTGGTATGACAGTGCCTACAATTATAACTATACTTTCAACATCGTAGGTGGAAAGGAATTTACGGTAAGTAAGAAAAAGAACAATACCATCGGAATCAATGCGAAGACCTTATTGAACGGTGGTAAAAGAGCGACACCTATAGACCAAGAGCTATTTGAGCAAACAGGAGAAGTAAGAATTGACCAAAGGCTCAGAAACACCATCGAATTGGCTAGTTATTTTAGAGTGGATGCCAGTATTTATTATCGCCTCAACCGTCCGAAAGCATCACATCGGATTTCCTTGGATATTCAAAATGTCACGAATCGATTGAATGTCGATACTATTTTTTATGATGGACTTACCGGTGAAATTGGCACAAGCTATCAACTTGAATTGATACCCTTTGTCAACTATCGAATTGAATTTTAAGAACTTAGAAATTAATTCGCCAAGGGATATTTGCCTGCTTTCACCGGACCCTATCTTTTTCTCTAATACTTCGTAAGTCAGGGCATTACTTTTTGTAATGCCTTTTCGTATTATTAGGGAATTAAAAAAAATCACTTTTTTTTGTAACCATTTCAGAAAACAGCGGTTTACCCTTTTGAAGACCTAAGATAAAATGCAGCCATTGACCGACAATGCATTAATGCTCAAAGTGAAATCAGGAGACCTCGATAAATTGGGGCTGTTGTTCGAGCGCCATAAAAAAAGGCTGTTCGGGTTCTTTTATAATATGAACGGCAATGCTTCGGTCAGTGAAGACCTGGTGCAGAATGTATTCGTACGGATCTTGAAATACAAGCACACGTTTACAGGGGAAGGTTCTTTCACTGCGTGGATGTTTCGTACGGCCCGAAATGTCAATTATGATTATTACAGAACGCAAAAGAGACATGATCACCAAAACGAACTGAGCTCAGTGGAATACCTAGAAGACGCAGAAGATTTCGATTCTAAAATGCATCAACTAGATAAAGTTTCACAGTTGAACCGGGCAATGCAAAAACTGCCTGTCGACAAACAGAAACCTGTAGTGGACAAAAATACTTCAGGCGGAAAATACAAAGTCAAAATAGAACAATGGGTTAACGGTAGTATTAACCGCGGTGGTCCAGAAATGCTCTTTAAGACTTTTAATGGGGATATTATTATCAGGTCGAAATGGCTTCGGTCTATTATTTCAGAAGTGTACAACCAGATAAAACTATTCAGAATTAGTTACAACTGTGCAGAGTTTTCGGAAAGATAGAGGGGTGCCGGGTCATTATATAGTTTAGAGTACCAATGATTTTTTAAACCGTATCGATATGGTACCGGATTATGTAATGCAGCCTGGCTAAAACAATGCGCAAAATTTGACCGAGAAAAGGAACTATCCAATTCCGTGTTAAAATGAATCTTAATCTAACGGTTAGTTTCCCGTGTGAATGGCACAAAGCGAACGGCCATCAGGTTTTTAGTCTTTACCTTGCCGTTCTTTTTTGTTGCCAAAACCAACTGCCGAACTGAATTTGGTGGCCCCAAGGGAATAATTAGTTGCCCGCCTTCCTTGAGTTGTTCTAGTAATGCCGCAGGAACCGATTCCGCCCCGGCCGTAACGATAATGGCATCAAAAGGGCCTTCCTCTGGCCAACCATGGTATCCGTCCCCGATTTTTACCTCGATATTGGTATACCCTATTTTCTTTAATCTGTTTTTGGCCGCTAGCCCTAACTTCTTAACGATTTCGATCGTGAAGACAGCGTCCGCTATTTCTGCCAGAACGGCTGCCTGATAGCCCGAACCCGTTCCTATTTCCAGAACTTTATAATGTGGTTTCAGGTCAAGCGATTGGGTCATAAAGGCCACTATATAGGGTTGGGATATGGTCTGCCCTTCACCAATAGGTAACGGACCGTCTTCGTAGGCTAGTTTCTTAAGGTGGTCAGGTACGAACTGATGTCGGGGTACGCTCATCATGGCATTTAAGGTGGCCTTGTCGGTAATGTCCCTATTTTTCAGTTGGTAAGCGACCATGTTTGCCCGTTGGGATTTATAGTCCGTTTGACCAAATCCCCTTCCTGTAAAGAAAAGTACTAGCAGTATGAGGATTTTTTTCGGCATAGGCGAAATCTAGAATTATAGATTAGTTTTAAGTTACGCCAAACGGGATAATATTCCAAAACTGTTATTCTGGTCTCGGAAGGAGCGGGTCATTTTATTGGGAGAAAATAATACGACACGGACTTGGCCAAAAAAAGACCGCTAAACTTTGCAGTAAGGCGGCCTTTTTTTGAGTTAGTCTTGTTTTTGTATTATCCCAAAGCGACTCTTTTAAATCCGGTAACTTCTAGATTTGAATCTACCGATTTTACATAGTGTGCAACGCTCTGTTTACTGTCTTTGATGAAATCTTGGTTTACCAAGGTGTTATCTTTGAAGAAACGCTTCAATTTTCCTTTAGCGATATTGTCCAACATCGCTTCAGGCTTTCCTTGTTGACGTAATTGATCTTTCGCGATTTCGATTTCTTTGTCGATAACCGATTGATCTACGCCTTCTTCGTTCAAAGCCACTGGATTCATCGCCGCCGCTTGCATAGAAACGTCTTTTGCCACAACATCGGCTCCCTCAACGGCAGCCGAAAGCGCTGTTAGAACAGCTATTTTGTTTCCGGCGTGAATATAGCTTCCAATAAAAGGAGCGCTTAATTTTTCAAATCCACCGATTTCGATTTTTTCGCCGATAAGCCCGGTCTGTTCTGTCAATTTTTCTTGAACGGACATTCCGTTATAGTCAGCGGAAAGAAATTCATCTTTGCTGTCATAGCCCAAAGCCAATTCGGCCAACTCATTTGCCAAGGTTACGAAAGTATCGTTCTTGGCAACAAAATCGGTTTCACAATTCAGGGAGATAACGACACCTTCGGTATTCGCTGAATTTACTTTGGCAATAGCGGCACCTTCCGAAGAATCTCTATCGGCCCTTTTTGCGGCTACTTTCTGTCCTTTTTTACGAAGTATCTCGATTGCTTTCTCGAAATCACCTTCTGCCTCGACCAAGGCATTTTTACAGTCCATCATGCCTGCACCAGTGGTCTTTCTCAAATTATTTACTTCTGCGGCTGTGATTTTTGCCATAATAAAATATTTTATTGTCATTCCCGCGAAGGCGGGAATCTTTATATTAATTGTTTTTTAATAGGTTATTCTACCCCTCCTTTAACACTGTCTTGCCATTCTTTCAACTCGTCCCATTTTTCATCAGCGGCCATTTTCGCCTGCTTTGGCCAAGAAGTTGGGTCGAGATGTGCCATTCTAGAACTGGCCTCTGTCAAAATTTCCTTGATCTTATCGACATCTCCTTTTGCAAGTTTAGCGTAAGACTCCAGACCTGCATTAGCAAGTGCTTCAGCAGCTTTTGGACCTACACCCTCGATTTTTGTCAAGTCGTCTGCCTTGTCGGCTTTGGCCTTCGGGGCTTTTTTAGGAGCTTCCTTTTCTTCTTCTATGGCCTCTTTAGTGGCTTCAACGTCAACTTCAACTGCCGCAGCTTTGGCAACAACTGGTGTTGCCTCGGTTTCTACGGTTTCAGGTGTTGGCTTCGGTTCTTCCTTTTTGTCCTTTGGTGCTTCTTCGGTAGCTTCTATTTTCTTTTCCTCTTTCTTAGGTTCGTCGCTACCTTCTTTATCGGCCTGTTTTTCCGATTTTCTTTCTGCCAGACCTTCTGCCACTGCATTGGTGACTTCGGTCATAATAATGTCAATTGATTTCGATGCATCGTCATTCGATGGTATCAAATAATCAACATCCCTAGGGTCTGAATTGGTATCGACCATCGCGAAAATTGGAATGTTCAATTTCTGGGCTTCCTTTACGGCAATGTGCTCACGCATGGTATCAACGACGAACAATGCCCCTGGTAAACGGGTCATTTCCGAAATGGAGCCCAAGTTTTTTTCCAATTTGGCGCGTAGACGGTCTACTTGCAAACGCTCTTTTTTAGAAAGTGTATTGAATGTTCCGTCTTTTTTCATACGGTCGATAAATGCCATTTTCTTTACCGCCTTACGAATGGTAACGAAATTGGTCAACATACCGCCGGGCCATCTTTCGGTGATGTACGGCATATTTACGTTGGCCACTTTCTCGGCAACGATATCTTTCGCCTGTTTTTTAGTAGCTACGAAAAGAATTTTTCGTCCCGATGCAGCAATTTTTTTGAGGGCCTCGTTGGCCTCATCCAATTTTGCTACTGTTTTGTAAAGATTGATAACGTGAATTCCGTTACGCTCCATGTAGATATAGGGCGCCATGTTAGGGTTCCACTTTCGTGTTAGGTGGCCAAAATGCACACCTGCTTCCAATAATTGTTTTACTTCGACTCTCGCCATTTGAATTTAGTTTACGTTCTTTTTGAATAGGCAATGTTTGAGTGGTATCACACCATGGCGTGAAGCCTCAAACATTTGGATGCTAAACTAACGGTGCCCTTTTCAGGGGCTCCCGAAAACCATTCTATAGTATGAGAACGGTTTATAATTTATCCCAACGAATCGGGACTTTCAATGAACTTGGTTTATACAACCCCGACGCTTCGGGGTTTCCGTATTAAATTAGATATATAAGTTTGGCATCTACCAAAAGACAGATGCCAAGTGTACTCTTGTGATTAACGTTTGGAGAACTGGAATTTCTTACGGGCCTTTTTCTGACCGAATTTCTTACGCTCAACCATTCTAGGGTCACGGGTCAAAAGACCTTCCGGCTTAAGTACCGTTCTATGCTCTTCGTCTACTTCGAGCATAACCCTTGAAAGCGCTAAGCGAATAGCTTCGGCCTGACCTGTGATTCCGCCACCGTAAACATTTACCTTAACATCGTAAGTATCTTCATTACCGGTAAGGGCAAAAGGTTGTTTCACTTTATATTGAAGGGTAGCAGTAGGGAAATAATCGTTTAAATCTCTCTGGTTTATAGTGATTTTTCCTTTTCCGGCTGAAACGTAGACGCGGGCGACTGCCGTTTTTCTTCTTCCGATTTTATGAATGGTCTCCATTACTTGAATTCTTTTAAGTTGATAACCGTTGGTTTTTGCGCTTCATGTTCGTGCTCCGATCCCACAACAACTTTTAGGTTTCTGAAAAGTTCGGCACCCAACTTGTTTTTTGGAAGCATACCTTTGATCGCTTTCTCTACGATACGTTCAGGATGCTTGGCCAAAAGCTCCTTGACGGATCGTGAACGTTGCCCACCGGGGTAACCCGTATAGCGCAAATACACTTTTTCGTCCCATTTGTTACCGCTCAATTCAATTTTTTCTGAATTGATAACGATAACATTATCACCACAGTCAACATGTGGTGTGAAATTCGGTTTATGTTTTCCCCTTAGCATTTTAGCCACTTTTGATGCCATACGGCCCAAAGTTTCTCCTTCTGCATCGACCAACAGCCATTGCTTGTCAACGGTCGCCTTATTGGCAGAAACGGTCTTATAACTTAATGTATCCACTACGGTTACTTTTTAATTAAACACTTCAATCCCCTGAAACGGGCTGCAAATGTAAACTAATTCTATTGAAATACAAATGCTTGTTTCCGAATATTTTTTGACAAAAATAGAAATTTCTAAGGTGAAGGATAGTAGCTTTCTTTTTTAGTGAAGCTCCTATAATGTTTCGCTTTGTGAAGCTATGATATTATATGAAATACGATAAAGCTAATTTCTGCGTTTATTTCATTCCTAATCTTTTAAATAAAATAAGAAATGAGAAAAAATATAGTGTTGTCTATATGTGTGACCGCCGCTCTAGTATTTTCCTGTTCTCCGGAAAAAATTGTGGAGGACGTCGTAAAAGAACAAGAGGAGAAATTGGAAGAATTGATTAATGACGTAGTAAAGGAGAACGAAACCGAAGAGGAAGCTGAGGGAGAAAAGGAAGAGGAAGCTGAGGGAGAAAAAGAAGAGGGAACAGATCAAAGTGCCATGCTTCACGGTAAATGGGAAGCTACCGAACTGAAAATCGACTCAAATACGGCAAGCGACCAATTGAAATTCGGAAAGCAGATTTTAGACCACCTTACAGATAAGGAGTGCTTCATTATCAGCTTTATTTTCAATTCCGATTTAACCGTGATGGCCGAAAACTCGGTCAATTATTTAGAAATTAATGTTGGGGGAACAGGTCTTGATGTTCCATGCCCTGAAAAGAAAGACACGGAATCCAGCACGTATACATACGATGGCGAGATTTTAACCTTAATAGATGGTGATGATAAGAAACTTATTTTGGCAGTTACCGTAGAAGAAAATACGATGACGGTAGATGCCAAAGATCTTGATTTGCCCAATTTTAACGAAGACGGTCAATTGATTTTCACGAAGGTCGAAGAATAAATAGAATCGAATCTTTTAAAAAGGTCTTTCCAAAGAAAGGAACGGCCTTTTTTTATGTTTAAATTTGGGGTCTGCGGTTGCATATACAGGAAAACCGAACGCTACTGCTTATAGAATTTTGTATGCACCTGTTGCTCCTTCGACTGGATTGTAATAATATAGGCTCCGGAAGAAAGCGTAGAAATAGGAATGTTAATAGCGTTTCGGCGAATTTCCCAGTGATGGGCCAAGACTACGTTTCCATAGATATCCATTATAGAGATGTCGGCTTTCGACGTATTTTTTAGTCCTAAAATATGTACAACATTGGTAGCAGGGTTGGGAAAAACCTT
>RCND010000106.1_pt1 | contig 44364 bp, 35 predicted proteins | sample 2041351 | NCBI WGS metagenome assembly RCND01 (sample SAMN09708230, study PRJNA481090) | Marine sediment metagenome, whole genome shotgun sequencing project. | biome: marine sediment; feature: ocean; material: sediment; isolation source: Sewage treatment plant 12B marine sediment (STP12B) ... | reverse complement strand
CCATGTTATAGTTGGTGAAACTATTAGTGCAGCAAATTTAGTAGAGGGAGTAGCGGGTTACAAAAAGACTGCTGCTGCTGGACCGAACAGTACTAATTTAAGTCTCTATTTTACTGCTGTCTCAGATGTAGTTTTAAATGGACAATCTACTGTAACAGATGCAGATAAAACTGCAACTAACGGTGTTTTACATATAGTAAATACAGTGATTGCGATACCTACAATAGGAACATTTGCAACTACAAATCCTGCATTAGGGGATCTAGTATCTGCTATGGCATTGGCAGATTCAGGAACTCCTACTGTACCATACATAGAGACTGTTTTAAACCCAGCTGCTGGACCATTCACAGTTTTTGCACCAACAAATACAGCTTTTGATAGTTTATTGTTAGAATTAGACGCTACAGGTAATACGGAATTAGGTGATTTAGATCCTGCTTTAGTTGATGCTGTGTTGTTAAATCACATAGTTGGTGTAAATGTAACATCTGCTCAATTGCCAAATGGCCCAGTCGAAACATTAGGTGGACCAATTACTGCTGATAATACTGCATTTACACTTACAGATGCTAACGGACGTGTAAGTAATATCGTAACGACGCTAATAGATATTCAAGCTGTTAATGGTGTTGTTCACGTAATTGATACAGTGATTTTACCAGAACTGTAAACATTAAAAGTCGAGGTTGCTTTTGAATTTAGTTTTCATTCAAGCATATAATATTGTGGTAAATGCCAATGAGACTATAATTCTAACGCTGCTACATCGACCAACATTATACGATAATTCCTTCATGATTGTTTGATTAATAGCACATTATCGTATAAAGAAAGCCTTCCAAGAAATTGGAAGGCTTTTTTAATTCTTATAAGTCAATTCCTAGTTTATTTTCTAGGCTTATTTTTGCAGCTTCGCCTTATGCATCATGTCCTGTATTTTCTTTTGGAACTCAATCCTATATTTGTAATACTACGTTAGTTGACTTAGATGCTATCTTAATAACAACCGTGTTATCATACCATGTGATAAATGGAAATGTAAGATCCACGGATTTAACCACTGGAACTTTACCAACACTTGGAGGAGATGTTGAATTGGATGCTACGAACCTTACGATGACCGGCCAATATGAGAGGCCGAACAAGACAGTTACCTAATTAATTCATCATGAGGTAAAATATTATCTGATAGAAACACGGTAATTTTAGCACCACTATAACGACCAAGGACTTATACGATAGAACCCTTCTTGATTGATAATAGCTTTAAACTATCGTGTAAAAGGAAAGCCTTCCAATTTCTTGGAAGGCTTTTTTCAATTCTTATAAGATGTGTTACTTTTTTCTTTTCTGGGTCTGTTTTTGCTCCTCTGCTTTCGCCATCATATCTTGCATTTTCTTTTGGAACTTATTTTCTTTCTTTGGCTTCTTTTTATTAGTTTCTATTTTAGCTAATACCTTGTTCTCATCAATGATATAATTCTTAATGACCAACATGATACCAATAGTAATTAAGTTAGAAATAAAATAATACAAACTCAATCCAGAAGCATATTGATTAAAGAATACCAACATCATAATCGGTGAAAAATATATCATGTACTTCATCATCTTACCCATATCTGGCATCCCGTCTTGTGTGGGTTGCGATTGCACTTGCTGTCCAGTGGTCATTTTCATATAAAAGAAAATGGCAATAGCCGCCAATATTGGAAATAGACTCACGTGATCTCCATATAACGGAATCCTAAAAGGTAATTCGGCAATGACATCGTAAGATGACAAGTCATCTGCCCATAGGAAGCTTTTTTGCCTTAGATCAAAGGCTGTTGGAAAGAACATGAATAAGGCATAAAACACGGGCAATTGAATAAACGCCGGCAAACACCCACTCATCGGACTCGCACCAGCCTTACTATATAAAGCCATGGTTTCTTGTTGAGACTTCATTTTATTGTCCTTGTGCTTTGCCTGAATAGCCGTAATCTCAGGCTTCAATATTTTCATTTTTGCTTGCGACAAATATGATTTGTACAACACTGGCGATAATACTAATCTCACTAAAATTGTCATTATTATGATGGCAATACCATGGGGGAGAAAACCACTCAAGAAACCAAATAATGGAATAAATAATGATTTATTGATCCAACCGAAAATACCCCATCCAAAAGGAATACTCTCATCCAGATTCTTGTCATATGCTTTTAATACTTTACTGTCTGTCGGTCCATAATACAAACTCAATGATTCATCGATTTCACCGCCTTGAAGTTCCAAAGGAATTTTAGAAGCATAGGCCTTGGTATAAACGGTATCAATATCTTCATCTTCAACAAGATCTTGCGATTTTAAATCAACCGTTTTAAATGGTTTATCGGTTAACATAATGGAGCTGAAGAAAAACTGTCGATAAGAAATCCAACTAACGTCTTTTTCTGTTTCCTCATCTTCACTTGTTTGAGCCAATTTATCTACACGACCGTCTTCATATTGATAAGTAAGTCTCGTATACCTATTCTCATATGTAATACTTTTGGCATGTCTCAGTCCTTTTAGTTCCCAATTCAATGCAACCTCTTGAGATTCATTTATAACATCATTCAATCCTTGGCTACGAACTGTAAACCCTAACATATAATCGTTTGGCTTTAACTCATAACGATATTCAAGGTATTTGCTCTCAGATACCTTCAACTTCATTGACAATACTTGATTATCGCCATTTTTGGTCAATGACGGTTGAAAGAAAAGGTCTTTTGTATTCAGGACACGGCTATCAGTCGTGTTTAAATTAATATTGAACAATGAGTTCTTGTCCTTAATCAAATAAATAGGAACAGAATCGTAATCATGAAATTGTTTCAGTTTGACTTCAGTAAGATACCCACCTTTATTATTTACCTTAATATAGAGGACGTCATTTTCTAAAACTGTTTCACCTTCTTTTGCTGAAGGCAATGTTGAAGAATACGCAAAGCTCCCAAGTTTATTTTGAAGGGCAACCATTTGTGTGGAATCTGCAACTGCGGGCACAGAATAATCCTGTGCATCAGTAACTTTAGTTTCCTTTGCTTGCTCGGCGTTTTGCGCTGCTTCTACTTGTTCTTGCTCGGCGTTTTCTCTCGCTTCAATAGCTTCTGGACTGTTTGATTGCTGCCATAGCATATACATTAAAATTGCGCCTATCAGTACGAATCCGATAATTGAATTTAGATCTAATTTCTTTTCTTCCATATTGTATGAGTTTCCCCCAATTATATCAGGAGAGGATACACTTTAATCAAAAAGTCATCCAACAATTATTTTTGTGCCATACTGACACTCTTTTTTTTATTTGAATAATCCAATGCAGCTTTAACGAAAGCCACGAATAGTGGGTGTGGATTGGAAACAGTACTCTTGTACTCTGGATGGTATTGAACACCAATGAACCATGGATGATCGGGTAACTCTATGATTTCAACTAGGCCAGTTTCAGGATTCAACCCTGATGCTTTCATTCCCCCAGCTTCAATTTGCTCTTTAAAAGTATTATTGAATTCAAAACGATGCCTATGTCTTTCTTTTATATTCTTGACCTTATACACTTTTGAAACAAGGCTATTCTCTACTAATTCACAATCCCAACTGCCTAGACGCATGGTTCCTCCCTTTTGCGTAATGGCTTTCTGTTCCTCCATTAAAGCAATGACTGGATATGGCGTTTGCTCGTCCATCTCAGTTGAATTCGCATCTTTCAATCCTAGGACATTTCGAGAATACTCTATAACCGCCATTTGCATACCTAAGCATATTCCTAAAAAAGGAATGTTATTTTCCCGTACAAATCGAATAGCAGATATCTTACCTTCAATACCACGTTCTCCAAATCCAGGTGCCACTAATATTCCGTCTAAATGGCCTAATTTAAACTTCGTGTTATCCTCATTCAAATATTCTGAATGAATGGATTCTACCTCAACTTTTACTTCATTTTCTGCACCTGCGTGTATGAACGATTCTAAAATTGACTTATACGAGTCTTGTAACTCAACATATTTACCTATAAGACCTATGGTTATGTGCCCCTTAGGATTTTTATGTCTTTTCAAGAACTCATTCCATCTCGTAAGGTCAGGAGTCGAACTTTTTAGTTCCAGTTTCTTTAAAACTATGGTATCCAGGCCTTCATCTAGCATCATGTTAGGCACATCATAAATTGTAGATGCATCGATAGATTCAATGACCGCTTCCTCCCGAACATTACAGAATTTAGCAATCTTTGCTCTTAACTCCCTTGGTAATTCATGTTCTGTACGACACACGAGGATATCAGCTTGCACACCGCTTTCCATTAAGGTTTTTACACTATGCTGAGTCGGTTTTGTTTTCAATTCGCCTGCCGCGGACAAGTACGGAATTAGTGTAAGATGTATGGCAATGGCATTATGTTCCCCCAGATCCCATTTTAATTGTCTCACTGCCTCAATATATGGCAAGGATTCAATATCTCCCACAGTTCCTCCAATTTCTGTAATTACGATATCGAAATCACCAGAATTTCCTAATTTCTGGACACGTTCTTTTATTTCATCGGTGATATGAGGAATCACTTGTACTGTCTTTCCTAAAAATTCACCACGTCGCTCTTTTTCAATGACACTTTGATAAATCCTTCCTGTCGTAACATTATTTGCCTGAGAGGTCGGTACATTCAAGAAACGCTCATAATGGCCTAAGTCCAAATCGGTTTCTGCGCCATCATCGGTCACATAGCATTCGCCATGTTCGTATGGATTCAAAGTCCCAGGATCAACATTTATATAAGGATCTAATTTTTGAATGGTGGTTCTGTAACCTTGTGCTTGAAGTAATTTAGCCAATGAAGCTGCGATAATACCTTTACCGAGAGAAGAGGTTACACCTCCTGTTACAAAAATATATTTAGTAGTCATGTTGCGCCGTTAAACGCAGGCAAATTTAGTGATTTTGATTGTAACTTTGAGAACTAATTTAGGATTTGTGAGACTTTGGGAATTGCTGCTGGATATTCCTTACGATATACTCTAGCCCATTGACTTTTAACTCATAGACTGTAGTCAGCATTTGACCTAATTTTCCCTTGGGAAATCCTTTATTATGATACCATACCACATAATACTCTGGCAAATCAATGAGAAACCTGCCTTCATACTTGCCAAATGGCATTCTAGTATGTGCAAGGTCTATCAAGAATTGTTTGTCTGGTTGAAGAATCATTATTACATTGAAAATATTATGAGAAAATCCATTGATAATCCATACTACAATATATTCATAATTTTTATATGTGGCGTGATCTGCTGGATAGCGTCTATCAATAGTATTAAATTCAGTGCAAATATAGGAGCCTTTGTGTTTATTTATTTACCTCTAATTTTCACGGGAACAGTGATCTTTCTCTACCTTTTATCGAGACTTTTCATTAAACGCTTTAGCTGGGTCCTGACGGCTGTTGGAGGGTTGTTACTCCTCTTAATAGGAGGTTTCACTTTTCTAGGACTCATTTATAATTAGATAGTCTTTCTAATTCGTCCTTAACATATAATTGCCACTTTTTCTGGGATTCTACATCCATGGAGAAGTTACTCTCCGAATCGTACAATTCTTGCATTATTTCCAAATCCTTGTTGGTTTTATCAACTAATTGATTCATTTGCGATTTAATGTTCAATGTGAAATTAGAATCTGTGATACTTTTTCGAAGTTTTCGAGCATTTAGCTCTGTTATATCAAAATGAAGTTGCTCATGGGCTAATACAATCTCATTTACCTTCTCTGGCTTATACCAGGATCTAGCAGGATAGAAGTGTGCTATGACACTTACTGAATAATCCAATAAATTCGTAGAAGATGTCCTAGCGGAAAAACTAGAAGAAAGTCCAGATGCTGTTATGGCTACCGCATCCGAATCTTCTTGTGGTTCACCTACAAAATCAGACCAGCTCAGCCTATAGTTAGCATCCCAAACCAATTGATTTTCGGATGCAGGGTGTATTACTAATAAAAAAATCGTGATAAGTAACTTGTGCACTTAATTCCAGTTAAATGTAATTTCTTTTTCTATATCTGGATGTAGGCTATAATGCACAGGACATGTATTTGCCGTTTTCTCCAGTATCTTTCTTGTTTTACTGTCTGCCTCAAAAGGAAAATCAAGGATAACTTCAATTTTAGAGATGCGTCTTGGATTAGATGCCATAAACTTTGTGACCTCAGCACTGGTGCCTTTCATATCAAGTCCCATATCTCTTGCTTTAATACCCATGACAGTGATCATACATGTTGCCAATCCGTTGGCAACTGTATCTGTAGGTGAAAACGCCTCACCTTTACCATTATTGTCTATTGGTGCGTCCGTAATGAATTCGTCGCCTGATTTTAAATGCTTATTAGAAGCTCTCAAATCGCCTAGGTAAGTTACTTTCGATGTCATATACTATTGGGCTTCAACCAACCTTAAATTATCATATTTCACAATATATGCCGCTTCATTGTAATAGCCTCCAAAGAGTTTTTTCTTATAATTGAACTTGTTCTCTACATACTCGGTCTCCAGATCATAAGTCGTGCTTTCAAAAAGGGTTTCCTTAAAAGATAATCTCAACAAAATATCCATGGTCAAATCAAAACCGCGAACGGCATATTTACTGGGAGAAATACCCTTATTGGCGTTCTTGTATTTTTCTACGAAAGAATTCATAGTATCTTCATCATAATTTTTTTGAACGGATGGGAAATGGAATTTTAAATTCGACAAGCTCACATTCCTGATATTTTCTCCTTCAAAAGCGGGGTTCATATTCGTGGTCATCAATACAATCTCGATCTCCTCTTCAATATTGATCAATGAATTAAGCATACTTGATACATTCGCCACAAAACCATCATCTTGAGTTTCTAAGAACACTACATTTTTTCCTGGTTTGAGAACATCTTCAAAATCTTCCACTATAACATAAAAAGCATCATTTTCATCTTCTTTGTCTTTTCTTGAAAATATTTGCTTTGCTGTTGCAAATTTACTCTTCAATATATTACTAATGCCTATATTCTTAGAATCGGACACGATCACCACTTTCTGCACCAAACTATCCTTGGAAACAAATTCAATGATCTTGTTTCGAAGCAAATCGTCTGATGGTCTAGTCTGAAATGCATTTTCATATAATTGAACCTTATCAACTATTGGTGAAATAACGGGAACATTATCTCTCTTTAACTCTGAAGCGGCTCTATTAAAGTTCTTTACGAACAAAGGTCCTATGACTGCATCAACATCTGAAAAATCATTGCGATCTATAATGCTCGTCACTTCATATTCTTGATTTTTAGTATCGTAAACATCTAATTTTATTGAAATCCCTAGCTGCTTCGCCGAATCCAATGCTATTAAAACTCCTGAATAAAAATCAAGCGACACATTTAAAGAACGTCTGTTCTTGATTCGTCTCTTTGCTTCATATACAGAATCAGGATTGATTCTATCCAACTCAAACGGGAGCATGACTACCAAATGTTTCGTGTCAAAATTATTGATACTATCCCTTAAACTGAATTTGCCAGATGTATTAACACCAGATGACAAAAGCATGGTGTCCTTTGGGACTCTCAAGATCATACCATCTTTAAGGCCACTGTCCTTAAGTTCTGGGTTGAGTTCTTCTAATTCCTCCTTGGTCAATCCTAACTTGATTTTCAATCTATAAAATCCTTCTTTAGGTAAAACCTTATAATATCCTGACGTATCATCAACAGTTCGCAACATATTATCTGCGATGTTAGGCACAGTAACAACTTGTCCTTCCACCAAGGTATCGCCCAGATCAGGATTCAAGATTTCTAAATCTTCAACAGAAATCCCGAATTTGTAGGCAACTCTCCATTTCCCTTCTCCTTTTTCTACGGTATACTCTTGAATGGTATTGTCAACGACTTCGGTCTTTCTTACTTCCTTGAAAATTGGTATTTGTAACTTATCACCTTTTCTAAGATTCTCCGCATACAACCATTTATTGTATTTCTTGATATCATCTTCGGTCACATTGTACTTCTTTGAAAGACTATACAATGTTTCCTTGCGTCTTACCTTATGCCTTTTAAAGTCTTCTAATTCCTGGGTAATAGTCACAATGGTGTCTGAATTCACTGATGCCACCTTGGTCTTAGGAATGATCAATATTGCACTTGGTCTCAATCCTTGTCTCGTATCTGGGTTAAGCTGATAGATTTCGAGAGGCGTGACCTTGTACAATTTAGAAATCGAGATGATAGTCTCTCCTTCTTGCACTTGATGTGTCTTATATTGTTGCGCACTTGAAGCAAAACTCACAAGTAACACTAAACTAAATGTAATGAATAGTCTTTTCATTTTTATATGCCTTCTTCTATTTGAGATTCCTTTTTTCAAAGGAATTTGTTATTCCCACTCTATGGTGGCTGGCGGTTTTGAACTGATGTCATACACCACTCTATTAACGCCTTTTACTTTATTTATTATATCATTCGAGGTCTTTTGCAAGAACTCATAGGGCAAATTGACCCAATCTGCGGTCATGCCATCTGTACTTTCTACTGCTCTCAGCGCAACGCACTTTTCGTAGGTGCGCTCATCACCCATAACTCCTACACTCTGCACTGGCAATAACATTGCTCCTGCTTGCCATACTTGATCATATAAACCCCACTCACGTAATCCATTGATGAATATCGCATCGACCTCTTGCAAAATACGAACTTTTTCGTTCGTAATATCTCCTAATATCCTAATGGCCAAACCTGGACCGGGAAAGGGGTGTCGTCCTAATAAGCTCTTTTCCATATGCATGGAAGCGCCAACTCTTCTAACCTCATCCTTGAACAACATTTTTAAGGGCTCTACTATTTTTAATTTCATGAAATCCGGTAATCCACCAACATTATGATGACTCTTGATCGTTGCACTCGGCCCTCCTGATACCGAAACACTTTCAATTACATCGGGATAAATAGTGCCTTGCGCCAGCCATTTCACATCTTCAATATGATGGGCTTCATCATCAAAAACTTCAATAAACGCATTGCCAATAGCTTTACGTTTTTTCTCCGGATCACTTAATCCTTTTAGGGCATCCAAAAAGCGTGCCGAAGCATCAACACCTTTTACATTAAGCCCCATACCTTTGTATTGTTCCAGTACCTCTGAAAATTCATTCTTTCTCAATAAGCCATTATTCACAAAAATACAATAGAGGTTTTTGCCTATTGCTTTATGCAATAACATGGCGGCCACAGAGGAATCCACACCTCCCGACAAGCCTAATACTACCTTGTCATTTCCCAATTGTTCTTTTAGGGTCTCCACTGTTTCTTCAACAAACGAATCTGGAGTCCAGTCTTGATTGATACCAGCGATATGCACCAAAAAATTCTCCAAAAGCTGTTTTCCATCGGTTGAGTGATATACCTCTGGATGGAATTGAATAGCATATGTATCTTCACCACCGATCTTAAAAGCCGCATTCTCAACATCATGAGTACTCGCTAGTAGTTCGCCATTAGTAGGTAATTGTTTTATAGTATCACTATGACTCATCCAGACCTGCGACCCTTCAGATATCTTATTGAATAATTTACCTTTTTTGATAAATGATAATTTGGCTCGACCATATTCCCTTGTATTGGACTCAGCGACCTGACCACCAACAAAATGCGCGAGGTATTGTGCTCCATAACAAATACCCAATAATGGCTTTTTACCTCTAATGGCAGACAGCTCTGGATGAGCTACATTATCGCCTCTTACCGATAATGGACTTCCGGACAAAATCACCGCATTAAAACTATCAATGTCCTCTGGTGGATGATTGAATGGATGTATCTCCGAGTAGATGTTAAGCTCTCTAACGCGTCGGCCGATGAGCTGTGTGACTTGTGATCCGAAGTCTAGGATAAGTACCTTGTCATGTTGCATGCGCAAAAGTACCATATAATTAGAAATGTCAAAAGTAGATTAGCAAGATTAATTTCAAAGGATATAAACAATTTATTTAAACTTTGAAATTACCTATGAATGTGGGATTTAAACTATAGAAGAATCGCATTTCAATTAAGTTGTTCTATTTATTATATATCTCGATCTAAATCACCTTATGTGATTGTTAATAATTATTTTTATAAGAATTACCTAATTCTACATTATATTGGATGCATTAGTTCATCATTTTTCGTAAATTAGAGTGTAATTTTTTCTCATGACCGATCCTATTTATTCCTCAATTGTAAAAAGTCTTCAGGAAGCACTAAAGACCAAGGAACATCCTTTTAATTACTTTTCTTTGGCTACGGTGGGCTTAAGTAAAACCCCTAGATTACGTACAATTCTTTTACGCTCGGTAGATGCCGATTTGAATATAACTTTTTATACGGACAGCAGATCGAAAAAAGTAACCCATATACGCGAAAATTCAAATGTAAGCTTATTGTTTTTTCATCCTGAAAAATTAATGCAATTCTATATTAAAGGGCATGCTAGTATTGTTACAGACAAGAAAATACTGCAGTCTTTATGGAACGAGATACCTGCAAAATCGAAAAAAGATTATATAACAGAACTCGGTCCCGGAACCGTAATTAATAAAAATAGTAAGATCGATTATCTGGATAATGAAAATTACTTTTGTGCTATTAAGATCATTACGGATAAAATCGAATATTTAGAATTAAAACAGCCAAATCACGTGCGTGTTGAATACAGAAAAGAAGCCGATGATTGGAAACACACGTATTTAATTCCTTAAGTTATTTAAATCTGGCCGAAATTGTTACTTTGAATTCAAACAGCTTAATATAGCGCTCAAAGTTTTGCGATACCAAGTGACTTATGGGACAAAAGACCTTTTCTGAAACAAGTCGCTCCAAAACATGATTACAACACCAAATCTTTTAAAAGACTTAATACTTTGGGTAATAGTTAGTAATGGGGCTCGTTTGTTGTCGCCGATTTACCTGGGCAAGTAGACGTTGGTCACTCCTTTGTGCATCAAGGACTCGTAAGCACACAAAACAATGGGATTAGGCACTAGACGTTAATAATTCTTTGTTTAATTTTTTAAAAGGCCACATATACCTTTATGTGACCTTTTATATTTCTAATATCAAGAATTCATTTTGCAATGGCTTTAATTCTTGTGTTAATTTAGGAGGTAACACAAACCAAATAATTTGAAAATATTTGCCCACCTCCATTCCTTAACTCAATTAAATTAATACCATTGACCGAAGAAATAATTGACTTTCAATGTTTTATCGTATATTATACTGAATTGTCGGCAACATTATCAGAAACAAGACATTTTTTAATCTATTAATTTTAACAACCACAAACAACTGTATTATGAAATTAACCACTAAAATTTTTATTGGTAGTGCCTTATTTAGTCTGCTATTATTTACGTCATGTAGTAGCGATGATAGTGAGGCTTTTACTGCAAGTGCCTCGGATATTACGGTCACTATTAACGAAAATCCAGCTGGAGGATTATCCATTGGAATCATCACCACGAATATTACGGGCGCCTTGACTTATAGTCTTAGCTCTCAATCAGTAGGCAACGCCTTTAGTATAGATGCCGCAACGGGTGCCGTTACGGTTAATGATGCTTCCGCCTTCGATTTTGAATCCAATCCTACCTTAACAGCCGCTGTGAGTGTTACGAATTCTAGTGATACAGCTAGTGGCAATGTTTCGGTGACCCTCAATAATGTGGATGATATCGCTTCCTTTCTTTCAACTTCTGAAGCCGCTTACACAGCAGCTGCGGCAGGCGAATGGGTAGCTATTACTGAAGCAGAATATAATGCTTTAGCTGCAAGCCTTAGTAATGTTACAAAGGCAGCTACATCAGATGCCGACTATACGGATGTCAGTGCTAATAGTGGCGCTGGTTCGGGTTTTACCATTGCTAATAACAATGGCTTAACGATACCTAATGGCGGCTATATCTTCGCCTTTAAATACAATTCTCAAGCTGCTAATCCAGCTGCAAATAAAGTAAAACAATCCAGTACGGATGCTGTATCTGGTTATGCTGATCTGGGCGGATTACTTCCCGACAGTGTAGCAGGCGAAAATCATGCAGTCCTTAAAGGAAGTGACAGTCCGACGACCAATACTGGATTCTTGGGTATTTTTTATGCCAATTCCATGTCTTTCAAATCCCTTTCAACCTCGGGTAACAAGTATCAATATTCATTTGGTGATCTCGCCGATTTACCCTTTCTAGATGAAAGTGGTGCTACCTTTCTCTATCAAGGACTCTCGAGCACATTAAAGCAATGGGATTAAGGGTTAGTCATTAAATATTTAAAAAGGCAAGCTTCGACGTTTGCCTTTTTATAATTCTAAAATCAAGAATTCGTTTTGTAGAGGTTTTAACACCTGAACCAGCTTCGGTATCAAGGCAGCACCATATTCCAAATAAACCTCAGAAAAATTAAGGTTACGTTCTTGAAGGCTTTGCCCAGGGAACAATTGATTCTGCAACTCAATGATTCTTTTGGTATGGTCTTTTAATTTACGTTTTTGAGCCTTTAGTAAACGCTTCTCCAAATGCTCCAAGCCTTTTATTTGTTTGCGTTCCTGAGCTTCGACAGCGCCTAAGAATGATCTGTCGGTTTGCTGTGCCAGCTTATGCAAATCTTCAAATTGCTTTTTAAGATATTTTTTTTGCTTCGAGAAATCGATTTCAAACTCTGATAATTCATTAACCTTCTTCACTATCAATTCTTGCTGCTTCATGAAAAGTTCTGTCACCGAAACATTCAATTTATCCATTTTTTCAGATTGCTTTCCAGTTTTGATCAACACTGAATTACGAAGTAATAAAATTGGGAATGGGACTTTATGAGCTTGAAAATTAGATTTTAATTGAAACCAATAGGCCAATTCACCACCGCCGCCTATATAACATAGATTAGGCAAAATAACTTCTTGATACAGCGGTCGTAGAATGACATTAGGACTAAACCTTTCTGGGTGCTCTAAGAGCACTGTTTTTATCTCACTCAAACTCCAGGTAATATCTGTGTTGACTACTCTATATCTTTCATTTTCATAAATGATACGCTCACGCAAGCCATCGGTAATATAAAATAGATTGATCTCACGCGGATTTACCTGAATTTTATAATTATTTGATAATTCGTTGATTAAATGATTTGTTTTGGAAACTTCTTTGTAGGACGTTTGATCTATAAGCTCATCTTCCATAAAAGGAATGAACAAACGCTTCAATTCAGGATCATTGGCATCAACTATCACCAGTCCGTATTCCTTGAACAATTCGTTAGCCAAATATCTTGTTGCATCAGACAGATTACCTTCTCTAAGATAGGCATTCTTGAACATGGCCTTTAATTCTTTGGCATTATTACTATTGCCTAGTTGTTCAGAAAAAGCTTCAAATACCTTGTCCAACCCTTCAAGGTCAAGTTCACCAACGGCACCAGAAGATGCGCGATTCCACTTTACTTTCTTGCCGTCGAAATTGAAATAGTTGATCTCTTCGAAATCGTGATCTTCAGAAGCCATCCAATAAATAGGTACGAAATTGTAATCTGGAAATTCTACTTTGAGTTCCTTGGTGAGGTTTATGGTTGAAATAATTTTATATAAAAAATATAATGGACCAGTAAAAAGATTTAATTGATGTCCAGTGGTAATGGTAAACGAATTCACTTTTGCCAATACATCAATATTGGATAAGGTTTTCTTAGAAGTATCTAAAGTAGCGTATTGCTTTTTCAGGGTTTCTGAAAGCACCTTTCGACTGCGCTCTAGGTGACCGCTTTCAGATTCCTTTTTTTCATCAATCTGTGCCTTGAAATTCTCGATATGTGGAAAGCGGTTGTAAAACGACTTTAGTTCAGGCTTTTCATCTAGATAGTCGCAGATAAGTGACGAAAAATAATTAGTATCTCTAAACGCAATACAGTCGTTTGGCATAGTTAGCATTGAATTGTGTTGTAAATATAATGCTCTTGAAGATTTTAATTACTAATTTTTAGTTAATTCGTTTCGGCTTGCTATCTTTACTTTATACATTCAGCAAAAACTAATCAATCATGCAAAAATTCTTAAGCGCCCTCTTCGTCGTTTTCACATCAATCTCTGTTTCAATTGCACAACAAATTCAATCACCTAGTGATTTTCTAGGTTATGAGATAGGTACTAAATTTTCTCGTCATCATCAGGTGGTCGACTATTTTAAACATGTAGAGTCTCAAATGCCAAATCAAGTCAAAATGGAGCAATATGGCTCCACGTATGAGCGAAGACCATTATATGTGACGTATATATCTTCAGAAGAAAATATCAGGAATATTGAAACCATAAGACAAAACAACCTCAAAAATGCCGGAATAATGTCAGGCGAAAATACCAATCCTGAGATTGCAATTGTTTGGATGAGTTATAATGTACATGGCAATGAAGCTTCGAGTACCGAAGCATCTATGCTAACCCTTTATAAACTTCTAACCGAAAAACAAGAATGGTTGAAGAATACTGTTGTCATTATTGACCCTTGTATCAACCCTGATGGGCGTGATCGCTATGCTAACTGGTTCAATACAACTGCCAGTACTCCATACGATATAAGTCAGCAAGCGAGTGAACATAATGAACCATGGCCAGGAGGAAGAGCAAACCATTATCTTTTTGACCTAAATAGGGATTGGGCTTGGGCATCACAAATTGAATCTCAATCGCGATTGAAGGTCTATAATAAATGGATGCCACATATTCATGTTGATTTTCATGAGCAGGGTATTAATGAACCTTATTATTTTGCACCAGCCGCAGAACCTTATCATGAGATCATTAGTGATTGGCAACGTGAATTCCAATCACAAATTGGTAAGAATCATGCTAAGTATTTCGATGCCAATGGTTGGCTTTTCTTCACTAAAGAACGATTTGATCTTTTCTATCCAAGTTATGGTGACACCTATCCTACCTTTATGGGCGCCATAGGAATGACTTATGAGCAAGGAGGGCACAGTCGAGGTGGATTGGGGGTCTTGAATGATGAAGGAGATGTTTTGACCTTGATCGATCGCGTGACACATCATACCACAGCTGGATTGTCGACCGTAGAAATATCGTCACAGAATGCTGCCAAACTCAATCTAGAATTCAAGAGATTCTTTGATACTTCTGGATTGAAATATAAAAGTTATGTCATGAAAGGTAACCAGGATAAAGTGGAAGCCTTGAAAGAATTACTAGATAAACATGAAATTACATATGGCAACGCCTCGGGCAGTCGTGTTAGTGGTCATAGCTATCAATCCAATACTGATGGAAGTATGACTATTTCTTCAGATGCATTAGTAGTTAGTACAAATCAGCCAAAAGGAAAAATGGTCAAAGCCTTGTTTGAACCGGATGGGAAATTAAGCGACTCTTTGACTTATGATATCACGGCGTGGAGCTTACCGTATGCTTATGGCTTGGAAACAGTGGCAAGCACAAGTTTGATTTCAACGCAATCTGTCGGTACAACACCGATTGAAAATACAAAAAATGCCAATGCAACCGGATACATGCTGAATTGGAATAGCTTACAAGATGCTGAATTCCTTGCAGATCTATTGAAGCAAAATATTAAAGTTCGCTTTACGGAAAAACCTATGAATACTGCAGGTCAAGATTTTGACAGAGGATCCTTGATAATTGTTAGAGGAGACAATAAATCAGTTGCTGATCTTGATGACATTCTTTTGAATTCGGCTAATAAATTTAACAGACGATTACATGCGGTAAGTTCTGGATTCTCAACACGTGGTCCTGATTTTGGATCCCCAGACATTAAATTAGTGAACAAGCAAAAAGTAGCTATTTTATCAGGAAAGGGTACGTCCTCATTGAGTTATGGCGCGCTTTGGCATTTCTTCGAGCAACAATTACATTATCCTGTAACCTCTATAAATACTGCTAATTTTAGTAGAATTAATCTAAATAAATTCAATGTGTTGATCATGCCAAGCGGCTGGTATAGTGAAACACTAAATGAAAAAGGGATGGAGAAACTCCAAGCTTGGATTCGCGCTGGCGGGAAAGTAATAGCCATCGATCGTGCCCTTAATAGTTTTGCCGGAAAAAAAGGATTTTCCTTAAAACGTGTAGAAAATGATAAAAAAGAGGAAGAGAAAAAGAAAAACCTCATTCCATATGCAGATAGGGAAAGAGAGAATGCAAAGCAATTGATCACAGGCGCTATTTTTAAGGTAAAAGTAGACAAAACCCATCCTATGGCCTTTGGTTATGACGATAGTTATTACACGCTTAAATTAGGAAACTCTGCTTATAGTTTGTTTGAGAATAATTACAACGTCGCCCATCTCGGTGATAAACCACTGAAAGTCTCTGGGTTTGCCGGCAGTGAGGCAATGAAGAAGTTAGGTAACACACTTGTTTTTGGAGAAGAACGCATGGGTAGCGGAAGCCTGATCTATATGGTAGATAATGTTTTGTTCCGTAGTTTCTGGGAAAACGGCAAGCTATTTTTGGTGAACTCTATTTTCTTTGTTAATAATAACGCATTTGAACTGTAACCAAATTTGTCATAATTCTTGCTCTTTCCGTAAAGGTTAATTATCAACTACAACCTGTTAATGAGCGTTAAAAATTTAGGATTTCAGATGGATTTTCTGTATATTATCAGGTCATAATTTAACTTTAGATTGCCATGAATAAAGAAATTCAAATCAACACGTCGAGATTCGTGATGATCTCATTTATAGCCCTTTTTTTCTTATCTACTGCGTACACAAATCCTGTATACGCCCAAAATGATCAAGATTACACTGAGTATAAAGGCAAGGTCATAGATAGTAATACCAAAAAACCATTAATATTTGCAGATCTAAATATCGATGGCACCAACATAAGCACGGTAACGAATACAGAAGGAGATTTTTCATTGAAAGTACCTAATAATTTAACGAATGGTACAGTAACCATATCATTCTTAGGCTATAAGAAGAAATCCTTGCCACTTGCACAATTACAAGGAGCTAATATTAAGATCTCTTTAACACCCTCTGTGACAAAATTGACCCAAGTAAATATAAATGCCCCTAAGAATGCAGTAACACTGGTAAAAGCGATGCTCGATCGAAAAGGAGACAATTATTTAAATGAGCAAGCAATTATGACTGCTTTTTATAGAGAGACCATTAAAAATCGTCGAAAAAACGCCTCTCTTTCAGAAGCTGTTGTTGAAATATACAAACAACCTTACCTGTCGCGAAGAAATGATGCCATCAAGCTCATTAAAGCTCGTAAAAACACTAATTATTCACGATTAGATACAATAGCCCTAAAACTGCAAGGCGGCCCTTTTAGTGCCTTATATGCCGATATGATCAAGTATCCAGAATTCATGTTCAATGAAGAAAGTATGACCTATTATGATTTCAGTTTTGCTAAATCCACTGAAGTAAATAATCGTCAAGTATATGTGGTGGACTTCAAACAAAAACCTGAAGAAAGAGATCCCATGTACTATGGAAAGCTTTTTATTGACGCAGAGACTTATGCATTGACAAGTGCCGTGTACAGTTTAAATGTTGAAAATAAGGAGCGCGCAGGCGCAATGTTCATACGTAAGAAACCTCGAAAGGCCATTGTATACCCTACCCAAGCATCTTATAGGGTAGATTATCGAATGACGGACGGTCGCTGGTATTACGGCTATAGCAATATACAACTGACATTCAAGGTTAATTGGAAGAACAAACTCTTCAATAGTGTTTATACTTTACAAAGCGAAATGGCCATCACTGATTGGGAAACCAATACCACTGGTGAGAACAGACCTAAAAAAGCGTTGCGTCCTACCGTTATCTTGGCCGATGAAGCTTCAGGATTCTCAGAATCGGAATTCTGGGGGAAATACAATATTATCGAACCTGAGAAATCTATTGAAAATGCCATCCGTAAAATAAATAGGCAATTCAAGCGCGATAATATGCAAGCTGGGGAAAACTAGTTAGAAATACTCGATTCAAATAACTTCAGCATACAGATCGAAATCTTCTGCTTCAGTGATTTTTACATTAGCAAATTCACCTGTTTTCAAGTAATTGGAAGTAGCATCTATCAATACTTCATTGTCAACATCTGGAGAATCAAATTCTGTGCGACCTACAAAGTAATTACCTTCTTTCCTATCGATTACAACCTTGAGTTCTTGTCCTATTTTTACTTGGTTCAATTCCCATGAAATCTGGGATTGGATTTCCATTATCTCATTAGAGCGTTGTTGCTTTATCTCTTCTGGCACATCATCTTCCAGTTTAAAAGCGTGCGTATTTTCCTCATGTGAATAGGTGAAACACCCCAAACGTTCAAATCGCATATCTTGAACCCAGTTCTTCAGTATTTGAAAATCTTCTTCGGTTTCTCCAGGATAACCAACAATTAGTGTGGTACGAATCGTCATTTCTGGAACGCGCTCCCTAAACGCTTTCAACAACTTCGTAGTTTTTTCTTTTGTAGTACCTCGACGCATACTTTTTAAAATAGAATCCGAAATATGCTGCAATGGGATATCGATATAATTACAGATCTTAGGTTCTTTTTTCATTACGTCCAATACATCCATGGGAAACCCAGTAGGGAATGCATAATGCAATCGAATCCACTCAATACCTTCAACCTTTACCAAATGTTGTAATAATTCTGCAAGGTTTCGTTTTTTGTATAGATCCAGGCCATAATATGTAAGATCTTGTGCTATGAGAATCAATTCCTTGACGCCATTAGCCGCAAGTTTTTCTGCCTCAATGATAATCTCATCAATAGGGGTTGATCTATGTTTCCCGCGCATTAGTGGAATAGCACAAAAACTACAAGGTCTATCACAACCCTCAGCAATTTTCAAATACGCATAGTTCTTGGGTGTTGTTGTAAGACGTTCACCAATCAATTCATGCTTGTAATCCGCACCAAGTACTTTTAATAACCCAGGTAATTCGGTGGTTCCGAAATATTGGTCCACATCAGGGATTTCTTTTTGCAGGTCTGGTTTGTAGCGCTCTGAAAGACAACCAGTCACAAACACCTTATCTACTTCGCCTTCTTTCTTTTTTTGGACGTATTCAAGAATGGTGTTCACGCTCTCTTCCTTGGCATTTTTGATAAATCCACACGTATTGATCACCACAATATTGCCTTCCTCCTCATGTACTACTTCCTTATTGTTCGCCTTGAGTTGACCCATTAGTACTTCACTATCGTAAACATTCTTGCTACAACCAAGGGTCACGACGTTGATCTTGTTCTTTTTAATGGATTTAGTACGCATATCTTTATTTCGAATGTGCAAAGATACGACCTATATTAAACCTTTTGTATATTTGAACACCCTAAATAAGTACTGCATGAAAAAGTCAATACCTGCTTGTCTAATCCTATTTATTATAGTCCTTTTTGGTTGCTCAAGTGATGATCAAAATACAACTGATGATGGTGAAAGTAATTCGGAACTTTATTTTCCACCCATAAGCTCTGATGTTTGGGAGACATTGAGCTTAACAGATCTTGGTTGGAATGTTGCTGCTGAGCAGCCATTGTATGATTTTCTAGATGCCAAAGGCACAAAAGCCTTCATTATTTTAAAGAATGGTAAAATCGTTATCGAACGTTATGGCAATGGCGAAGATGCTTCTTCGAACTTACCTTGGAATTCTGCTGCTAAGACATTAAGTGCCTTTACAGTAGGTATTGTGCAAGAAGAAGGTCTTTTGAATATAAGCGATGCTTCTAACATGTATTTAGGTAATAACTGGACTAGTTTAACCATTGAACAGGAATCGAATATCTCAGTTTGGAATCACATAACCATGACAACTGGCCTAGATCATACAGTTCCAGATGTAAATTGTACGGATTCTGATTGCTTGATATACTTACATGAACCAAGCACTTTTTGGTATTATCACAATGCCACATATACTTTGACTCATAACATTGTTGAAGCTGCAGTTGGCGATACTTTTAATAGTTATTTCAACGCTAAATTGAGGGATCGAATTGGCATGCAAGGAACATGGATTCCGATTCTGTACTACAAATTGTATTATAGCAATGCGCGGAGCATGGCACGATTTGGGTTGCTAAATCTTAATAAGGGCATTTGGGATGAAATACCTATTCTAAGCGACATCAATTATTATAATGACATGACCAATACTTCCCAGAACCTAAATAAAGCCTACGGATATCTTTGGTGGCTCAATGGTAAGGAGAGTTTTAGGTCACCAGGTTCAACACTAGAATTCCAAGGAGGATTAATAGAGAACGCGCCCGACGATTTAATTGCAGGTTTGGGTAAAGATGACCAAAAACTATATGTTGTTCCTAGTCAAAACCTAGTAGTAATCAGGCTTGGTGACGATGCTGGAGAGTTACTTCTTGGTCCTTCTAGTTTTGACAATGATCTTTGGGAAAAACTAAATGCCCTTGTCAACTAATTATAATTTTTTGGCATTTTTCTTGCCTTTGAGGCTTGCTCGTAATCATAGGCCCAATTCAAAAGAATAAATTCCGAAAAAGGTCTAGCAATAAACGTCAATCCTTTAGGAGCACCATTGCCGGCATATCCCATAGGAACGGTTAATGCAGGATATTTAGCCACTGCTGCAAAACCAGCATGGTAATTATTAATTGATAAAAATCCATCTAAATTGTGGGTCTTCATTGGAGTTTCGAAATAAGCTTTGCCATTAGCATTCAAGGTGTCACTTATTTGTTTTAAGTCTTCGTCATTACCTTTATCAGCCACAATACCATTGAATAATTTTTGTCCATACGGCGCTGTTTCTATGGAATCTTTGTTATTGAAATCGATCACATCTTGAACGGAGTGAAGCACTATTGATTTGTCCGCATAATTCTCAAAATAAGAGGGTAAGTCTTTTTTCATATCTAAATTCAATAGTCGGATGAATTCTGGAAGTTTTATTTCTTCTTCATCAATCTCAATAACCTCTGCGCCCTTTCTTTTTAGAACTGAAATTGCTTGCCTGTATAATGAATCTTCCAATAATCGTTTGAATGCTCCAAGTCGTTTTCCCTTTAAAGCATTATTTGATAATGATATATAGCTCCAAGTTTCTTTCAAGAATATCGATTTAGAATCGGATGTATCATACCCTCTAATTGCATCCAACAAAATAGCATTGTCTGTCACATTTTTTGTCATAGGACCAGCGGTATCCAGTGTACTAGAAATAGGCACGATTCCAGATCTGCTCACTAAACCTATGGTCGGCTTCAAACCTACTATGGAATTCTGACTTGATGGAGATAGAATAGATCCTGACGTTTCACTACCAATGGCAGCTACGCAAAAGTTAGCTGCAACAGACACAGCGCTTCCCGAACTCGAACCACCAGTATCAATGATGCGTCGACCATAAGGGTTCAATGTCTGCCCACCAATAGCGCTATAGCCACTAGGGCAGTCTCCGCAGAAGAAATAAGCCCACTCACTAAGGTTGGCCTTTCCTAGAATCAAGGCGCCATTTTCCTTTAATCGCTTTACAATAAAAGCGTCATTCGTATGATTATCTTTCAAAGCAATGGCACCAGCGGTAGTGGGCATACCAGAAGCATTAATATTATCCTTTAATAGAATAGGCATCCCGAAAATAGGATGCTTTAGCATTTTATTTTTTAACTGCACGTCTTTTTCCTTCGCGTGTTCGATGATATCTGGATTTAATGTTATCACGGAATTAAGGGATTTTTCATTTTCCCTGTCATATTCCCTAATTCTGTATAAATAGAATTTTGTTAATTCTAAATATGACAAATGGCCCGCAGATACATGCTTTTGAATTGTTGGTATATCCTGCTCAATAATCAGTGGCTTGAGCTTCTCATAATCTGATTCAGAAAAATCCTTTAGATCGTCTTTGAATGGTTTCCAAAACTCTTCAACATTAATGTATTTAGAATCCAATACTTTGAATTCCCTAAAATCCTTAGTGGATATATCACCGATATCGTTTGATTGCTGTGAAACTGATTTTAATTCCTCTTTACAACCAAGAATCAGGATACTTAGAAATAATAGGAACGTATTTTTCATGATTGGATTAATTTGACTCAAAAGTATGAAAAAAGCCCCTCGAATCGAAAGGCTTCTGATATTTTGGAATGAAAGTCTGCTTATTTAAAAAACGAGTCCACAAATTCATATTTATTAAACACCTGAAGATCATCTAAACCTTCACCAACACCAATATACTTAACAGGGATCTGGAACTGATCACTGATTCCTATAACGACGCCTCCTTTGGCGGTGCCATCAAGTTTGGTAACTGCCAAAGAGGTGACTTCTGTCGCAGCCGTAAACTGTTTTGCCTGCTCAAACGCATTTTGACCGGTAGAACCATCCAACACCAATAATACATCATGAGGAGCATCGTCAATGACTTTTTGCATGACACGTTTTACTTTGGTTAACTCATTCATTAAATTGACTTTATTATGCAATCTTCCTGCAGTGTCTATAATGACCACATCGGCATTCTGAGTAACGCCACTTTGCAATGTATCAAACGCTACTGAGGCGGGATCACTTCCCATATCTTGTTTTACTATCGGCACATCCACGCGATCTGCCCAGACTTGTAACTGATCAATTGCAGCTGCCCTAAAAGTGTCCGCAGCACCTAAAACAACATTGAGTCCTTGCTTTTTGAACTGGTTCGCTAGTTTCCCAATAGTTGTCGTTTTACCAACACCATTGACTCCTACCACCATAATGACATGTGGCTTAGTACCTTCTGGTATTGAAAATTCTGTATCTTCTCCTGCATTGGTTTCAGACAATAAACCAGCAATTTCTTCTCTAAGTATTTTATTCAGCTCGCTGGTTCCAAGATATTTATCTTTGGCTACACGCTCTTCAATCCTTTTAATTATTTTGAGTGTTGTATTCACACCAACATCGCTGCTAACCAAGACCTCTTCAAGATTATCAAGAACATCATCATCGACCTTACTTTTACCGGCGACAGCCTTGTTCAATTTATTTATGAAAGAGGATTTTGATTGCTCCAACCCTTTATCTAAAGTCTCTTTCTTTTCAGAAGAGAATATTTTCTTGAAAAAACTCATCTATTAGTTATTTAACGCGATAGTTCAAATATCCTGCCCAACTAGAATTTTGGAAATTTTGTCATGCTAAGATCAAAGATAGCCATAAAAAAAGCCGTTTTCAATCCCGATTCTTATCGGGAGAAAACAGCTTTAAGATATCTTGTACTTTTTGTTCTTACTTCTTACTCAAGAAGTCATTCACTTTTTCTGGAGACATGATGGCCTCAACAAACATGTAAGCTCCAGTTTTTGGAGACTTTACCATCTTGACGGCTTTTGTTAAACGCTTTGAACCTGTTTGTAATGATGCTACTGATTTCTTTGCCATGACTTTGTGCTATTTCACATTTTCACTGAAGTGAAAATCTGTAATTATTATTTTATCTCCTTATGAACAGTCATTTTCTTTAAGATCGGATTGAATTTCTTGACCTCTAACCTGTCTGGAGTATTTTTTTTATTTTTAGTTGTAATGTATCTTGAAGTACCTGGTTTACCAGAACCCTTATGCTCTGTACATTCCAAGATTACTTGTACTCTATTGCCTCTCTTTGCCATTAATAGTGTATTTAAATGTGGCTATTATTTGATGAATCCCTGCTCTCTTGCTTTTTTCATAGCCGCAGAAATTCCTATTTTATTGATTGTTTTCAATGCAGAAGTAGATACTTTCAGTGTTACCCATTTATCTTCCTCAGGGATATAAAAACGCTTTTTAACTAAATTCGCATTGAATTTGCGTTTCGTCTTGTTCATGGCGTGAGAAACATTGTTCCCGACCATTGCCTTCTTTCCAGTAAGTTCACAAACTCTTGACATTATGTTGACTTTTAATGTGTTTTTATAAAACGAGGTGCAAATTTACGAATTCTTTAATATGTAGCAAACTATAAATCCTAATTTTTTAAAATTTCTTTTAGTAGCAATTCAAAGGATTTATTCATGGTTTTATTGATGACTTTCGTTCTATGATTTCCCATATGGAATGAGCCAGAAATCACCTTATCTGGAGTTGCAATTGCTATACAAACAGTGCCAACATCAGCATCAGAATCTCCTTTTGTAGGTCCTGCGTTACCTGTTGTCGCAATGGCGTAATCTGTTTTAAATATCTGTTGCACATTTCTTGCCATTGCTTCAGCAACTTCTAAACTAACTACAGAATGTTTATCTATAATTCCCTGTGGAATCCTTAATACATCAACTTTGGCTTCCGTTGCATAACTCACGACACTGCCTTTAAAATATGCAGAAGCCCCTGAGTTTGAAGTAAATTGCTCGGCTATCTTCCCTCCTGTACAACTTTCAGCTGTACATATTGTCTGTTTCTTTTCGGTCAGCAGATTTCCAATAGTCACTTCTATGGAATTCTCATCTTCATACCCCATAATAATATCACCAATCAATGGATGTAGCAATCCCACTTGTTTTTCAACTTCGTTTTCGATAAAATCTTTATCATCTCCTTTAGCCGACAATCGCAACCTTACCCTACCCAAGTTAGGCAAATAGGCAAGTTTTATAAAAGATGGTAAACTATCTTCCCATCCCTCAATCTTGTCGGCTATAGCACTTTCTCCCATGCCGTAGGTAAGAATGGTTTTGTGAAAAATAAAAGGGAAATGATATTTTTCTTGAAGTCTCGGAAGCACTTCATTTGCCATCAATGCCTTCATTTCATAAGGCACACCGGGCATAGAAATAAATACCTTTCCATTTTTCTCGATCCACATTCCAGGTGCAGTACCGAATTTATTCATCAATACAGTTGCTCTGGAAGGAACCAAAGCTTGTTGCTTATTGACTTCTAGTAATGGTGTAGAAATATGTTTTTTGAAAAGTGTTTCAACATGTAACAGAACTTCATCATTCTGAACTAAGTGGTCATTAAAATATTCGCAAATAGTATGCTTGGTGATATCGTCTTTTGTGGGACCCAAACCACCTGTAATAAGAATGATATCGGCATTGCCTTTAGCTTCCTTTAAGGATTTAAGAATATGCTCCTTATCATCTTGCACGGAAGTTATCTGATATACGGATACTCCAATTTTATTGAGTTCCTTGCAAATATAGGCCGAATTGGTATCTACTATCTGTCCAATAAGAATTTCATCTCCGATAGTGATAATTTCCGCAAACATTAGAGGTCAAAATCAGATTTTATTTCATTCACTGTCTGTTGGACTGCGGAAAGAACTATCTCTAATTTATCGCCAATATCTTCGCCTTTCTTCTCGAATTTACCCCAATCCTGGACTTCAATCAAGTCTTCTAGAACTCCTAATTCAAAAAGATCTATTGTGGGTTTCATTTTATGCGCGGATTGATACACTTGCAGGTAGTCCTTATTAGCGACTGCTTCCTTGAGTAATTGTGCATCTGCAGGCACCTCTTCAAGGAAAGTAGCGGCCAAAGCCATGACAAAATCTTCATCATTATCGGCCAATTCCCTGACGCGATACAGTTTGTAATGTTGTTCCATCTATTTAATTGTAATTGAAAATAGCTCCTTCTTGTTTATGAAGCCTTTTAGTTTATCGTTGGCAATTACCTTGCCAACACCAGCAGGCGTTCCGGTAAAGATAATATCTCCGATCTTTAAAGTAAAATATTTTGAGACATATTCTATTAATTCATCAATCTTCCAAAGCATATGGCTCGTATTTCCAGTCTGAACGACCGCATCGTTTTTAAGTAATTGAAAATCAATGTCATCTACATCTTCAAACTCGGCCTTAGGGAGCCATTCCCCTATAACAGCGGCACCATCAAAGGCTTTTGCTTTTTCCCAAGGAAGACCCTTCTCCTTCAGTTTGCTTTGTAAGTCTCTAGCAGTAAAGTCAATTCCCAAGCCTATTTCGTCATAATACTTATGTGCAAATTTCTTGTCAATATGTTTCCCAACTTTATTGATCTTAACCAAGATCTCCACTTCGTGATGTATATCATTGGAAAAATCTGGAATGAAAAATGGTTGTTTCTTAAGCAGTATTGCCGTATCAGGCTTCATGAAAATTACAGGGTCATTAGGTTTTTCGTTCTTAAGCTCTTCAATATGCTTCGTGTAATTTCGTCCTATACAAATGAGTTTCATAAAACAGCTATAGTTTATTATTAAACGCCCTCAATTTAATTGCTGTGAGCACCTTCTTGGTGTATAATGGAAAATCCGCATTCAACAACCATCCAAAATAACCTGGTTCTTGCTCCAAAATATCCAAGACTTTCTTATTCTTGTGTTTTCCGAAAGAGAAACATTCTTCTCCTGCTTTATTAAAGACAATAAATCCTGCGAAATCCGCAAATTTCTTTCGTGAACTAAACTCAGACAAGAATTTCATGTCATTTTCAAGCACATCGTACTTCTGGATTTGTTGCTTTAAAACTTCAAAGGTCGCATTGGTATCTGCTTCTGCACTATGAGCATCATCAAGGTTTTTGTCACAATAGAATTTATAGGCTGCAGATAAGGTACGCTGCTCCATTTTATGGTAAATGATCTGTACATCGACCGATACACGGCCTTTCATATCAAAATCGACATCAGAGCGTAATAATTCTTCAGCCAATAATGGGATATCGAACCTGTTGGAATTGAATCCACCTAGATCGGAATCCTTGATCATGTTATAGATTTCCTTTGATAATTCTTTAAAAGTTGGTTTATCTGCAACATCTTCATCAGAAATTCCATGTATAGCGATCACTTCTGCTGGGATTTTCATTTCAGGATTAACACGCCACGTCTTACTTTCTTCTTTGCCGTCTGGATGTATTTTAAGTATGGAGATTTCAACGACACGATCCTTAGAAATATTAACTCCAGTGGTTTCTAAGTCGAAAAAACAAATTGGTTTATTAAGGTTTAATTGCATGGAAATAATTGAATTATTTGGAATGTAAAGATACTAAAATGTAAAGGTGCTAAACCAAAAAAAACCTGACTGTTAATAATCAGGTTTTATTCCCGTATTTTGTTAACTTCTTAAATCTCTCTATTGCTATCCCAAGCTTCGAGATAATCTTTGACTTGTTTCACAAATTGTCCACCTAATGCACCATTAACCACGCGATGATCATAAGAATGTGACATGAACATTTTGTAACGGATACCAATAAAATCGCCTTCGGAAGTTTCGATAACCGCAGGCACTTTCCTGATAGCCCCTAACGCCAAGATTCCTACTTGAGGCTGGTTAATAATAGGTGTACCCATGATACTCCCAAAAGTTCCAACGTTAGTCACAGTGTAAGTACCATCTTGAATATCATCAGGGCTTAGCTTGTTAATACGAGCTCGATTGGCTAGGTCATTGACTTTTTTCGTCATGCCCATCAAATTCAATTGGTCGGCGTTTTTTATAACCGGAACGATCAAATTACCATCAGCAAGAGATGCGGCCATACCAAGATTAATATTTTTCTTTTTAATGATCTTATCCCCATCTACAGAAATATTGAGCATAGGGAAATCTCGCAACGATTTTGCAACTGCTTCCATGAAAATTGGCGTAAACGTCAATTTCTCGCCTTCTCTTTTTTCAAAATCACCTTTTACCTTGATTCTCCAATTCCAGATCTTAGTAACATCGGCTTCTATGAAGGATTGAACATGAGCTGAAGTCTGAACCGAATTGACCATATGTTTGGCAACTAGCTTGCCCATCCTTGTCATTTCGATTATTTCATCTTCGCCATTTGAAGCAACAGGCACGACAGCTTTAGATTGAACAACTCCGTTCGTTTGTGGAGTTTCTATTTTCGTTATCGGCTTTGAAGTTTCAATGATCTTTGGAGGTGACTTAGTCTCTTTACTACCTATATAAGCAAGAATGTCGTTTTTCGTGAGGCGACCCTCTTTTCCTGTACCAGGTAATGTATCTAATTCTGTTTGAATTATACCTTCTTGTTTTGCAATATTCTTTACGAGTGGTGAATAAAATCTGACACCACTGGATACGATAGGTGTATTGGTCGTTTCTTGAGCTAGTGTCACCGTCTCCGCCACTTCATTTGCGACTTCTAAAGAAACTTCTTGAGTCTCCACTATGGTTTCCACCTTTGGGGCTACATCCATTGAAGACACATCACCTTCCGTCTCAATTACCGCGATGGTCTGACCCACCTGAACGACATCATCGATATTATACAATTTCTCAACCAAAACACCATCAACTTCGGAAGGCACTTCACTATCGACCTTATCGGTTGCAATTTCCAGCACAGCTTCATCAGCTTCAATGGTATCGCCTACTTCTTTAAGCCAATTCGTGATGGTTGCCTCGGCAACACTCTCACCCATTTTCGGAAGTTTTAATTCAAATTTTGCCATATTGATAATATAACAGTGTTTTTTTGGTTTAGCATTGCAAAATTAGTAAAAAAACTAATCGCTAACTGAATTTAATTCAAATAAATTAGTCGTCATCTATAATTACTCCTTTGCTTTTTGAGCCACTGCTACCGATTGTAAATTTAGAATTTTTCGGTCTAATTTTAAGAAATCCTTCATGATCTTCAAAAAATCGTATAATATCTTTGAACGACAGTGTATTATTATCGAATACAATTTCTTCTCTATGTGCATCACTCCCCTTTTCGCTCTTCACCATCAATTCCAAAAAAGGGAAGGTTTTGGTTCCTAAATTAACAATGACATCCAATAACCAAGTGTTTTTAAAATGCTTTTTATAGAATATGCCCATGGCATCATAAAATCGTTTTCTATAAATCTTGTCTTTAGGCGTGCTTTCTCCTTTGAAATGTATGATAGTGGACTGACCAAAATATTGATTTTGAAATCCGGCCTTTAATACTTTATACGAAAGATCAATATCCTCTCCATACATAAAATAGTCTTCATCAAAACCACCAATTCCATCATAGATCGATTTTTTGATGATCATAAAGGCCCCTACCAATATGTCCACATTACCAACGTCATGTTCCTTCAAATGATTGGCATAATATGTGCCACTGGATCCGAATATTTTCTTGAGCGATACAAGAGGTGTCGGCACATTACGTTTACTTTCTGGCAGATAAAGTCCATTACCATCTATTAATCGACATCCTATAATACCCACATCTTTAGTCTTATCAGCGAACTCCAGTAATGTAGTGAATGTGTCTTCTGCTACCACAGTATCGGGATTCAAGATACACAAGTAGTCTCCTCGTGCTTGAGCGACTCCAATATTATTTCCTTTGGAAAAGCCTGAATTCAATGTATTCTGAATGAGTTTGACATTAGGAAATAATGTCTTGACCATTTCACAACTATCATCGGGAGAATTATTATCTACTACTATTATTTCAGCATCAATGTCAGTAATTGCGGCTTCAACACTTTTTATACAAAGCTCCAAGAAATAGCGAACATTATAATTAAGTATGACAACAGATAATTTCAAATGCGATCAGGATTTTAGGGATAATTCAAAAGGAATTCTGTTAAGTATACTTCTTCCAAGTGTAATTTCATCAGCATACTCTAATTCATCTCCAACCGAAATACCTCTGGCAATTGTAGATGTGGTGACATCGTAATCTTGAATCTGCTTATAAATATAGAAATTGGTGGTATCACCTTCCATCGTCGAACTTAAGGCAAATATCAATTCTTTGATCTTGCCCTCCTTTGTTCTGGTGACCAAAGATTCAATTGTAAGGTCATTTGGACCGATACCATCCATTGGCGAGATCTTCCCTCCCAAAACGTGATACAAGCCTCTAAATGAACTCGTGCTTTCTATGGCCATGACATCCCTCACATCTTCCACCACACATATTATATCTTCATTTCTATGGGGATTCGCGCAAATCTCACAGATTTCATTATCACTAATGTTGTGGCAACTAGTACAGAACTTGATCTCTTGTCTTACAGTTTCTAAAGCCTTTGTTAAATGCGACGTTTGGTCTTTGGGTTGGCGCAATAAATGCAATACGAGTCTTAATGCCGTCCTCCTACCGATACCTGGCAATTGAGAAACTTCATTAATGGCATTCTCCAATAATTTTGATGAAAACTCCATTTTGCGAATTTACTGAAATTTAATACTATTCATGAAAGTAAAAAGCCCAATAATTAAAATATTGGGCTTTTAAAAGAATATGTCCGTCAACAGTTATTCTATTATTACTTTTTTCGTTAATATTCCATACGAATTATTCATCCTAACAAAATATAATCCAGAGGAATAATTACTGACATCAATCTTAAAGGTGTTCATGATGCTTTGGTTTTTTTCAGAATACATCAACTTTCCGAGTGTATTATATATTTTGATCCCGATCTCGTCATTCTTATTCCATAAAAGATTGATTTCGTTCGACGCGGGATTCGGATACACCAAAATAGATTGCAGATCAAATTCTCGCGTGCTCAATGTTGGATCATAGACGTCTGAAGCCCATAGCCCTCTACCATAAGTTCCGGCATATAATTTATTATTAACTTCATTGATTTCAAGTTCATTGACGATAACATTTGGTAAGTTATTACTGAAAGGCTGCCATTGTGAAACGGTATTGTCTATATAATAAACCCCATAATTCATACCTACATAAAGGCCATCTTTACCATTATTTTGCCACGCAAGTGCTAATGCACTAAAATTCGGTAAATTATTCAAGTATGATGTCCAGTTTGCGCCACCATCTGTTGACACATATACCTTCGCAGACCCGGTTGTTGCAATTGCCACTTTATCGGAATCTGTTGGATGTATGGCAATTGAGTTAATACTTCCTGAGAATCCTGAAGGCGTTGTCCAATTAGTAGCACCACCATCAGCAGTCTTATAAAGATTACTTCCTATAGCAGCAAACATGATATTGCTATTTGAAGGTGCAATCTTTAAATGATTTAGATTGCTACCAAAACTCTGAGAAATTGATGTCCATGAAGTTCCTCCATTAATGGACTTATAAACCTGGTCATAACCAGAATATATTACGTTAGAAGTTATTGGATCTTGCTCAAAAGGCGTTATCCAATTCCCGCTCTTACCATCTGGTTCTGCCAAACCAGAATAATTCGCACCCCCATTAAGGGTCTTGTATAATGATCCGTTTTGCGAGGTTCCATACATAACATTACTATTATCTTTATCGACGAAGGACTCCATTCCATCAGCGCCAAGCCAATCAGTCCAGTTTCCTGAAGAATCCATTACAGAAGTCCCATTATCTTGAGAACCTCCAGTAACTATAACTGGATCTGATTGACTAATCCCAATTTTATAAAACTGTCGTATTCCAAGACCGGCTGTAAGATCCGTATAATAGGTCGAATTGATTGTTCCAGTATCTGTTGCGACAAATATCCCACCATCGGATCCAACATAAAGATCCGTACCAACAAATTCCAGAATATCAACATCTGCATGACAATACCCAATATTTTCAAAGGCTGCATTTTGAGGCACCCATTGAGATGTGATATTAAAAACGGCCCCGCCATCAGTAGATTTCCATGTGAGGACTCCAGCGATATGCACCTCATCCACATTTGTTGGATGCACCACGATATCCATATCTCTTGGAGCTTGTCCACTATTATCAGCAGCCGTTGAGCTATAACCAAAATAGTTATTCGTTCCATGATTTAATTTGGTAAATGTGGCACCACTATCTGTTGATTTATAAAATGCGCCAAAAATACCATTACTGGCTTCTAAGATATAAACTACAGCAGCATCAGCTGAGGCCGGTGTGGCTCCTTTGGAAACACCAATCATTTTTGGTCCACTGCTAAAAGCATTAGCTCCAACTTCAAAACCATCCTGAAAAATTACTCCTAAAGTTGTATCTTCAATTGACACATCATCTAATGTAATTCCTCTCCCATAATTATTTGTTGCCTCAAATGCGATATAATAAGTTGATGTTGTATTTGGAAGATTTAATGTTATATCTGTCCAACTATTAGCTGAACCTGTATAACTAGCTAATTCAGTCCAAGTGCCAGCAGCGGAGGTTTTATATAATACTCTTAACTCATTAAGAAAAGACGCACCCCAATCAACATTTGTATATGAAAATTTAAGCTGAGGTAAAGTACCACCAACAATATTCAATTCTGGTGAAACTAAGTTTGTAACTGGATGACTATAATCTGGGAAGAAATAAAGTGCCATTGACCCTCCTGTTTTTGGAGTTACACTTCCATTTTGATTGGAATTACTCTCGACCCAATCAGTTGACCCAATAACATTTTCTTGAGTCCATAATGGAAAACTTGGTTGTGTATTAGCAAAAGTAGCCCCTCCATCAGTAGATATATAAAATGCATTGCCTGACGCATATATGGTATTGGTATCGCCTGGTTTAAATTCAAAATCATATCCAGTAGTTACGCCTGGATCGATCAAGGCCCAGGTCACTCCTGAATCCGTTGATTTGTATAATCCACTAAATTCAGTACTACAATACATTTTTGCGGTATTAGTAGGATCAATCAATATTTTATTAACCCACCCAAATCCAGCTATTCCTAAAACATTCCATGTCATCCCAGCGTCAGTCGACTTAAAAATCGTACCACCAGTACTACCCCAAAAATAAGTTGAGGAATTAGTAGGATCCATAGCTAATGAATTGACACTAAGATTAGATAGATTATCCGTTAAAACAGTCCAACTTGCACCCCCATCGGTTGTTTTCCAAACACCTCCAGTATGTGCGCCTACAATAATATGATCCGTATTTCCTGGATCCACCGCAATGGATGTTATTCTACCTACGCCAGGATTCCATCCTGAAGTTTGGTTCCAGTCCATAGGCCCTAATTGTACCCAGTCACCAACAGTGGTTCTTGATGAATCAAAGTTTTGATTCACATAATTATTATATCGTTCGAGTTCGTTATAATAATATTCTGCTGATTTCAGTTTTCCGTTTTCATCCATAGTCCTTAAAGCATTATATTCCCAACGCTTATAAGGATTGAATCCTGTACCTTTTTCGGTGCCTCGTATCGCAAAATAGGTTTCTGCGCTTTCCTGTATTTCTTGTACGGTGTACGATCCATCCGTAATCATTCGTCTATACTCTTGCGACCAAGACGTTAACACAAATGCCACTAAGGCAAATGAAATGTAAATTTTTTTCATAATTGTTCCCCTTTATATTAATATTGTATTTAACAGCAACCTGAAAATTACCTAAATTACTCCTAACTAGCAAATTATTACGTTATACGACATGACCGCTACACAAATCCTTATCCTTATCGCCGCTTATTTCGGAGTATTAATGCTCATTTCCTATGTCACAGGAAAAAATGATAGTAATGAAACCTTTTTTAAGGCGGGAAAGCAATCTCCGTGGTATGTTGTAGCATTCGGTATGGTTGGCGCTTCACTATCCGGAGTCACTTTCATTTCGGTGCCTGGATGGGTAGAAGGTTCTCAATTCAGTTACTTGCAAGTCGTCTTAGGGTATTTTGTAGGATATTTTGTGGTGGCTTATATATTGCTACCTATCTATTATCGATTGAATGTCACTTCCATTTACGAGTATCTTAATACTCGGTTCGGAGTGGTCAGCCATAAGACTGGCGCATTCTTTTTCTTTGTGTCTCGTGTACTCGGTGCCGCTTTCAGGTTATTCTTGGTGGCTATCGTACTTCAACAATTTGTTTTTGATGCATGGAAAGTCCCTTTTGAGGTAACCGTTGTATTATCAATTCTTTTAATTTGGATCTATACCAATCGTGGAGGTATTAATACAATTGTTTGGACAGATACCCTTCAAACCTTATTCATGATTACCGCGGTAATCCTATCAATTTATTTCATTAACCAGCAATTGGGTTGGAGTTTTTCTGAATTCATAAGATCGGAAGAGCTCGAGAAGTATAGTAAAGTATTTGTAACGGATAGCTTTCTGGAGCGCGGTCATTTACTGAAGTCCTTTTTTGGCGGGATGTTCATCACTATATGTATGACAGGGCTGGATCAAGATATGATGCAAAAGAATTTGACTTGTAAAAACTTAAAGGATGCCCAGAAGAATATGGTATGGTTCAGCATTGTATTGGTGATCGTCACTTTCTTGTTCATGTTATTAGGTGCTTTATTATTCATCTATGCAGGAAAGAACGGTATATCCATTCCTCTTATGGATGGCGCTCCAAAAACGGATCTACTATTCCCAGAAATAGCGCTTAATAGTGGATTAGGACTGATTGTGGCTGTCACTTTCATGCTTGGATTGATCGCCGCTGCATACAGCAGTGCGGATAGTGCATTGACGTCGTTAACGACGTCATTTTGTGTGGATTTCTTGAATATTGAGAAAAAACCAAAAGAACATCAGAAAAAAATAAGAAAACAAACTCATATTGGAATGAGTGTCGTATTGGTAATTGTCATCATCATATTTAAACATGTTCTTGACAGGAATGTCATTGACAGTTTGCTAACGGTTGCAGGGTATACATATGGCCCCTTGTTAGGTCTATTTGCCTTCGGTATTTTCACGAAATTCCAGGTAAAAGATAAGTTTGTATGGATCGTCACTTTATTATCTGTGGTAGTTACTACGATTATTGGCAGTATTCCTGCGGAATCACTTGGAGGTTATGTTGTAGGATACGAATTACTCCCAATAAATGGTCTTCTAACGTTTTTGGGTTTAATATTGATTCGTAGAAAGCAGCACTAAGGTACAGGCTATATCCACTTCAATATCATTATCTCGCAATAGATCGTAGAAATCAGGATTCTCAGTACCTGGATTAAAAATGACCCGTTTGGGTTTCTGGGAGATTATATAGTTATAATATGCCTTCTGCCGTAATGGACTCAAATACATCGAAATGGTATCGATCCCATCGTAATGTATCATTTTGGTATCTATTTTCATACCATTAATGTCTCCTTCTTGAAATCCATAGGCGACTACGTCATGTCCTTTATCCTGTAATTTCAATATAGCAATATTAGAATATCGATCCAGATTTAAAGAAGCACCTACTATCAAGGTTTTCTTTCCCATATGTTAAAGTGTTGTTAAGTAATGTTAATTCAAGTAACAGGATATAAAAATAGTCGTCTATCTGTTATCAACCTAGTTTAATCAATCAAAAGATCTAATCAATCAATGAAACAATCATTTCCTCATCGCAATGTTTTAGCCAGTAATTTGAGTGGTGTAACATCTTATGTCTTTTAAAATTTCACAATATTGATAACCAACATATAATAGTTGATGGTTAGTGTTAATGTATGGTTATTAATGGAAAGCCCAGACAATTAGTCTGGGCTTTTATATTCCTGCGAAAGCCCGAATCTTTATGTTCTGTCCTGATTTCTTGAGATTCCTGCTTTCACAGGAATATGATCACCATTTCATCACCACACTACCCCAAGTAAAGCCACTACCAAAAGCGGCCAAAACAACGGTATCACCTTCCTTGATCTTCCCTTGTTCCCATGCTTCAGTTAAAGCGATCGGGATCGATGCTGCGGTGGTATTACCGTATTTCTGGATATTATTGAAGACTTGATCATCTCTCAGATCGAATTTCTTCTGGATGAATTGCGCGATGCGCAAATTCGCTTGATGCGGAATCAACATATCAATATCTTCTTTTTGCAATCCATTTGCAGCCAGACCTTCTAAGATCACTTGGCTAAATCGAACAACGGCATGCTTGAAAACAAATGTGCCATTCATATGCGGAAAAAAACTTTCATCATTCGGATCATTTTCAGCAATGATATCATTCACCCAACGTTTTCCCATGCCAGGAGCTATAAGTACCAATTCCTCCGCATGTTCACCTTGAGAATGCAAATGTGTCGATAAAATTCCTTTTGTTGTATCTTCTTCACGTGTTAAAACTGCGGCACCTGCACCATCACCAAAAATTACGGTAACCCCTCGCCCACGTGTTGTTTTATCTAATCCATGAGAATGCAATTCGCTACCAATTACAAGAATGTTTTTATACATGCCTGTTTTAATAAAATTATCGGCTACCGAAATGGCGTAGACGAAGCCAGAACATTGATTACGTACATCTAAAGCACCAACAGTTTTTATATCCAAAGCATGTTGTACCTGCACTCCTGGGCCAGGAAAATACATATCTGGGCTCAAGGTAGCGAATACAATAAAATCTATTTCATCTTTATCAATTCCAGAGCGTTCTATGGCAATTTTCGCAGCTTTAACACCCATCGTTGCCGTTGTATCTCCAGATCCTTTTTCTGCCCAACGACGTTCTTTTATACCTGTGCGTTCGGTAATCCATTCATCATTCGTATCCATTATCTTGGACAGATCGTCATTAGTGACCACATTGTCAGGGACGTAATGCCCTAGGCCTATTATCTTGGAATTGTACATAGAATTATTTTAAGGAACTTGCAATTTAAGTAATAAAAAATAGATAAAAAAGAAGAGCGCACTTCATCCAAAAAGCGCGCTCATTAAAAACAACCTAACCAATAATAAACCAAATTAAAGGTACTTTCTAACTCATTACCACACTTTCGGATTTTGAGTCTTTCATATATAATTTATAGTTATTCACTATTACTTTAGATCCTAGGTCATGCAGTAGATTATACAATCCGAAGAATGTCCTATTAATGTACAAGAAGTGTTTACTACCTCTATTGCCATTCATCTTACGAATCTTGGTATCGTTAGAGAATTGCTCGCTAAGAGACGCTATTTTAGACCAAAATGTTTCATCCGCAAAATCAAATTCTTCATTATGGAACGGACTAGTTAATAAACTCAACATTTGATGGAAAAGCTCCGAGAAGAATTTAATTTCTTCTGGAGAATCATCTTCTCGGAGAATTTCCAATTCAAACATCTTCTGCATGAAAACATCTGGATTATTGATGCTCTTATACTTCGCTAATTCAAAATATGGATTATAGAATTCATCTGGCACATGCTTGATGCAGCCAAAATCAATGGCAATGAGATTAAAATCTTCATCCACCAAGAAATTTCCAGGATGAGGGTCTGCATGCACTTTTTTCAGGCCATGGATCTGGAACATATAAAAGTCCCAAAGCGTTTGTCCTAATTTATCGTTATTCTCTTGTAATGTTTCTGTATTTGTATATTCTGACAGATGCTGTCCTTCCATCCAATCCATGGTAATGATCCGTTCGCTTGAAAGGTCTTCATAATACTCAGGGAATTCCAGGTCAGGAATGTGAGCGCAAGCTTCCGTAATTTCTTTACTTTGCTTTATTTCCAATAAGTAATTCGTCTCTTCAATCAGTTTATTTTCCACTTCCTTGAAATACTTCTCACTATCCTTGCCCTTCAAATTAAACATCCTGATGGCGATCGGTTTCACGATCGCCAGATCAGAACTTATACTGTCTGCCACTCCCGGATATTGAATTTTCACAGCAAGTTTTTTCCCATCCTTAGTTGCTTTATGTACCTGACCGATACTTGCGGCATTTATGGATTGAGCGGCAAACGTGTCGAATATGTCTTCTGGGTAATTCCCGATGTATGTTTTAAATGTTTTTCTAACTAGAGGTGCCGACAATGGTGGTACAGAAAACTGTGCCAAACTAAAACGCTCAACATAGGCATTTGGAAGAATGTTTTTTTCCATGCTCAACATTTGCGCAACTTTTAACGCACTGCCCTTTAAACTCTTTAAACCATCATAAATATCTGTCGCATTATCTTCGTTCAACTGGTCTTTATTGGTCTCAGAATTCATGAGTTTAGACCCATAGTATTTTAAGTAATTGCCACCAACTTTTGCGCCAGTCTTAACAAGTGTGGTTGTACGTTGCAATTTTGAAGTCGGTATTTTATCTAGAGTTTTCAATAGGTCGTTGCTACATCATTTTTTCTTTCCAAAGGAATTTCCCAAGGTCTAGAACAGATTCTAATGGCTTAGTTTCAAAGACATCAAACACTGTATTTACAGATTTTTCAATAATCACATCTGTTTTCTCAAAACCAGCGGACTCATCGTCCATCCAATATTTTAATATGAATAAAAATTGCAGCCAAGCACCTTCAGAAAAAATCGTCGTATGATGCTTTGTAATTTTCAATTGCTTATTCTCGTTGCTTTCGTCAATCAATTCCAAAGCGAATGCTTTCAGATGTTTTCTTATACCTTTTAATTGCTCTAAGCTCTGCATCATATTCTGCGCGGCATGGTCTTTCAATGTGAATAGCACATAACTTCTATTCAATTTCAATACTTCAAAAAAGGTGTAATAGTAAGTCAGCATCTTCTCTTTATTGGTGTAAGAGGCATAGTCCTTGTTTTTAAGAAGTACATTAACCGTATTCTGATGAAAGGCATTCCAAACAGCTTTACGAACGGCATCCAACGACCCAAAGTGATTATAAAAGGCGTCCTCGTCCATCTTCTCTTCCTTACAAAACTTGTATCCCGAACTTGGTATACGGTCATGCTCTAATACATGATGCGTATAGGCAGACAAAATAGCCGCTTCGGTTGTAGCTTTCTTGGTGGTTGTATTCGTGGTGGTTGCTTGTTTTGCCATAATTTCTAATTGAATGGTATCATCCTCAACAATCTATACAAAGATATATTATTGTTTAATCTATTAGCAAAATGTTTAAACAAAGTTTTGTTAAAATTTTACGTGTCAGTTTGTCACTTTTAACGGCTTGGCATTTTTGTTGACTAGTAGTTTTCATAAATTAATAACACTAATGTCGTTAGTTCGAGTTGAGACGCAGTCGAAGTGACGCAAAAAACATAAAAACATGGCAAAAGGAACTATTAATGTTTCGGTAGAAAACATTTTTCCACTCATCAAGAAATTCTTGTACAGTGATCACGAGATCTTCTTACGTGAGTTGATCAGTAATGCGACAGATGCTACCATGAAATTAAAGCACCTTACCAATATCGGTGAGGCCAAGGTAGAATACGGCAATCCTCAAATTGAGGTGAAGATCGACAAAGACAAGAAGAAACTTCATATCATCGACCAAGGATTGGGGATGAGCAAGGAAGAAGTGGAAAAATTCATTAACGAAATTGCTTTTTCAGGAGCTGAAGAATTCTTGGATAAATATAAAGACAAGGTGGATGATGCTGGTATTATAGGCCACTTCGGACTAGGCTTCTACTCCGCTTTTATGGTGGCTGATAAAGTGGAAATAAAGACCAAATCGTATAAAGATGACGATGCGGCTCATTGGACCTGTGATGGCTCACCGGAGTTTACCTTAGTAAAAGGTAAGAAAAAAGATAGAGGCACTGAGATCATCTTGCATATCGCGGATGACTCTACCGAATTCTTGGAAGAAGCACGAATAACAAGCTTGCTGAATAAGTACAACAAGTTTATGCCAATCCCGATCAAGTTTGGCACTAAAGAAGTAAACGACCCAGATCATGCACCGGCAACAACGACCGATAAAGATGGTAAGGAAACAACAGAACCTCACAAGCAACTAACGGTCGATAACATCATCAACAATCCCGATCCGGCTTGGACCAAGCAACCGGCCGATTTAAAAGATGAGGATTACAAAAGCTTTTACAGAGAGCTATACCCAATGCAATTTGAGGAGCCATTGTTCCATATTCACTTGAATGTGGATTATCCTTTTAACCTTACAGGTATCTTGTATTTCCCGAAACTGGGGAACGATATGAATATCCAGAAAGACCGTATCCAATTATATCAAAATCAGGTATACGTCACGGATAATGTAGAAGGTATCGTACCTGAATTCTTGACGATGTTACGCGGTGTCATAGATTCGCCCGACATTCCATTGAACGTGTCTCGTAGTTATTTACAGGCCGATGGTGCCGTTAAAAAGATCGCTTCTTATATCAGCCGTAAAGTGGCTGATAAATTGAAGTCACTCATTAACGACAACCGTGAGGATTTCGAAGCCAAGTGGAATGACATTAAGGTAGTGATCGAATACGGAATGCTTTCTGAAGAGAAATTCTTCGAGAAGTCAGATGCTTTTGCCTTGTATCCAAGCGTAGATGGCAAATACTTTACCTATGAAGAATTGGAAGCCAAGATCAAAGACAATCAAACTGACAAGGATGACAAATTGGTCATTCTCTATGCTTCCAATGTCGAAGAGCAACACTCCTATATTGAAGCTGCGAAGGTCAAAGGGTACGAAGTCTTGTTATTGGACTCCCCTATTGTACCGCACCTCCTCCAGAAATTGGAAAGCACAAAAGAGAACATCTCATTTGTGCGTGTTGATGGGGACTCTATCGATAAATTGATCAAGAAAGACGACACCACAATTTCCAAACTCTCTGACGAAGAAAAAACAAAGTTGGACGAGCTATTGAAAGAAGTGGTCCCTTCTGAAAAGTTCATGGTGCAGTTAGAAGCTATGGACAGCGATGCTGCTCCATTCATGATCACGCAACCAGAATTCATGCGACGTATGAAGGAGATGCAAGCGACTGGCGGCGGTGGCGGCATGAACATGTTTGGTAATATGCCAGAAATGTACAATTTGGTGGTTAATACCAATCACGAATTGGTAGGTGAGATCTTGGGCACAAAGACCAAGAAAAAACAAGAACGGTTGATCAATCAATCACTAGACCTCGCAAGATTGTCGCAAGGCTTATTGAAAGGTGAAGAACTCACCAATTTCATTAAGCGTTCCTATGATATGATAAAATAAGCAAAGTGCAATTCCTGGCTTTCGACTATCGCTCAAGATAAACTCCAGCGGGAATCATATTAAATTGAATCAAAACCGCCTCTACCAAGAGGCGGTTTTTTGTTTTGCCGTTACCAAAAAAATATGCGACCTTAGTTACATCCATTTAATAACCATTAAACATCCAAAATGTCTGAGACCATAGACGATTATTTAGACAATCATTATATCCACCGAAGCAATTGGCTAAGAGCCGCGGTACTTGGTGCCAATGACGGCATTCTATCAACTGCCAGTATTGCCATAGGTGTTGCGGCAGCTAGCGATATGAGAGAGCCCGTTATATTGGCGACCTTGGCCGGATTAGTAGCTGGTGCATTGTCCATGGCAGCAGGAGAATACGTTTCTGTAAGCTCACAAACAGACATAGAGTCAGCCGATATCGAGCGCGAAAAACAAGAGTTGGAAGAGCTGCCCGAATTGGAGTTACAGCGATTGGCAGAGATCTATGAAAACCGAGGCCTGAAAAAAGAAACAGCACTTACCGTTGCCAAGGAAATGACAGCACACGACGCTTTGGGAGCCCACGTTAGGGATGAGTTAGGCATTAATGACATCAGTCAGGCCAAGCCCATACAAGCCGCTTTGGCCTCTGGTGCCGCCTTTACGGTGGGAGGCATACTCCCCTTTTTAGTGACGCTATTCCTACCCTTACAAAGCATGGAGTATTATCTCTATGGCTTTGCCACTCTATTCCTCATTATTTTAGGCGCATTAGCAGCAAAGACTGGTGGCTCCAGTATAGGAAAAGCCATAATAAGAATCACATTTTGGGGGACGGTAGCCATGGGATTGACCGCCTTGGTAGGGTACTTTTTTGGCGTTAATGTATAAATACGGAGCTCTAAACAGCGAATAGCTGTGCTCGACGTGGCACCGCAATCGCATCCACAAAACAAACCACACCCTTTATTATTGACCTTTAATGCTTTATTGTTAATAATAAGTGGGTAAAGCCTCTTTTATTTGTGGGAATAAGGGCGTTCTTTATTGATAATAAAGGGGTTACAAAATACTAGAAACAAGAACTTTTGTACATCAATATCGAGTTGTACAACTAGAATAATTAATTAACCCATAAATGACTTTTAAAATGAATCCGTCCAATCCAAAGTGGCCAAAGACCACTAAGTCTTACAAAGAATTAAAAAACCAGATCAAGAAGGACAAAGTTTTCTATGTTGCCCTTCAGTCTTCCTTAATGGTAGCACAAAAAAGAGCCTGGAACGAAATGCACCCTGACCTTTACAATGCGCTGGATAATTTATTTGGAGGTGAAGGCTGGCCAATTACACCAGATACATACCTAGAATATATGGCGCAATTCCTGGTATTAATACCCGATGAAATGGATGATCCCAATTATCCGAATGCTTGGAGCAGTGATGACACACAAAATGGGTATAATCAGAAAGTATATGACTTGTTGTGCCAGTTCTATTTTCTGGTAGATCAGCCATTGCCATTTATGAACATTGCTAATTTACAGGACTACAAAAAAGAAGATTTTGTTTTTGCTGACTGGTTGCGGGAATTCGCCGTTGACTGGGGCAAATTTCTTGATACCAAAGAATCCCTCCCATTAAGCGCGATGGCTTCATTTATGGCGGATCCGATGTACAATATTCCGCTTTACAGTGAAAACTCAAAAAATTGGAAGACCTTTAATGAGTTCTTCTATCGTGAGTTTAATGGTGCGGATGCAAAGGGTCAAACACCATTACGGCCAATTGCCGACCCTAGGAATAATAATACGATAACTTCTGCAGCCGATTGCACTTACAAAATGAAGTATCCTATTGACGATAAAGGAAATGTGCTTGGCATAGATGGGCGTCCTACCAGCCTGAAACTAAAAAATACGCATTCAGTATATACCGTTAGTGAGTTGTTGCAGGATGATACATTGGCCGAAGCATTCAACGGAGGTACATTCGTTCATTATTTTCTTAGTCCGTTCGACTACCACAGATTTCATTCACCTGTAGATGGTAAAGTCAAAGAATGCAAGGCTGTTCGGAGCAAAGTGTTTCTAGATGTTAATATAACTTCCGATGGTGAGTTTCATGCGCCCGACAGTTCAGAGGGCGGTTATGAATTTCAGCAATCCAGAGGTGTTTTTGTTGTAGATGCAGGGAAGTCAGTTGGCCTTGTAGCAGCTATATCAATTGGTATGGCACAGGTTTCTGGTGTAGACATGTACACAAAACTTAAAGGAAAGCAAGTAAAAAAAGGCGATGAGTTCGGGAAATTTAAGTTTAGCGGCTCCGACATGATCCTACTGTTCCAAAAGAATCCTAACTTGTATTTATGGGAACATGATCCAGGACATAATCCTATCCACTTCCAGTTTGGCCAGGCATCTGCCTATTGGGATGTGAGGGAATAAGCCATAGAAATCATGGCACAAGCATGTAAATCTGCCGTAAAAATCAGTCTGTCATTCCGTCCCGAGTTCTCGGGACTGCCTACCGTACAAAACCGCTCAACCAAAACAAAATCGTGCACAAACACTTAATAACGCTGAGTTATCTGTAATTTAGATGAATCATTTTTAATAATAAACTATTATAAAACACCTCTTTTGTAAAGGGCGTTTAACAAACTATAATTAATATGAATTTTGAAAGAATTATTTTATCTGGTATCCTATTTACGTTTTTTGCTTGCCATCCTAAAAGCCCCAACTATGATACGACTGCCCCAAAAAATGTCATACTTTTAATTAGTGACGGCACTGGACTATCACAGATATCTTCTGCCTTCTACTTCAAAGAATCTTCACCAAATTATGCTCGCTTTAAGAATATAGGTCTTATAAAAACTTCCTCTTCTAGGGAGGATGTAACGGATTCTGCAGCTGGGGCGACAGCTTTTGCATGTGGGGTCAAAACATACAATGGTGCAATCGGAGTAGCAGATGATTCAACAGATGTGAAAAATTTGGTAGAAATAGCTTCATTAAAAAATATTAAAACAGGGATGATTGCCACTTCTTCAATAACCCATGCTACGCCAGCCAGTTTCTATGCGCATGCATTTAATAGAGGTTCTGCGGAGAAAATAGCCTTACAATTGGTACAGTCGGAAATAGATTTTTTCGCAGGTGGAGGACTGCAATTTTTTAACAACCGACAAGATGGACGCAAATTATTGAATACCTTAAATGAAAAACAATTCACTATTGATACTATTGCTCTCAATGATTTCTCGAAAATTAAATCTAGCGAAAAGGTAGGTTATCTATTAGCAAAAGACGCTATGCCGCCAATTATCCAAGACAGAGGGGACTTTCTTTCAAAAGCAACAGAACTAGCCATTCGATTTTTAAGTAAAGATGATTCAGGCTTTTTTATGATGGCTGAAGGCTCTCAAATAGATTGGGGTGGCCATGAGAACAATGCATCGTATTTGGTATCGGAACTGATCGATTTTGATGATGCTGTAGGTAAAGCATTGGATTATGCTGAGAAAGA
>RCND010000104.1_pt1 | contig 44725 bp, 37 predicted proteins | sample 2041351 | NCBI WGS metagenome assembly RCND01 (sample SAMN09708230, study PRJNA481090) | Marine sediment metagenome, whole genome shotgun sequencing project. | biome: marine sediment; feature: ocean; material: sediment; isolation source: Sewage treatment plant 12B marine sediment (STP12B) ... | reverse complement strand
GGAGAGCAGCTTGCAGGTCAGTTTGGAGTTGGATTATCAAGAATGGCTCGTACCATTCGTGAAAGAATGAATGTTCGTGACAATGAGGTATTTACACCTATTGATTTGATCAATGCAAAAACTTTGTCATCGGTAATCAATTCGTTCTTTGGTACCAACCAGTTATCTCAGTTTATGGATCAAACCAATCCGCTTGCTGAGATTACACACAAACGTAGATTATCAGCCCTAGGGCCAGGAGGTCTATCTCGTGAAAGAGCTGGATTTGAGGTTCGTGATGTTCACTTTACCCATTATGGTAGATTGTGTCCAATCGAAACACCTGAAGGTCCGAATATTGGATTGATTTCTTCACTTGCGGTATATGCCAAAGTGAATAATTTAGGATTTATTGAGACGCCTTATAGAAATGTTACTGAGGGACATGTAGATGTTACTGAAGAACCAATTTACTTAAGTGCTGAAGAAGAAGAAGGAAGAAAGATTGCTCAGTCAAATCTTGATTTGGACGATAAGGGTAATATTATTCTTGAAAAAGTAGTAGCAAGAGAGGACGGAGATTTTCCAGTTGTACCAGTAAGTGAGGTCAACTATATGGATGTTTCTCCTAACCAGATTTCTTCTATTTCGGCTTCCTTGATTCCATTCCTGGAACATGATGATGCGAACAGGGCTTTGATGGGCTCGAATATGATGCGTCAAGCGGTTCCTTTAATGCGTCCTGAGTCTCCAATTGTGGGAACAGGTCTTGAAAGAAGGGTTGCTGAGGATTCAAGAATCCTGATCAATGCAGAAGGAAACGGAGAAGTGATTTATGTGGATTCTGATAAGATCGAGATACAATATGAACGTTCAGAAAATGACAGAATTGTAAGTTTTGATTCTGATACCAGAATTTATGAGTTGATCAAATTCCGTAAAACTAACCAGGGTACTTCCATTAACTTACATCCTATTGTAAGTAAAGGAGACAAGGTAATAAAAGGCCAGGTACTTTGTGAAGGGTATGCAACTGAAAAAGGAGAATTGGCACTGGGAAGAAACATGAAGGTAGCCTTTATGCCTTGGAAAGGATATAACTTTGAGGATGCGATCGTAATTTCAGAAAAAGTAGTACGTGAAGATATCTTTACCTCTATTCACATTGATGAATACTCATTAGATGTTAGAGATACCAAATTAGGAGCTGAGGAACTTACTGCTGACATTCCGAATGTTAGTGAAGAAGCAACCAAGGATCTTGATGAGAATGGTATGATCAGAATTGGTGCAGAAATCAAGCCTGGAGATATTTTGATCGGTAAGATCACTCCAAAAGGAGAATCAGATCCTACACCTGAAGAAAAATTATTAAGGGCCATATTTGGAGATAATGCAGGTGACGTAAAAGATGCCTCATTAAAAGCTTCACCTTCACTAAGAGGGGTGGTTATCGATAAGAAATTATTCCAGCGAGCTATTAAAGACAAGGCTAAGAGGGTAAAAGATAAGGAAGAAGTAAACAGCCTTGAAATTGAATTCTCTGTTGAATACGACAAGCTAAGAAATGTTTTATTAGACAAATTATTTGGCCTGATTAACGGTAAGACTTCACAAGGTGTTCAAAATGACTTGGGTGAAGAGATTTTACCAAAAGGGAAGAAATTCACTTTAAAAATGTTGAACTCAGTATCTGATTTCGAACATTTAACCAAAGGTGTTTGGACTACTGATAAGGATCTTAACGATCTTGTAAACAGGTTGATACACAACTATAAGATCAAATTAAGCGACCTTCAGGGATCCTTGAGAAGAAAGAAATTTGCAGTAACAGTAGGAGATGAATTACCTAAGGGAATCATTAAACTAGCTAAGATTTATGTAGCGAAGAAACGTAAGTTGAAGGTTGGTGATAAAATGGCAGGACGTCACGGTAACAAGGGTATTGTAGCCCGAATCGTAAGACAAGAAGATATGCCTTTCCTTGAGGATGGAACTCCCGTTGATATTGTGTTGAATCCACTTGGTGTACCTTCCAGGATGAACATTGGCCAGATCTATGAAACTGTTTTAGGATGGGCCGGTCAAAATCTTGGAGAAAAATATGCCACTCCAATCTTTGACGGAGCCAATATAGATGAGATCACAGCCTTGACCAGAAAAGCAGGAATTCCTGATTTCGGTCATACGTATCTATATGATGGTGGTACTGGTGAAAGATTTGATCAACCGGCAACAGTAGGGGTAATCTATATTATCAAACTGGGTCATATGATTGAAGATAAAATGCATGCCAGATCTATCGGACCTTATTCATTGATCACGCAGCAACCATTGGGTGGTAAAGCTCAATTTGGTGGACAGCGTTTTGGTGAAATGGAAGTATGGGCTCTTGAAGCTTATGGAGCTTCAGCTACTTTAAGAGAGATCCTAACGGTTAAGTCGGATGATGTACTTGGTAGAGCCAAGACTTACGAGGCAATCGTTAAAGGTGATAAGATGCCTGAACCAGGCTTACCAGAATCTTTCAATGTGTTAATGCACGAATTGAAAGGACTAGGTTTAGACCTTAAGTTAGAAGAATAAGCAACAATCCACATCCCGCCGTCAGGCGGGATTACAATATAATTTTTACAATTTAATTCTATCCATTACCATGGCAAGACAAAGAGAAAAATACACTGTAAAAAAATTCAATAAAATTACCATTGGTCTGGCTTCTCCAGAGATCATCCTTGAGAAATCTAAAGGAGAGGTTTTAAAGCCAGAAACCATTAATTATCGTACGCATAAACCAGAAAGAGACGGATTGTTTTGTGAAAGAATCTTTGGACCTATCAAAGATTATGAGTGTGCCTGCGGAAAGTATAAAAGAATTAGATATAAGGGCATTATCTGTGACCGATGTGGAGTTGAAGTAACGGAGAAGAAAGTTCGTAGAGACAGAGTTGGTCATATCAACCTTGTAGTTCCTGTGGCACATATTTGGTATTTCAGATCGTTGCCAAACAAAATGGGTTACCTATTGGGTTTACCATCTAAGAAACTGGATATGATCATTTACTACGAGCGTTATGTAGTGATCCAACCAGGTATTGCCAAGAATGAAGAAGGAGAGCCATTACAGAAAATGGACTTCCTGACAGAAGAAGAATACTTGAACATTCTAGAGACACTTCCTCCAGAGAATCAATACCTTGACGACAATGATCCTGATAAATTTCTCGCCAAAATGGGTGCTGAATGTTTGATCGAATTATTGGCAAGAATTGACCTTGACAGTTTATCTTATGAATTAAGACATAAAGCTAATACAGAAACTTCCAAACAACGTAAGATGGAAGCTTTGAAACGATTGAATGTAGTAGAGGCTTTTAGAGATGCAAATACACGTAAGGAAAACAAGCCTGAATGGATGATCATGAAGGTAGTTCCGGTGATCCCGCCAGAATTAAGACCTTTAGTGCCATTGGATGGGGGTAGATTTGCTACCTCTGACTTAAATGATCTTTACAGAAGAGTAATCATCCGTAACAACCGTTTGAAAAGATTAATGGAGATCAAGGCACCTGAGGTGATCTTGAGAAATGAGAAACGTATGTTGCAGGAATCAGTGGATTCATTATTTGACAACACAAGAAAATCTTCTGCTGTTAAAACTGAATCTAACAGACCTTTAAAATCACTTTCAGATTCTCTTAAAGGGAAGCAAGGACGTTTCCGTCAAAACCTTTTGGGTAAACGTGTTGATTATTCTGCACGTTCGGTGATTGTTGTTGGTCCTGAATTAAGATTGTATGAATGTGGTTTGCCAAAAGATATGGCAGCCGAATTGTACAAACCGTTTGTGATCAGAAAATTGATCGAAAGAGGTATTGTAAAAACGGTAAAGTCAGCCAAAAAAATCATTGATAAAAGGGAACCTGTAGTATGGGATATCTTGGAAAACGTTCTTAAAGGACATCCGGTATTGCTAAACAGAGCGCCTACTTTACACAGACTTGGTATCCAGGCTTTCCAGCCAAAATTGATTGAAGGTAAGGCTATTCAGCTGCACCCATTGGTATGTACTGCATTTAATGCGGATTTCGATGGTGACCAGATGGCAGTGCACCTTCCATTGGGGCAGGAAGCGATTTTGGAATCACAGTTGTTGATGCTGGCCTCACATAATATCCTGAACCCTGCAAATGGTTCACCAATTACTGTACCTTCACAGGATATGGTATTGGGTCTATATTATATGACCAAAGAACGTATCTCTACACCAGAATATAAGGTGAAAGGTGAAGGGACTACTTTCTACTCATTGGAAGAGGTGAAAATCGCATTTAATGAGAAAAAAGTTGACCTTAATGCAAGTATTAAGGTGAGAGGACAGGACTTTAATGAAAACGGAGAACTAGTAACTCAGATTATAAAAACAACCGTAGGTAGAGTGTTGTTTAATGAGGTGGTACCTAAAAAAGCTGGATATATCAATGACGTATTGACCAAACGATCTTTAAGAGATATTATTGGTGATATATTAAAGGTTACTGATGTGCCAACTACTGGGGAATTCCTTGATAATATCAAAAACATGGGATATAAATTTGCCTTCCAAGGTGGTTTGTCATTCAGTTTAGGTGATATTATTATTCCTGAAGAGAAGTATGATATGATTGATGCTGCGAACAAGCAAGTTGATTCTATTATGGCAAGTTATAATATGGGTATGTTGACCAATAAGGAAAGATATAACCAGGTCATTGATATCTGGGGATCTACCAATAACAGGTTGACCGAATTATCCATGAAGCGTCTAAGAGAAGATCAACAAGGATTTAACTCTGTATATATGATGCTTGACTCTGGTGCAAGGGGATCTAAAGAACAGATCAGACAGCTTACCGGTATGCGTGGATTGATGGCAAAACCTAAAAAATCGACTGCTGGTGGTGGGGAGATTATTGAGAATCCTATTCTTTCGAACTTTAAAGAAGGATTATCGATTCTTGAGTACTTTATCTCAACACACGGTGCGAGAAAAGGTTTGGCGGATACGGCTTTAAAGACTGCAGATGCAGGTTACCTTACAAGAAGACTTGTTGATGTTGCACAAGATGTGATTATCAATGAAGAGGATTGTGGTACTTTAAGAGGATTAGAAGTAAGACCGCTTAAAAATAATGATGAGATCGTAGAATCACTTGCTGAAAGAATATTCGGAAGGGTTTCTTTACATGATGTTTATAATCCAACGACAGATGAGTTGATCATAGAAGCTGGTGAATTGTTTACAGAGGAATCTGTGAAGAAAGTAGAAGCAGCTGAACTTGACGCTGTTGAAGTGCGTTCTGCCCTTACTTGTGAAGCAAAAAAGGGAATTTGCACAAAATGTTACGGAGTAAGTTTATCAACAAACAGTATGGTTCAAAGAGGTGAAGCTGTAGGTGTTGTAGCCGCACAGTCAATTGGAGAACCAGGTACACAGTTAACATTAAGAACATTCCACGTAGGTGGTATTGCAGGAAACATTTCTGAAGACAACAATATGATTGCCAATCACGGTGGAGATCTTGTGATTGATGATCTTAAGACTGTAGACGGAACAGACAATGAAGGGAAACCGGTTAAAATTGTGATTTCAAGAACCAGTGAATTTAAGATTTTTGATAAAACCTCTGGTATTGTTTTAAGCACAAATAACATTCCTTATGGTTCACATATTTTTGTAAGTAATAAAACTAAAGTGAAAAAAGGTGACCTTATTTGTGAATGGGATCCTTATAATGGGGTAATTGTTTCGGAATTTGGAGGTAAGGCTGTGTTTGAAGACGTTACTGAAGGCGTTACTTACCAGGTTGAGATGGATGAACAAACCGGATTTAAAGAGAAAGTAATTTCTGATGCGAAGAAGAAAAGAGTGATTCCTACCTTGCACGTTCAAACGAAAAAAGGAGAAACACAAAGATCTTATTCATTGCCAGTAGGTGCTCACTTATTGATTGAAGAAGGTCAAAAGATTGAGCCAGGACAGATCTTGGTAAAAATTCCTCGTAAGTCTGGTAAAGCGGGCGATATCACGGGTGGTCTTCCAAGGGTAACAGAATTGTTCGAAGCGAGAAACCCATCCAATCCGGCTGTTGTTTCTGAGATTGATGGTGTGATTTCATTTGGTAAGATCAAAAGAGGAAACAGAGAGATTATTGTGGAGTCTAAACTGGGTGATATTAAAAAGTATTTGGTGAAATTATCTAACCAGATCCTTGTTCAGGAAAATGACTTTGTAAAAGCAGGAATGTCTCTGTCAGACGGAGCAACTACACCTACCGATATATTGAATATTATGGGACCTGCAAAGGTTCAGGAATATTTGGTGAATGAAATTCAGGAAGTATACCGTTTGCAAGGGGTGAAGATCAATGACAAACATTTTGAAGTTGTTGTAAGACAGATGATGCGTAAGGTGAAAGTTATTGATTCAGGTGATACCATTTTCCTTGAAAACCAATTGATACATAAGAATGATTTCATGGAAATCAATGATAATATTTATGGATTGAAAGTAATTGAAGAATCAGGTGATTCTGATAATTTTAAAGAAGGACAGATTGTTTCAGCTCGAGCAATGAGAGATGAGAATTCTATTTTGAGAAGAAATGATAAGAACCTGATGACCGCACGTGATGCTATTCCAGCAACAGCGGAACCAATTTTACAAGGTATTACGCGTGCATCGCTTCAAACGAAGTCATTTATTTCGGCTGCATCTTTCCAGGAAACAACCAAAGTACTGAATGAGGCTGCTGTAAGTGGTAAAGAAGATTATCTTGAAGGATTGAAGGAGAATGTGATTGTTGGTAAACGAATCCCTGCAGGAACAGGAATGAGAGAATACGATCATATCATCGTTGGTTCGAAAGATGAATTAGAAGGATAACAAACAATTAAGGCACGATATATCGTGCCTTTTTTATGAATAAAAATGTCAGTCATGTCAAAAGAAACAAAACAAAATCAGTTGAATATTGAGATAGATGAGAAAACAGCTGATGGCACTTATGCAAATCTTGCCATTATCAATCATTCTATTTCAGAATTTGTTGTAGATTTTATCAATGTCATGCCGGGTTCGCCTAAGTCAAAGGTGAAATCAAGAATTATTTTAACACCACAACACGCCAAAAGACTGGCCAAAGCATTAGCTGAAAATATAAATCGTTTTGAAGCTAATAATGGTGAAATTAAGGATTATGAGCAACCCCCGGTTCCCATGAATTATGGGCCAACGGGTCAAGCTTAAATGATTTTAAAAACGGGTTATTACCCGTTTTTTTTTATTTTAGCCAAATGAATTTTCCTTCAAATCTGCTTAATAAATTGGAAGGGCGTCGGCTGAGTGACAGTTTGAGAAGCCTGCCTAACAGAACTGATCTTATTGATTTTTCCTCCAATGATTATCTTGGATTTTCAAAAAATGAACCTCTATTTCATAAAGTAAGAAAAAAGTTAGAGACCAGTGAAGCCCTTAACGGCAGTGCAGGTTCAAGGTTGTTGTCTGGGAATTTTTCTTTTCATGAAGCATTGGAGTCACAACTTGCTCAATTCTTCCAGACTGACGCAGCCTTGCTTTTTAATTCGGGCTATGATGCCAACTTAGGTTTATTGTCTTCTGTTCCGCAAAGAGGAGACAGGATTTTTTATGATGAATTTTCTCATGCTTCAATAAGAGATGGGATCAGACTGTCGAATGCCAAAGCTTTCGGTTTCAAACATAATAATCTGGAGGATCTTGAACAAAAAATAAAAAGCACCCATACAGAAGGAGAGATATATGTTGTTGTGGAAGCTATTTACTCCATGGATGGAGATAGTGCTCCGTTAAAGGAATTGTCCCGGTTGTCGGAAACTATAGACTTTAAACTGATTGTTGATGAAGCTCATTCAACGGGAGTATTTGGACCTAAAGGACAAGGTATGGTGGTTGAGCAGGGGCTTGAGTCTTCTGTTTTTGCTAGAATACATACTTTTGGAAAAGCCATGGGTTGCCATGGAGCCACTGTTGCCGGAGATCCTCTACTCATTCAGTACCTTATAAATTTTGCGAGATCTTTTATCTATACAACCGCTATGCCACTTCATACTGTGCTAACAATACAATATGCGGTAGAGATGATAATGGGCACTGAAGAAAGGACAGTTCTGGGTCGTAATATTGAATATTTTAAGGAAATGATCAAGCGTTTCAATCTTGAAGATATTTTTATCAAAAGTTCGTCTCCCATACAAAGTGCAGTGATCGCATCACCTCAAAGAGTTAAGGAGATTGCAGAGAAATTGAAGGAGCAGCATTTCGATGCAAAACCCATATTGAGCCCCACTGTTCCGTTGGGTCAGGAGCGGATCAGGTTTTGTATTCACAGCTATAATACTTCTACTGAGATTCAGGAAATTCTTTTTTTATTGAGTACTTTTGTCTAGATTTTTTTAAGTGCTTCATGAATAAATATTTTATCACAGGAATTGGAACTGATGTAGGTAAAACTGTGGCATCAGCCATTGTTGTAGAAGCTCTGGAAGCTGATTACTGGAAGCCTGTGCAAGCCGGAGAATTACAGTTTACCGATACACATAGTGTTGAAGAATTGATCTCTAATTCAAAATCGAAAATGCATGAGCATAGTTATGCACTGCACACACCTATGAGCCCGCATGCCGCTGCTGCCATTGATGGGATACATATAAACCTTACTGAAATAAAAGAACCACACACTGAAAATCATCTGGTCATTGAAGGAGCAGGAGGATTATTGGTTCCTTTGAATGAAGAGGAAACCATTCTAGACCTTATCAAAAACGACTATAAAGTGATCGTGGTATCGAGACATTATCTGGGAAGCATTAATCACACCCTACTTACTTTGAGTGAGTTAAGAAGGAGGGGTTTGGAAGTTTCCGGAATTATATTCAATGGAGAGGCGCACCCAACCACTGAGCATATTATCAAGAAAATTGGATTTGTGGAGGAAATTGGCAGGATCGATGAGGAAGCACTAATGGATAAAAAGGTCATAAGAAAGTATGCAGGATTATTTAAACCACGACTTGAAGCCTTATAATGAATTTAAAAGAGAGAGATAAAAAGCATTTATGGCATCCCCTGACCCAACATAAGTTGCATCCGGAACACCTGCCTGTTGTCAAAGCGAAAGGGGTCTGGTTATACGATGAGAACGGTAAGCAATATATTGATGGTATTGCCAGTTGGTATACATGTATGTATGGGCATAGCCATCCTCAGATCATTACTAGAGTCAAAGAGCAACTTGATATTTTGGATCAAGTTGTATTTAGCGGCTTTACACATCCACCTGCTATAGAACTATCTGAAAAACTAATGTCTATTTTACCTTCAAAAATGGCAAAGATATTTTTTTCAGATAATGGATCAACTTCGGTTGATGTGGCTATCAAAATGTCTTTACAGTATTATTTTAATCAAGGGCAAAAAAGGAAAAGAATTATTGCGTTTAACAATGCTTTTCACGGAGATACCTTTGGGGCCATGTCTGTATCGGGTCTATCAGTGTATAATGGTCCTTTTGAGGATTTCTTATTGACTGTTCAAAGGCTGGAAGTCCCAAATGAAAATAACATAACTACCGTTCTGAGCAATTTTAAGGCTTTGTTAGACACTGGGGAGGTTGCAGCCTTTATATACGAGCCCTTGGTTCAAGGAGCAGCAGCAATGCATATGTATCGCCCGGATCATTTGGAAATGCTTATTAAAATGGCCCAGGAGGCCAATGTGTTGACCATTGCGGATGAAGTGATGACAGGTTTCGGTAAAACCGGTAAAAATTTCGCCTCAGAATATATGCACTCTCAACCTGATGTAATCTGTTTATCAAAGTCACTTACGGCTGGGGTTGCCGCAATGGCACTTACTTGTTGCAGTCAAAAAGTATACGATGCCTTCTATGATGATGAGATGAGTAAAGGATTTTTTCACGGACATACTTATTCTGCAAATCCATTAGCCTGTACTGCAGCGCTTGCGGGATTAAACCTTCTGGCATCTGATGAAATTCAAAGTTCTATCAAAAGAATTCATAAGCGTCATCTCGAATTTGAAGAGCATATTAAGTCACATCAAAAGGTAAAGCAGACTAGAGTTACTGGGGTGATTTTCGCCTTGGATCTTGACATCAAAATGGATCGATATGGAAATTTAAGAGATAAACTCTATTCATTTTTTATGGAAAAAGGGGTGTTTTTAAGGCCTTTGGGTAATACAATTTATACACTTCCTCCCTATGTAATCACGGATAGTGAATTGGATTTGATTTATGAGGTAATGGAACAATGTTTAGAAATAATTTGATATGAGAGAAAAGATATCCATTATTTCGATGGCATCGGTATCAGCACTTGGTGCATCTGAAGATAAAGTTTGGCAGCATTATATGGAGCAGCGGTCTTTGATTAAAGAGAAGGATTTTATAAAATTCTCTGCACTGGTAAGTAGTATAGGTAGTGAGCAATGGGAGGCAATCAATGAGCTTAAGAAAATTAAGAATTATAAAGACCTTGATCCTTCTGTATTAATGGCTATTTATTGTTCAAGAAAAGCTTTTGAGAAAACCCAATGGAAGGATAAAGAATTTGGCGTAAATATAGGTTCGTCGAGGGGAGCCACATCCTTGTTTGAGAAATATTTTAAGGAATTTAGTGAAAATGAGAAAGGACTGGTCAATACCCTGAGTTCTCCTACGACCACCTTAGGGAATATATCTTCATGGGTAGGTCATGATTTGCATACCCAAGGACCCGTTATAAGTCATTCAATTGCCTGCTCAACGGCTTTACACGGTCTTTTAAACGGTATTGCGTGGATCAACAGTGGCATGAGTGAACGTTTTTTGGTAGGGGGAAGTGAAGCCTCTAATACAGCTTTTACACTTGCCCAAATGAGGGCACTGAAAATTTATGCCAGGGAACAAAATGACTATCCCTGCAGAAGTCTGGATTTCGATAAAACCCATAATAGCATGGTTTTGGGTGAGGCTACTTCGGTGTTCTGCCTTGAACGCGGTGTACAAAAATCGAGTCTCGCGATTGTTCAAGGGATTGGTTATGCTACAGAACCATTGAAACATAACATATCTATTTCAACCAATGCAGATTGCTTTCAGCGTTCTATGAAAATGGCCTTAAATGGAATGGATACCCAGCAGGTCGATGTGATCGTTATGCATGCACCGGGAACCATTAAAGGAGATAGTTCTGAATACAATGCGATTAAAAAAGTGTTTGGAGATTCACATCCGGCCCTGACCTCAAATAAATGGATCATAGGACATTCACTGGGCGCCTCGGGAGGTATGAGTCTTGAACTAGCCATTCTAATGATGAAACACCAGCGGTTTGTGGAAGTTCCCTTTAGTAGCCTTAGTAAGAGACCAAAGCAGATCCAAAAGGTAATGATCAATGCGGTTGGATTTGGAGGAAATGCAGTAAGTGTGTTACTTTCTTTAGATTAATACACAAGGTTTCCTTATTTTTGAATTTTAAAAATCAGTACATGAAAACCTATTCACAAGAAGAAATAATAGCGATATATAATAAACCGTTGATGGAGTTGATCTTTGAGGCCGCACAAGTTCACAGGGAATATCACGACCCGTCAAAGATACAGGTGAGTACGTTAATTTCCATCAAAACAGGAGGTTGTCCTGAAGATTGTGGTTATTGTCCACAGGCTGCTAGATACCATACCCAGATAGAAAAGAACGATCTACTGCCCTATGAAACCGTCATCAACTTAGCGAAAGGTGCTAAAGAAAATGGTTCATCTCGTATTTGCATGGGAGCAGCCTGGAGAAATGTAAAAGAAGGAGAAGATTTTGAGAGTGTTTTGAAAATGGTGAGTGGTATCAGTGAATTGAATATGGAAGTTTGCTGTACGTTGGGAATGATCAACGAAAGTCAAGCCACTCGTTTAGCAGAGGCTGGCTTACATTATTATAACCATAATTTGGATACTTCTGAAGAATACTATAAAGAAGTAATTTCAACCAGAGGTTATGAGGATCGTTTGGAAACTTTGAATAATGTTAGAAAGAGTGCCTTGAAAGTTTGTTCAGGTGGGATCATTGGAATGGGTGAAAAAATTAAGGATAGGGCAGGAATGCTATTGAGTCTGTCTAAATTAGATCCACAACCCGAATCAGTACCCATTAATGCGCTGGTTGCTGTTGAAGGTACGCCTCTTGAAGAGCAAAATATCGTGCCGGTTTGGGATGTAATCAGAATGATTGCAACGACCAGAATCGTCATGCCTAAAACTACGGTAAGGCTATCGGCAGGAAGAACCGAAATGAGTAAGGAAGGCCAGGCCCTTTGTTTTATGGCGGGTGCTTCTTCCATTTTTGCAGGAGAAAAATTATTGACTACGCCGAACCCTGGAGAAGACAAAGATTCAGAAATGTTTTCTTTGTTAGGTTTGATTCCTACAGAAAAGAAAAAGGACAATACGGGTAAATTCAAGATCAGAAAATCTTTAGTTGAAGCCGAAGAAAAACAAAAATGGAGCAGACCAGGCCATGTGATTGAAAGAAATTTACACGCTACTGAAAAGGCAAAAGAGATTAGAAAGGCTTTGAAAGAGGACTAAACAGAGTTATTTTTTTTCTGAAGAACCATTAATAGATCTTATGAAAAAAATTCAAACTTACAGTGAATTCTATCGGTTTTACCTTACTGAACATAGCAACAAGACCTGTCGTATACTTCATTTTATTGGAACCTTTTCGGTTTTTATATTGATCTTTCTGGCCATTTATATGGGTCGCTTTGATCTATGGTATTTTGTACCTCTGATGGGTTACGGATTTGCCTGGATCGGTCATTTTTACTTTGAAAAGAATACACCTGCGACTTTTAGATATCCCTTATGGAGTCTTATATCTGATTTTAGGATGTTTTTTGACATACTACTTGGAAGAATTTCTTTAGATGGAACAAAAGATCCTGTGTAATTTAGCAGGTATGCCTCGTCTAAGATCAAAATTACTATTATGAAAATATTTTTAAGCTTGTTATTTATGTTTGTGAGTGCTGTATCAATGGCACAAATAAATACTGAGCATTTATTGGTTGGAGAAAAAGCACCTCTTATCGTTGCCAAAGATCAAAATGGAAAACTAATCAATTCTCAGGAGATTTTAAAGGAGCAAAAGATTTTACTTATTTTCTATAGAGGGAATTGGTGTCCTCATTGTAAAAAGCATTTGAGCTCTCTGCAAACTCACTTGGAGGAATTTCAAGAAAAAGGAGTTTTTGTAATGGTGATTAGTCCGGAGAAAGTAGAAAAAACAGTTGAAACTGGAAATAGCTACGGGAATAAATTTTCGATCGTTCATGACATAGACAATAAAATAATGACCAATTATAAGGTAGGTTTTGAAGTGACTACAGAAACCGTTCCGATGTATTATGACAAAATAAACGAGTTACTGGAAGAATACAATGAAACAAACAATAAAGTGTTACCCGTACCAGCTACCTATTTGATAGACAGATCAGGCAATATAGTTTATGTGCATTATGACCCGGACTATAAAAAACGTTCTGATCTAGATGAAATATTAAAGTCCTTATAAAAAAAACACCCGTCCAAATCATTGAACGGGTATTTGATTTTAATAAAAACACAATTCCATTATTTCATTGTATCATTATTTCATTGTCTCATTGACAACCTACATCATTCCTGGCATACCACCACCCATTGGAGGCATAGCAGCTGAAGGCGCATCTTCTTTGATGTCAACTAGCGCGCATTCTGTGGTCAGGATCATTCCGGCAACCGAAGCTGCATTTTCCAAAGCAATACGAGTTACTTTAGTAGGATCGATAATTCCTGCTTTGTGCATATACACATATTCTCCTGTTTTTGCATTGAATCCATAATCATTCTTGCCTTCCAGGACCTTAGAAACAATAACTGATCCTTCGTGTCCCGCATTCTCAGCTATTTGACGAAGTGGTTCTTCAATGGCACGTGCAATAATCTTAACTCCTGTTGCTTCATCCTGATTTTCAGTTTTTAAGTCAACAAGTTTTTGTTTGGACCTTACCAAGCCAACACCACCACCTGCAATAATTCCTTCTTCTACAGCAGCTCTTGTTGCGTGTAAGGCATCATCAACGCGGTCTTTTTTCTCTTTCATTTCCACTTCACTTGCAGCACCTACATATAGGACGGCTACACCTCCGGCTAGTTTTGCCAGACGTTCTTGAAGTTTTTCTTTATCGTAATCAGATGTAGTTGTCTCTATTTGAGCTTTTATCTGGTTTACTCTTCCCTTTATAGTATCAGAATCTCCAAATCCATTTACTACAGTTGTATTATCTTTATCAATGGTTACCCTTTCTGCAGTACCAAGCATGTCAATAGTAGCATTTTCAAGCGTAAAACCTCTTTCTTCAGCAACTACGGTTCCACCTGTCAAGATTGCGATGTCTTCAAGCATTGCTTTTCTTCTATCTCCAAATCCAGGAGCTTTCACAGCAGCAATTTTAAGAGAACCTCTTAATTTGTTGACAACTAAAGTCGCTAGAGCTTCTCCGTCTATATCTTCTGCAATGATCAATAAAGGCTTACCAGACTGAGCTACCGGCTCAAGTACAGGTAAAAGATCTTTCATTGTTGAGATTTTTTTATCATATAAAAGAATGTAAGGAGATTCAAGATCAGTGATCATTTTTTCAGAATCCGTCACAAAATATGGTGATAAATATCCTCTGTCAAATTGCATTCCTTCAACGATGTCAACATGAGTTTCAGTTCCTTTGGCCTCTTCAACAGTGATCACACCTTCTTTACCAACCTTGTCAAAAGCCTCTGCAATCAAATTTCCAACAGATTCATCATTATTTGCAGAAATAGAAGCAACTTGTTTGATCTTGTCAAGTTTATCTCCCACAAGTTGGGATTGTTTATGAAGATCATCAATGATTACTGTAACGGCTTTATCTATTCCGTGTTTTAAATCAAGTGGATTTGCTCCTGCAGCAACATTCTTTAAACCTTCTTTTACGATGGCTTGAGCTAAAACAGTTGCAGTTGTAGTTCCGTCACCTGCAAGATCATTGGTTTTGGAAGCTACTTCCTTAACCATTTGAGCTCCCATGTTTTCATGCGGATCCTCTAATTCGATTTCTTTGGCTACTGTAACACCATCTTTAGTGATCTGTGGTCCACCAAAGGCTTTACCAATAACTACATTTCTTCCTTTTGGTCCTAAAGTTACTTTAACTGCATTTGCCAATGCATCAACACCACGTTTCAATCCGTCGCGTGATTCTATATCAAAAATTATATTTTTTGCCATTTTATTATTTTTTTATGTTTTTAATGTGGATTAAAGGATTGCGAAGATATCGCTCTCTCTCATGATCAGATAGTCGTTGCCATCTAATTTCAATTCGGTGCCGGCAAATTTGCCATACAACACTGTGTCACCGATGTTGACAGTCATGGGCTCATCTTTCGTTCCTTTACCAACTGCAACAACTTTTCCTTGTTGTGGTTTTTCTTTGGCTGAATCTGGGATGTAAATTCCGGATGCTGTTTTGGTTTCTGCCGCTAATGGCTCAACAAGAACTCTATCTGCTAGAGGCTTAATTGTTACTTTACTCATTATATATAATTTTAGGTTATTAATGTTTTCTTCAAGTATGCAAATACATTGCCATTGTCTAAAAACTGACAAATAGGAAAAAAAAATGCCAACGTGTCATTACGTTGGCATTTTTTCTATGTTTTAGATCGCTTAATTACTACTATCAATCACTTTGTCAGTGTCTAAAGTTTCAGGAGTATCTAATACGTCTCTGTTATTGATGATACCTTCTGTTTCAGATCTTAGGTCAACTACATTGTTTCTTGGAATGGCAAAGTTTGACAAAAGAATTAATGCGAATAATGCAATGGCCAGGGCCCAGGTACTTTTGTCCAGAAAGTTTGTGGTATTTTGAACACCACCAAGGTTCTGAGAACCACCCCCACCGCCGAAAGAAGAAGAAAGACCTCCACCTTTTGGGTTTTGTACCATGATAACCAGTATAAGCAATACTGAAACGATAATAATCAATATTAAAAATAAAAAGTACGACATAATCTATATTATTTTTCTTGTAATTTTTTGATTGCTTCAATTTGGAGTGCAAAGAAACTACTTTTTTCCGGATATTTCAAACTTAAAATCGTAAATGCTGTAATTGCTTTTTTGTACTTTTTTTGTTCTACATATACGTGAGCAAGGGTCTCTGTCATCAGACTTTCATTTTCCTGTACACTATCCATGGCAGCATCGGTGTAGCTCGAGTATAAAGAAGGGTTTATCTTAGGGCTACTTGTGATAAATTTATCGATAAGGTCTTTTTGCCCACTATCTTTAGCAGTTCTTTCTTTATCCTGATAAGGCTTTAATTTCTGAAGATTTTTTGAGGAATTCGATCTGTCGATAGGCTCAAAACTACTTAATTGCAACCACTCACGAAACGAATAGGATTCATCACTTTTAAATTTCAAGGGAAGTCCTATACCAAGAGTCTCTTCTGGAGTGATTTCTTCTTTTATTGTCTCCGAGATGACTTCAGTTTCTTCGACAGATGCAGCTTCTTTTTGTTTTTTATGCCCAGTGATCAGGTTAGCTGGTGCAGGATGTATGTCCAGATCATCCGAGGTGATGCTATCAAATAAAACAGATCGGTCAGTTGTATAGGCAGCAGTTTTTTTTAAATAATCGTTATATTTAAAACTACGTTTTGTTTTTAGGCCTTTAAGAAGGAGGAAATGTGCTACCTGAAAATAAGGGTATTCTTCAATCAATGTATGCAACCCTTCTATTTGATCTTTTTGGATCTGGCTTGGTTGCATTAAAATCTTATTGAATTCTATTAGGTTCATCGCTTACCATTTGGCAACAGCCGCATTAAAAATATCCTGTGTGATTCTTTCAAAAATGTCTTCATAAGCAGACTCGAGTACACCTCCTGTTAACTGAAGGCTTCCATCATAATCGCTATAGAAGGAAAAGGTCTGTTCAAAATTATCTTCTTCATTAAGGCGGTTGTAAAAACGAACTCTTACACCAACTGTCAACCTGTTCTGAGCAGCTGTTTGTTCAGCTGTGGCAGCAATAGGAATAATCCTGTATTGGGTGATCTCTCCTTCAAAATGAAGATCTCCACCAGCATCTGTTAATTTTAGGTTGGTCTGTCTTAAAAAAAGATCTTGAAGCGCAAGAGTAAAACTCTGACTTAAAGTTGGTTCTACAAGAATCGCAGTATTCGGGAAAAAGTCTACCTGTATGGTTTTTGCATCTCCGGTACTTCCTCCTGTAAAAGAATACACACCACACCCCAAAGGAATAGTGAGTAGTAAGAGCATCAAACCAAATAGATATTTTTTCATTTTTTATTGTAGTGACTTTGTTATAAAGCCTTTTACGGTTTGCTTCTAAGGGGAAGCCTATTGTACAAGCAAATAAACAATTAAAGGATCGAAATCACAAATTATATTGGTTTATTTTTCGATACAAGGTTCTTTCTGAAATACCTAATTCCTTGGCCGCCAGTTTTCTTTTCCCCTTGTTTCTATCTAGGGCGTGTTTGATCATTTCCACTTCTTTTTCTTGCAGAGATACTGTTTCTTCAATGGTCTCGGCATCATCAAAAGAGACAAGTTCCGGGTTTGGCTCGAAATTATCCATATTCCGCTGAGAAATTATTTCCAGCGTATGACCTTCATCGAGTTCATCCTTTTTACCATAGATCTTATCAATAAGCACCTGAGTCTTTTTCTCAGGTTCACGAGGTATTTCCTCATTGAGTAATTCCTTGGTTAGCTTTTTCAGATCTGTAATATCATTCCTCATGTCAAAAAGAATTTTGTACAAAATCTCCCTTTCATTGGCAAAATCACTTTCACTCTTTTTCTCTGCAATCAATGCAGGCAAGTTCTGATTATAATCAGGTAAATAGGAACGCAGTAGGTCTCCTGTTATATTTCGGTTTTGTTCAATAACAGAAATTTGTTCAGTAAGATTTCTTAATTGCCTTATATTTCCTTTCCATTGGTTAGATACTAAGGCTTCAATTGCAGCATCATCTAGCCTGATGGTAGGCATATTGTATTTTGTGGCAAAATCGGAGGCAAACTTCCTAAATAAAAGATGGATATCATCCAGTCTGTTTCGCAGTGCTGGAAGGTGAATTTCAACAGTGCTAAGCCGGTAATATAAATCTTCTCTGAATTTTCCTTTTTGAATGGCCTCCACCATATTTAAGTTTGTCGCTGCAACAATCCTTACATTTGTTTTTTGAACTTTTGAGGATCCAACCTTTAGAAATTCACCGTTTTCTAGAACCCTGAGTAATCTAACTTGTGTTGTTAAAGGAAGTTCCCCGACCTCATCAAGAAAAATAGTACCACCATCGGTGACTTCAAAATAACCATTTCTTGTTTGGGTAGCCCCTGTAAAAGATCCTTTTTCATGACCAAATAACTCACTGTCTATGGTTCCTTCGGGTATAGCTCCGCAGTTTACGGCAATATATTTCGCGTGTTTTCTATGGGATAAGTTGTGAATGATCTTAGGAATAACCTCTTTTCCAACCCCGCTTTCTCCTGTAACAAGTACAGAAATATCTGTAGGTGCCACCCTCATAGCCTTTTGAAGGGCCAAATTAAGCTGGTTATTATTACCAATGATCCCGAAGCGCTGTTTTATGGTTTGTAATGAGTCCAAAATAATTTTTTTATGCTGCCTTAGCAGGCAATGTTTTCTAATTTTTAGGCTACTCTTGTTCCAATTAAGGTAGCTGAGGTGCAATCGTCAATATGCACCATGACAAGTTCTCCTATTTTCTCATCTCCTTTAGGGAATACTGCAACTGCATTTTGAGAGTTTCTGCCCATCCATTGTTCGGCGGATTTTTTAGAGTTACCTTCAATTAAGATTTCAACTGTTTTGCCCAAAAATTGTTGCATTCGGTACAGTCCGTGTTTTTGTTGCAAGTTTATGATTTCAGACAACCTTCTTTTCTTGGTTTCCAAAGGAACATCGTCTTCTAATTTCTTCGCTGCCAGTGTTCCCGGACGTTCAGAGTAGGCAAACATAAAACCAAAGTCGTATTTGACATATTCCATCAAAGACAACGTCTCTTTATGATCTTCTTCTGTTTCTCCACAAAAACCTGTAATCATATCTTGAGAAATTGCGCATTCTGGAATGATTCTTTTGATATTGTCAATCAACTCCATGTAGTCTTCCCTTGTATGTTGACGATTCATCCTTTCAAGCATTCTCGTACTTCCTGTTTGAACAGGTAAGTGGATGTAATTGCAAATATTGTCGTATTTCGCCATACTGTGTAATACATCAATACTCATGTCCTGTGGGTTGGATGTTGCAAATCGAATTCTCATTTTAGGAACTTCAAGCGCAGCCATTTCAAGGAGTTTCGCAAAATCTATAGCGGTTGCTCTGGCAATTTCTGAAGCGTTCTTAAAATCTTTTTTTAAGCCGCCACCATACCATAGATAAGAATCCACGTTCTGGCCCAGTAAGGTAATTTCTTTGTATCCTTTTTCCCAAAGATCCTGGGCTTCCTTAAGGATACTTTGCGGGTCACGACTTCTTTCTCTACCACGCGTAAAAGGAACTACGCAAAAGGTACACATATTATCACAACCTCTTGTGATAGAAATAAAAGCAGAAACGCCATTACTGTTTAGTCTAACAGGTGTTACATCTCCATAAGTTTCCTCTTTTGATAATATGACATTGATGGCATCCTTACCACTTTCAATTTCTTTGACCAAATTTGGCAGATCTCTGTAGGCATCGGGGCCAACAACAAGGTCAACCATTTTTTCTTCTTCCAGAAATTTGGTTTTTAATCGTTCAGCCATGCAGCCGAGCACCCCAATTTTCATTTCTGGATTGATTCTTCTCACACGATTATACTTCTGTAATCTTTTTCGGATAGTTTGTTCAGCCTTTTCCCTGATTGAACAGGTATTAACCAGAACAAGATCAGCTTCTTCTAATAGATGTGTGGTATTAAATCCTTCTTTGGCAAGAATAGAAGCAACGATCTCACTGTCATTCAAATTCATCTGACACCCGTAACTTTCTATAAAGAGTTTCTTATTGTTTCCCTCTTTTTTATGGGTAATAAGGGCCTGACCCTGCTTTTTCTCTTCTATGATATTTTCACTTGCCATTATCAATTTTTTGGGTTGGCAAAGATACGATCAAATTTTGTTTTTATGACATTTTGACAGAGAAATTCTACGAAAACAGAGGTTAAAATATCCTTAAAATGTATGAATTTTGATGATAAAAATTCTGATTTAAAAATTTCTATATACTTTTGCAATCTCAAAAAAGAGTTTTCAACTTTCTGGTATAGCAACCGATTGTATGTTGCATCCATCATAAAAAAGATAAGAATGTCAAAGAATTTAGTCATAGTAGAGTCACCAGCCAAAGCAAAGACCATTGAAAAATTTTTAGGAAAGGATTATGTAGTTGAATCAAGTTTTGGTCATATTGCTGATCTGCCCTCCAAAGAGTTAGGAGTTAATGTTGATGGAGATTTTAAACCCAATTATACGGTGTCAGATGACAAGAAAGCGGTAGTGAAAAAATTGAAATCACTTGCCAAAAAAGCAGATACTGTATGGCTCGCAAGTGATGAGGATCGTGAGGGAGAAGCGATCGCCTGGCACTTGTTTGAACAGTTGAAACTAAAGGATGAAAATACAAAGCGCATCGTTTTTCATGAAATAACTAAAAAGGCAATTCTTAAAGCCATAGACAATCCCAGAAGTATAAACTATAACCTTGTAAACGCACAACAGGCGAGAAGGGTATTAGACAGGTTAGTGGGCTATGAACTTTCTCCGGTACTTTGGAAAAAGGTCAAAGGTGGCTTATCTGCGGGAAGAGTGCAATCGGTTGCCGTAAGACTTATCGTTGAAAGAGAACGGGAAATAGAGAATTTTCAATCAGAGGCCTCTTATCGAGTTGTAGGGGAATTTATCAATCAGGACGGTAAAAAACTCAAGGCGAAGTTGCCCAAAAATTTTAGTACAAGAAAAGAGGCTGAATTATTTTTGGAATCCTGTATTGGAGCTGGCTTCAAAGTTGATGACTTAACAACCAAGCCTGCAAAGAAGTCACCAACAGGACCCTTTACAACATCAACTTTGCAACAAGAAGCTTCGAGGAAATTATATTTTCCGGTGGTTAAAACCATGATAGTTGCTCAGCGTTTATATGAAGCGGGACTCATTACTTATATGAGAACGGATAGTGTAAATCTATCTGAGGATGCCAAAAGCGCTGCTCAGGAGGAGATCGTTAGTTCATATGGAGCGGAATACAGTTATCCCAGAAATTTTAAAACAAAATCTAAAGGAGCTCAGGAAGCCCATGAGGCGATTAGGCCCACAAATATGAGTACCAGGACAGTTCAGGCAGAGAGTGATCAGGCCAGATTATATGATTTGATTTGGAAAAGGACACTTGCTTCACAAATGAGTGATGCCCAACTAGAAAGAACCAATGTACGCATTACCAATAGTAAAAATAAGGAGGTTTTTACGGCTAATGGAGAAGTAATCACTTTTGATGGTTTTTTAAAGGTATACCTTGAAGGAGATGACTATGAGGATGAGGATCAGGCAGGCATGCTTCCTAAATTAACTATTAATGAAGTGCTTGACAATGAATACATCAATGCAACCGAAAGATATACCAAAGCTCCTTATCGCTATACAGAGGCATCACTTGTAAAAAAACTTGAAGAACTGGGGATCGGAAGACCCTCTACCTACGCGCCAACAATCTCAACAATTCAAAGAAGAGAGTACGTTGAGAAAGGAACAATTGAGGGGAAAGATAGAACTTATACTGAATTGACTTTGTCTAATGATCAAGTGGCTTCGAAAATACTTACCGAAAAGGTTGGTACTGATAAAGGCAAAATGGTACCGACGGATATAGGAAAGATCGTCAATGACTTTTTGGTCGAAAATTTTGCTTCCATCATGGAACTGAGTTTTACTGCCAATGTTGAAAAGGAATTTGATGATATCGCCGAAGGAAAAGAAAATTGGACAGAAATGATCAAAGAGTTTTACGGGACTTTTCATGAATCTGTTGAACATGTTTCGGAAAACGCAGAAAGGGCTAAAGGCGAAAGACTCTTGGGAGTTGATCCGGACTCAGGTAAAAATGTTTATGCTCGTCTGGGTAGGTTTGGTGCCATGGTGCAAATCGGAGAAGCCACGGATGAGGAAAAACCAAAGTTCGCTAGCCTGCAAGGGGAACAAACTTTAGGCAAAATTAGTTATGAAGAAGCTATGGATCTTTTCAAGTTACCCAAAACACTGGGTGAATATGAAGGGGAAGAAGTGGTTGTAGCCAATGGGAGATTTGGTCCATATGTGAGGTTTGGAAAAGCATTTGTTTCCTTAGCTAAAGATGAAAACCCAATGTCAGTAGATTTAGACAGGGCTATAGCACTGATCGAGGAGAAGCGGCTGGCAGATGCGCCTATAGCTGAATATGAGAAACTTCCGGTTCAAAAGGGTGTGGGTCGATTCGGACCTTTTATCAAATGGAATAATATGTTCATTAACGTGAATAAAAAATACGATTTTGATCATTTATCTTATGAGGATATAGTCGAGTTGATTGAAGCAAAGAAGCAAAAGGAGATTGAAAAAGTAGTTCATAATTGGGAAGAAGAAGGAATACGAGTTGAAAAAGCCCGATGGGGTCGCCATAATATATTAAAGGGAAAGACCAAGATCGAATTACCAAAAACGGTCGATGCCCAAGCGCTAACTCTTAATGAGGTAAAGGGTCTTATCGAAAAGAATGCCCCCAAGAAAGCCGCAAAAAAGAAAAGGGCTACTAAAAAGAAGTAAAGCTTATAAATATTTGTATTAAAGTCCTTTCAGCAGATTAGCTGAAAGGACTTTTTACTTTTTATAAACACTAATTTCATTCGATTGGAAATTTAATTACATTGCGGCGAGTTTTATCTTTAACAATAAACTATGAGCCTAGAGCTTCTTTTACCAGTGGAAGAAATAGCAGTTGCGCATACTGCCTTACAATCAGATCTGACACTAGGAAGAAAAATTAAGATCCATACCAAAAAAGGCGGATTACCAACACTTGAGAACGTTCAAATAGCCTTAATAGGTATTTCTGAGGGTAGAGGAGCTGTTGATAATGTTGGAACCGGAAAAGGACTGGAGATCATCAGAAAATACCTTTACCAGATGTTTCCTGGTAACTGGCATTTGAATTTGGCAGATCTGGGCAATATTCCCATAGGAAGTGAAACGGGAGATACTTATTTTTTAATTCAGGAAATTTTAGGCGAATTATTAGAGCAAAAGATCACCCCTATAATCATTGGAGGGAGTCAGGATATTACCTATGCCAGTTACAGAGCCTATGATCGCTTACAAAAACCTGTTAATATAGTTTCAGTTGACAATCGATTCGATATTGGAGAAATGGATCCTAAACTAAACGCACATAATTATTTGCATTATATCGTGATGGACAAACCCAATAATATGTTCAATTACAGTAATATTGGTTTTCAAACATTTTTCAACTCTCAGGAAGAGATTGATCTTATGGATAAATTATTCTTTGAGGCCTTCAGACTGGGAGAAGTGACAAACGACCTTACCGCAGTAGAACCTATACTTCGTGATGCAGACATTGTCAGTATAGATTTAGGTGCCGTAAGAATGAGTGATGCCCCTGCCAATAATAATGCTGTCCCAAATGGATTTTACGGAGATCAGATTTGTGCGATTAGCCGATATGCCGGAATTAGCAGTAAGGTATCCTCTTTCGGAATTTACGAATACAATTCAAAATATGATCAAAGAGAAAATACGGCACATTTGGTCGCTCAGATGATATGGTATTTTATGGAAGGTTTTAATTTGAGAATTGAAGAGTATCCTTTCGAGTCAATAAAGAATTACAAAAAGTATATCGTCTTAGTTGAAGACGAAACCATTAATTTCTATAAAAGCAATAAAAGCGAGAGATGGTGGATGGAGATTAACTTTAGCCATAATAATATGGATAAATCTGCGTTAGTACCATGTACCTATCAGGATTATTTAACAGCGAATAATCAGATAATTCCTGAAAGATGGTTAAAAACCTTTAGAAAATTGAATTAGTACACACTAAACTAGGTTTTTTAGCGTTCTTAGGGAACAAAAGATTAAATTTTGTGTGGATTTTTATTTGATATATTTAAATAAAAACCTCTCTTTAAAGTAGTAACAATAAGTTTTAATGTAACAATAACAGTTTGTTAGAAAAGTAAAAATTATGAAAAAGTTATCCCTAATCCTATTATTATTTGTCTTTGCTTTCCTTAGCAGTTGTAAATCTGGTAATGACAGAGGGCAATTGGTAGGTGTTTCGGCAGATAAGAAATTTTTTCCTGAAAAGCCCTTCGGAATGGTTTTGATACCGGGTGGTGCTTTCACCATGGGAAAAGGTGATGAGGATGTGGCAGGGTCATTTAGTGCCCCTTCCAGAACCGTTACTGTAAGACCATATTATATGGACGACACAGAAATCACTAACAGTGAATACCGAGAATTTGTTTTTAGAGTGAGAGATTCAATTCTAAGAACAAAATTGGCCATTTTGGCTGAAGAAGCTGATATGGGCGGGGGGGCTGCAATAGAGCAGAACAAAGGAGACCTAAGTGGTATCTCAAAATATAAATTCAAGGAACAAGACAGTACAGATAATGCTTATTATAATTATATGATGGACAACTATGGTAGTTTGGGAGATATCAACTCACCTACTGAAGGCCGTTATTTGAACTGGGATGTGGAATTGGTTTATAATACTAATGAGTTTCCCGATCAATACTATGCGGAAGCCATGGACAGTTTGTATATACCTATGGAAGAGGCCATGGAGAGAAAAAGAAGAATTGACACCAAAAAACTAAAATATGTTTACCTGGCTTTTGACGGGGCAGCAGCGGCAAAGAGAAACGGTAATAATAAGGATTTCCTGAAAAAAGTAGAAGTAGAGGTATATCCTGATACAGCGGTTTGGGTAAAAGATTTTAATTACTCATACAATGACCCTATGCACCAGGATTACTTTTGGCACCAAGCCTATAACGAATATCCGGTAGTGGGTGTTAGCTGGAATCAGGCCAAAGCATTTTGTAATTTCAGGAGTCAAAAGAGAAATGATTTCCTTGCAGGTAAAAAGAAAGGAACTGGTAGAGAGCCAAGTTTCAGATTACCAACTGAGGCAGAATGGGAATATGCGGCCAGAGGAGGTCTGGAATATGCCAAATACCCATGGGGTGGACCTTATACTACAACAGACAGAGGATGTTTCCTTGCTAATTTCAAACCAGAAAGAGGTAATTATGCAGCCGATGGAGCGCTTTACACAGTTGAGGCAAGATCTTACAACGCAAACGACTACGGATTATACAATATGTCTGGAAACGTTTCAGAATGGACAAATACAGCATACAACCCTTCTTCTTATTACTTAGGTTCAACAATCAATCCAAATGTTGTTGATAATAAGAACCAGAGAAAAGTGATCAGGGGTGGTTCCTGGAAAGATGTAGCTTATTTCCTTGAAGTAGGGACAAGAGACTACGAATACGGAGATTCAGCCAGAAGTTATATAGGCTTTAGAACTGTTCAGGATTATATGGGTACAAAAATGACAGACGGTAACAAATAAGAAATAGCTTAATCAATAATAATTAAAAATCAAAAATTTATGGCACAATCAAAAACCAAAAAGAAAATGTTCAACATGGCCTACGGCCTGGGAGCAGCAGTAGTAATTTTAGGAGCTCTTTTTAAAATTGCTCATTACCCAGGAGGAACAGAAATGTTGACCATTGGGATGATCGTAGAGGCTGCAGTATTTGCATTATCAGCTTTTGAACCCGTAGACGATGATTTAGACTGGACAAATGTTTATCCTGAACTAGCAGGAGGAGCAGCAAATGACAAAGAAGAAGCAAATGATGCTCAGGGATTGTTGTCACAAAAATTAGATGATCTTTTAGCAGAAGCAAATTTAGATTCTGAAAAAATAACAAGATTGTCAGAAAGTATCAGCAGTTTTGCAGGTGCGGCAGAAGGTATGAAGCCAGCCACTGATTCTATTGCAGCTTCTAACAGATATGCAGAACAATTATCAGTTGCTGCCATTGAATTGGAATCATTAAACAGTATGTATATTATCCAGAAAGAGAATGCAGAACGTCAGGCTTCCTTGAATCAGGAAACTTTGGATAATGCAGAGCGCTTGAAGGATCAAATGGAATCACTAGCTACCAACCTATCTTCATTGAATGGTGTTTACGGAGGTATGTTATCTGCTATGTCAAATAGAAATTCATAGAGTTGTAATTTTTTTAACAAAACTCAATTATTAACCCTAAAAAAACTATTTAGAATGGCATCAGGAACGCAATCACCAAGGCAAAAAATGATTAATTTGATGTATTTAATTTTCATCGCTATGTTGGCAATGAATATGTCGAAAGAAGTTTTACAAGCCTTTGGTTTAATGGATAATAAACTGGTTGCGGCGAATGACGCTGCTACATCCAGAAACAAAAGATCCTATGAGGATCTGGCTCTTAAAGCAGTAGAACAATCTGAGAAGTATGGAGATGAGGCTGCAAAAGCAGATAAAATTCAAAAGTTATCTGATGATTATTATACCTATATTGAAGGTATAAAGGAAGAGATGAAATCTACTGTTGATGATCCAACCGATTACGAAACAATGGATTCAGGTAAATTTCTTGATAATAAGTTCTTTAAAGGAAATGATGGTATTTATCATGAGGCAGGCCAGGAGTTTGTTGACAGAATGAACAAATACCGTTCTGATCTATCTTCAGTAATGGGCAAAGGAAGTGAAAGCATTAAAAAGGATGTGGAATCAAGATTCGCTACTGATAAAGTTGCCAATAGAGAAGGTAAAGAGATTTTTTGGCTAGACTATAATTACAAAGGTTTTCCTTTAGTGGCGTCTATCACCAAAATGACTCAGATCCAGGCAGATATCAAAACAACTGAATCAGAAGTTTTAGGAAATATGTTACAAGGTCAAATGGCCACTGATGTTTCCATGAACAACTATCAGGCAATTTTGATCCCTAATAACCCTGCAACTTTACAAGGAGAAAATTTCCAGGGAAAGATTGTTTTAGGTAGATATGACGGATCACTGAAACCTACAAAGGTGGTGATCAACGGTAAAGTAATTACCAATATTAAAGATGGTGGAGCTATTCTTGATTTTCCTTCTGGAAATGTTGGAGAGAATGAAATCAAAGGGAAATTCATCTTCATGGAAAATGGAAAACCAGTTGAGATTCCTGTAGAAACTTCTTATGCAGTTGTTGCTAAACCAAACAGTGCGGTAATCTCAGCAGATAAAATGAATGTGGTCTATAGAGGTGTTCAAAATCCGATTACAGTTTCTGTACCTGGTGTTGCTGATAATGCTGTAAAAGCAAGCGCTCCTGGTTTGAAAAAAGTAAAAGGTATTGGGAAATATGAAATGGCCCCGGGTAAAGGTAGAGAAGTTAAAATTACCGTAAGTGCAAAGTTACCTGACGGTACGCCAATTACCTCTAGTCAAATGTTTAGAATTAAAGATATCCCGGCCCCTGTTGCTGCTGTAAGAGGTGAGTACGGAATGATCAAAATGCCAAAGAGTACCTTGCAAAAGGCTACCATAAGTTCAATGTTACCTGATTTTGTATTCGATTTGAAAATCAATACAACCGGTTTTAGTGTCAAAGTGCCAGGCCAACCAACCGTAATCGTAAAAGGTAAGAACTTTGATGCCTCAGCTATCAGAGTATTGAATAAGGCTAGACGAGGAGATGTTGTGATCATTTTTGATGTCAAACAAAAATTAGTGGGGAACTCAGGGTACTACCTGAAGAATGCTTCTCCGGTAAATGTTGAAATAACAAATTAATCCATATAGAATTATGAAATTGAGAAGTTTAATAATAGCAGTAATAGGTTTACTATCTGTTGGGTCAGTAAGTGCTCAGGCAAATTTACTGAATTCAAAGATCCCTGAGCAGGTGGGTATGAAAACTCCAGAGCAGCTTGCTGCGGATAATGACAGCCCATTGCCATATGGATATATTGATGATAGGGATATCTTATGGTCAAAAGTAGTATGGGAATACGTGGATCTGAATGAAAAGATCAACATGCCTTTCTATTACCCTGTTGATACAAGCAATATCAGTTCAACAAGAAGGTCTTTATATGATACGATGTTAAGAGGAATTAAAAGCGGTGAGATCATTGATGTATATGATGACTCTTACTTCGAGGACAAATTGACCCTGAAGGATATCTCAGGTAGATTGGCCAGAATTGATACCTCAGATGCCGGTATTGAAAGATTAAACGCTGGTGAAGTACTGACTGATGAATATGTTGACAGGAGAGATATTACAGCTGGAGACATCGAAGGTTTCAGAATTAAAGGAGTGTGGTATTTTGACAAGCGTCAAGGTGAATTGAAATACAGATTACTGGGCGTTGCTCCGGTAGCTCCAGATGTTAACTTTATCGATAGTGACGGATCAATGGATGAATTGATCGAATTGTTTTGGATATGGTATCCAGGAGCGAGATACACTACACATGACATGAAAGTGTTCAACCAGAAGAATTCAGCTTTTCCGTTGTCTTATGATCACTTACTTAATGCGAGACGATTCAATGCAATTATCTATAGAGAAGAGAATATTTATGGCAACCGTGATGTTGCAGAATATATAAAGGGAAATTCACTTTTTCAAGTTTTAGAATCAGATAAACTTAAAGAAGACATTCGAGATAGGGAGCTCGATATGTGGAATTATTAATTACTGAGTTAATAAGAAAAGAACCTCTGCTGTTAAGCAGGGGTTTTTTTATGCGCTGAATTCTGGGGGATAGAGTTCCGAGGGTTTCGCAGCTGAGGGCTTCACTTCTCACCCCTTCACCTCCGAGGGCTTCGGAAATAATAGTATATTTGATACGCTTAACATCTTATTGATTAATCGTAATAAATTGAGTACAACTGTTGATTATATTATTGTAGGACTCGGACTTGCTGGAATTGCACTTGCTGAGGAGCTTAAAAAGCAAAACAAGACCTTTGTGGTGTATGAGGATAACTCTCAAACTTCATCTTTGGTGGCAGGCGGTATGTATAATCCAGTCATTCTGAAACGCTTCACTCCTGTTTGGAATGCAAAGGAGCAATTAGATATCGCAATTCCCTTTTACCGCTCACTTGAAAAGGAGCTTTCCAAGACGTTTGATCAGCCATTACATATTCATCGCACATTTAAAAGTATAGAAGAGCAGAATAACTGGTTTATCGCAAGTGATAAGCCAGCACTTCAGGAGTATATGCACCCTAAACTAGTTAAGGTAGAGGCGCAACATGTGGTTGCACCTTATCATGCAGGTAGAGTAAGACATACAGGACGGGTCAGGGTAAGAGAACTGGTCTCTGCTTATCGTGAGTATTTGAAAGAGGAGGGACGATTAATCGAAGAAACCTTTAGGCATGATCGGATCATCACCTGGCAAACACATATTGAATATAAAAATAGTACTGCTGGTAAAATTGTTTTTTGTGAGGGAAATGGATTAAAGAACAACCCTTTTTTTAATAAATTACCCCTGAACGGAACCAAAGGTGAATTACTTACCATTCATGCACCTGACCTGAAACTGGATGATATTATTAAATCGGCTGTTTTTGTTTTGCCTTTAGGAAATGATCTTTACAAAGTTGGAGCAACCTTTAACTGGTCTGATAAAACGAATATTCCAACAGCAGAGGGCAGAAAAGAGCTTGACGATAAATTGAAAACGGTGATCACTTGTGATTATCGTATTGTTGAGCATGAAGCGGGTGTAAGGCCCACAACAGGTGACAGACGACCACTACTCGGCGTTCATAAAGACAATCACAGGCTTGCATTGCTCAATGGGTTGGGAACCAGAGGCGTAATGATTGCCCCCTTGATGGCTAAAAAACTATATCAGTTTCTTGAATATAACCAGACTTTAGACAAGGAGGTAGACATTCGCAGGTTTAAACAAAAAAATTAATTTTCCTTCTTTTTATAATGCACGAACATATTGATGTAGATCAGTCTTGAAACCCTCATTGTAAGAGGAATCAATAAAACTAATATGACGACGATAGCGATAAAAGAACTGATTAAACCTAGTCCCAGTAAATAAGAAATTACAAAAATTCCAACAGCCAGGCCAACGGTTATTGCGTAGGACACATACATGGCTCCGTAAAAAAAAGAGGGTTCAATCATGTATTTAAATCCGCAACTTTCGCAGTTCTTATACACCTTTAAATTATTTTTTAGTTTTAGCGTTATCCCATGTTCAAAGAACTTACCTTCCTGGCATTGAGGACATTTGTTGTTGAAAACGCTATATAATTTAGACCCTTTTTTCAGCATTGCGAATTGATAAGTTTCAGTTACTTTTGCAAAGATAAATTTTTAAGATAGAATAATGCTGAATGCCCATGATATTACCGTTTCCTTTTCGGGGGAAGAATTGTTTTCTGGAATTACCTTTAAGTTAAATGCCGGAGATCGTATCGGGCTCGTTGGTAAAAATGGAGCTGGAAAATCCACCTTGTTAAAAATCGTAGCCGGAGAACAGGAATATGATAGAGGCTCTATGGCCTTTGATAAGGATATCAGTCTTGGTTTTTTGAAGCAGGATATTGATTTTGAGGAGGGAAGAACTGTGATTGAAGAAGCCTATCAGGCTTTTAAGGAAATTAAGGACATTGAGGAAAAACTAGCAATAGTGAATACCCAGTTGGCAGAGCGAACTGACTATGAAAGTGAATACTATCATAATTTAATGCATGATCTGGATGAACTATCACACCGATATGAGTTGATCGGGGGATATAATTACCAGGGAGAAACAGAAAAGATCCTGGCCGGACTTGGTTTTAAGCAGGAAAACCTGCATCAAATGACTCATACTTTTTCGGGCGGATGGCGAATGAGGATAGAATTGGCAAAATTGTTATTGCAAAAGCATGATATCCTTTTACTTGATGAACCTACGAACCATTTAGATATTGAATCGATCATTTGGTTTGAAAATTTTTTAAAAGGATTTAGCGGGGCCATTATGATGGTATCTCACGACAAAATGTTTCTTGACAATGTGACCAACAGAACTATTGAGATATCCTTGGGGCAGATTTATGACTATAAGAAACCTTATTCCCAATATTTATTGTTGAGAAACGAAATAAAGGAAAAGCAGCTTCAGGCTCAAAAGAATCAAGATCGAGAGATCAAACATACCGAGCAACTTATCGAGAAATTCAGGGCTAAAGCAAATAAGGCTTCTATGGCGCAATCATTGATCAAGAAACTCAATAAAGTAGAACGTATTGAGGTTGATGTGGAGGATAATGCCGTAATGAATGTCAGATTTCCGATGTCTGTAACCCCAGGAAAGGTTGTGGTGGAAGCCCATGAGGTAGCTAAGAATTACGATGATAATCAGGTACTTAAGCACGTGAATATGTTGATCGAGCGAGGCAGTAAAATTGCTTTTGTGGGGCAAAACGGTCAGGGAAAATCTACTCTTGCCAAAATCATGGTGAGTGAAATTGGTTTTGATGGAGAGTTGAAATTGGGCCATAATGTACAAATCGGTTATTTCGCACAAAACCAATCGGAATATTTGGATGGAGAGTTAACGATTCTTGAAACTATGGAAAATGAAGCTAGTGATGGAAATAGGGTTAAAGTTCGCGATATGTTGGGTTCGTTTCTTTTTAGAGGAGATGAAGTCGAAAAGAAGGTAAAAGTGCTTTCAGGAGGGGAACGAAATCGTCTCGCTTTATGTAAAATGCTATTACATCCTTTTAATATGCTCATTATGGATGAGCCGACGAATCACCTGGATATTGCTTCAAAAAATGTACTTAAAAGAGCTTTGAAACAATTTGAAGGTACATTGATTCTTGTGTCACATGACAGGGATTTTTTACAAGATCTGGCCTCCACCGTTTATTCTTTTAGAGAAGGAGGAATTAAGGAATACCTTGGAGATATTAATTATTTTCTTGAACAACACGAGCTTGAAGATATGAGGGCGGTCGAAATGAGAACCAAAAAAGAATCAAGTTCTAATAATTCTAAAGGAGGAAAGCAAAATCATGCCGATCAAAAGCAAAGGAAAAAGCTTCAAAATAGATTGAGTAAGATTGAAGCAGAAATCTCCGATTTAGAAAAAAAGATTATTAATGACGACGCCCGAATTGCAGAAAACTTTAAATTACTGCAGGAGGATGAACATTTTTTTAGGGCATATAAAGAAAAGAAATCAAGGGTCGAAGAATTGATGAGTCATTGGGAGGTAGTGCAGGAACAGATTGATTCAATTTAAATAAATCAACAAAGTTTTCAGTTTTGGGAGTATTACTCTTTTAGAACCGGCGGATACTGAGTCATAATATTGCTTACAAATTCACTGATTCGCGCCTCTTTTTTTTCTATATTCTTGTGATAAGAAAGCAAGCCAATACCTATCCCTTGCCATGAAAGCTCTTTTTTTCTCGCATCAATCAAATCAATAAACAAAGTACCTTCGGTAGAACTGGTCACATTGGTATAGCCAAATCCATAACCAGGACCAGCACCAAAGTTACCATATCCATAGCCATAATACCATGGGTACCAACCATAATAATTATTGTTATATACATCAATTTTTTCGCGGGATTTCGTAAAGATATTTACCAGTAGATCAGGATTTTCAGAAGGAACCAATCCTTTTATTTTTAGCTCTTTTTCAATCGCTCTAAGAATTCTTTTTTTATCAAGATCAGAAATTTCTACTTTGTCGATTCCTTTTTTGTAAAAGGCATAGGTTTTAAATTCCGAAAAGTCTGTTTCCTTATCATAATCTGAATAGACATTAACAGAAGAGCAGGCATTAAGGATCATAAATAAAAACAAGGATGACAAAAAGTAAATATTCTTCATATAACTAGAATTAATCAAAACTTTGTAGTTAAAATAGAATTATCAAGAATCATACCAAAGAAAAGCTCAATTAGTACAGTTTTATATCATTAGAAGGAGTTAAATAGCACAAAATAAGATATTTGCCCTAATTGGAATTGTAAATAAAAGTTTATGGTCTTTTGGGATCGAAGCCGTATGGACAATGCCTGCAGTTGTTTTTACAGCAATATCCTCTTTTTAAATGGTACGCCTCTGTAAATACTTTAAAGCCTTCTTTGCTATAATAAAAATCTTCAGGGTCTAACTTATTATTGTTAAATTGCATCGTCAATCTATTGTTTTCCTTTGTTTTATGCAAATCAGCAGCATATCTAAATTTTATAAGAATTGTTCGGCAAAAATAGTGAATTATAACCGAGCACGAGATGCCATTTCTATCAATCATTTCCAAATGACTTCTTCGGCTTCAATCCGTATAGTTAATTGCCCTTTTGATCAGTGTTTTTATTTCTTTTTTCTGTAATATGATGGTAAGTGCTAAAAATCAACAAGTTATATTAAAAGTACTGAAAGAGAAAGGGTTAAGACTTGCGGTCAAAAGAGAAGATCAAATACATCCTTTTCTTTCCGGTAATAAATACAGAAAACTCAAATATAATTTAATCAGGGCCAAAGAGCAGGGTTTTATAACGCTGCTTTCCTTCGGAGGGGCATATTCAAATCATATCAGTGCTTTATCCTATGCAGGTAAAATCGGAGGGTTTAAAACGATTGGGATTATTAGGGGAGAGGAGCTTGGGCACGATATAGGGCAAACACTTCAATCGAACCCTACCTTAAAATTTGCACATGATAATGGTATGCGCTTTAAATTTGTATCCAGAGAGGATTATAGAAAAAAGGAGGATCGTGTTTTTATAGATAATTTAAGGTCCGAATTTGGTGAATTTTACGAAATACCCGAAGGGGGAACTAATCAGCTAGCCATAAAAGGATGTGAAGAAATATTGACAGCTGAAGATCGTGAGTTTGATTATATATGTGTTTCTGTTGGAACAGGAGGAACTATTTCAGGCCTTGTAAATGCTGCTTCAGACGGGCAGACCGTACTTGGGTTTCCTAGCTTAAAAGGAACTTTTCTGGAAGAGGTTATAAAAGAAAAAACGATCGATAGGAACAACTGGAAGTTGATTCATGAATATCATTTTGGGGGATATGCTAAAATCAATGAAATTTTGATTAGTTTTATCAACGATTTTAATCAACAAACTACCATACCTTTAGATCCAATCTATACCGGGAAGATGATGTTCGGTATTATGGATCTTGTCAAAAATAATTTTTTTAAGAGAAACAGTTCTATACTCATCATTCATACCGGAGGTCTTCAAGGGATAGAAGGAATGAATCAGCGTTTAATTAAAAAGGGATTACCATTAATCAATGTATGAAATACTTTAGTAAATTTTTAATAGCAGCACTTGGCCTTTTGGTATTAGTGGCTTGTGGTAGTAATCGTTCAACTAGTAGTAAAGGGAAAAAGAAGGAAATTGATACCAGGGAACAATATTTGACTGCCAAAAGCGATGCTGTTTTTGAGTCGTATAAAAAGGGAAATAAGGGGCAGGTTAATGATTTTACCATAGCCTATATCGGAACCTATAAAAATATTGCCATTGAAAAGATGGAAAAGTATAAAATTCCTGCGAGTATTACGTTAGCTCAGGGTATTTTGGAATCTGGAAATGGGTTGAGCACTTTGGCAAAAAAATCTAATAATCATTTTGGAATCAAATGTCATTCAGGATGGAAGGGGAAACGAGTTTATCACGATGATGATAAAAAAAATGACTGCTTCAGAAAATACCCCACTGCTGAAGGATCTTTTAACGACCATTCCAAATTCCTGACTTCCAGAGGAAGATATGAGTTTTTGTTTGAGCTAAAACCCGATGATTACAAAGCGTGGGCTAAGGGTCTTAAAAAAGCAGGATATGCAACAGATCGTAAATACCCAAAGAAACTGATCTCTTTTATAGAAACTTTTGAATTATACAAATATGACGATCTTGTCTTAGATGAAAAAGCATTTAAAAGAGCCCTAAAAAATGACGAAAGAAACTTTGAATATGAAGAACGAAGTATTGCTGATAATGACCTGACTGACAATACGATTACTAGCAATACTATCGATGATAATGATATATTTATAACCGTTGTGAAAGGAGATACTTTATACTCTATCGCAAAGAACAATAATTTATCCGTAGATGATTTGAAAAGAATCAATGGTTTAGATGCCAATGAGATCAGTATTGGAATGAAATTATTGGTCACTAAATAAAAAAACCACCCAATTGGGTGGTTCCTGTCTAAACTCAAAATTAATCTACTAATCCAATCTCATTATTTTTGACCACTTCGACTTTTATTTTGCTGATTCCCGGTTCTTCCTTTTGACTTATGATGCATTTTATGTGAAGATTTTTTCCAGGTGTTATACTGTTCTTCATTGAGTATTTTTTTAAGCTCACTTTGATGAACTAATTTCTCATCTAACATTGCATTCATGTGGTTAAACTTTTCTGTCGAACTCATGTCCTCTTTGTTCAAATTTTTCATCTCGGCTCTTTTCTTGGTCTTTTTCTTTGCCCATTTTTTGTTCAAATCGAGTATTTGATTTTGCTGATTGTCGCTCAGGTCTAAGGCAAGTGCCATTTTTTTAGTTTGTAAAATAGCTGTTTGTTCAGGACTGAATTCTTGGTTCATTTTTTTTTGTTTTCCCTGATTTTGACCAAAGCTTAAAAGCGAAGATCCCAGAAGAAGAATTACTATTAATTTTTTCATGACTTTATGATTTTTGTTTAGTTCTAAGACCCGAATATTCTAATGAGGTTTAAAGAACAAGCTTTAAAATTTTGTTAAAATTAAGTTTATGGATTTTTTAGGAGAAGCAGGGATTTCTATATCTTTGATTCTAAAGGTAATTAGAAGAGGGATCAACAGTAGAAACCTTTCTATTATTATGGAAAATTAATAAAAACACATTCTTATGAACAGTCTCAGTAAGATCCTGATGGTATTCTTTTTATTGCTAAGCCTAGGCTCTTGCAAAGAGCAGGAAGAACTCAGGCCAAAAAGACCGAATATCTTATTTATTATGTCTGATGACCACGCCTATCAGGCTATAGGAGCTTATGGCAGTCAATTGATTGAAACGCCCAATATTGATAGGATAGCAGAGGAGGGGCTTTTGTTTACCAATGCCTGTGTGACAAATTCCATTTGCGCACCCTCCAGAGCCACTATACTTACAGGTAAGCATACCCATATCAACGGTAAGATTGATAATAAAATGCCTTTTGACACCACTCAGGTTACCTTCCCTCAACTATTTCAAAATGCGGGCTATCAAACTGCGATGTTTGGTAAATTGCATTTTGGCAATAATCCCAAGGGAGTTGACGATTTTATGATTCTGCCGGGCCAGGGACATTATATCAACCCTGATTTTATCACACCAAAAGGTGATACTACCATTACAGGATATGTTACTGACATTATCACTGACCTTACCATAAGATGGCTGGATAAGAAAAGAGATAAGGAGAAGCCTTTTATGATGATGTACTTGCATAAAGCCCCTCATAGACCCTGGTGGCCCAGCCCCGAGAAATTTGAAGAATTTTCAAAAAAAACGTTTCCGGAGCCAGCTTCTTTATTTGACGACTATAAAAATAGAGGTACGGCTGCTAAAACTGCCGAAATGAATTTGTATGAGCATATGATGTATAACCATGACAGTAAGGTCAGACCCGAAACCATTGAAGCTATGGGAGGCGTTTTACCTGAAGTCATTGAATATAAAAATGGGTATTATGGACCTTTTGGAAGAGCAAATGAAGCGCAAAAAGTCAGGTATAATAAGGTATTGGATATTATCAATGATGATTTCAAGAAAAATTGGCCAAAGATGAGCCGTAAAGATAAAATGAGATGGAAGTACCAAAGATATATGCAAGACTATTTAGGCACTATTTCTTCGGTAGATGATAATGTTGGCAGGGTTTTGGACTACTTGGATGAAAGTGGGCTGGCCGAGAATACTATAGTAATATACACTTCAGATCAAGGATTTTATTTAGGAGAACACGGTTGGTTTGACAAGCGATTTGTTTATGATGAATCTTTTAAAACACCCCTGTTGATCAGATGGCCTCATCAGATCAAACCTGGCACTACAAATGATGAAATGGTTCAAAACCTGGATTTTGCTCAAACCTTTTTGGAGGCTGCCGGAATAAAAGCTCCTGATGATATGCAGGGAGAAAGCCTGATACCCCTGTTGAAAGGGGATACCGCTTCCTGGTCAAGGGAGGCCGTCTACTATCATTATTATGAATATCCCTCTGTTCATATGGTTAAGCGTCACTATGCGATCGTGACTAAAGAATTTAAATTGGTACACTTTTATTACGATGTGGATGAGTGGGAATTATACGACAGGCTCAAAGACCCGCAGGAAATGAATAATGTCTATGCTGATCCTGCATATGCTGATATTGTTAAAGAACTTCATATAAAATTGGATGATCTTAGGGTGAAGTATAAGGATTCCCCTGAATTGGATCAAAAATACATTGACATGTATGGTGACTAAAGCTTTATTTTTTGAAAATAATTCAACAAAAAGTGTAATGTTTTAAGAATCCACTCGTCATACTTGTATATGCTCAGGTATGCTCACCTATCTATTTTTTGAGTTTTAAAGCTTGGTAAGCTGTTTTGCTGAAATGCTTTAATTATTTGGGCAGATTGAACCAAATGGTCAAGCAATTGGCCTACATATTAAAAGTGTCAAGTAAATAAAACAAAAAATTTGTTTCATGATACCCCTAAAAATGAAACCTTGAAAACAACATTAATACATAAGCGCTATTTACATCTTTGGATGGCAGTACTGTTGGTAACTCAGTTGTCAGCTCAGCAATTCATAGATGGTGAAAAAATGGAAGTTTTGGAGAACTATGTGATTGTTCAAAATTCCCATGAAGCTGTTTGGAAGGTACTTTCCGCTTATGGAAATGTAAGTAAATTTCACTCTAGTATTGATGATTCCATGGCACTAAATGGAACATTAGAGCAAGCACAGCTCGGAGCAGAAAGAGAAGTACAGATCCCGGACGGGATCAATAATATTATTAATAAAGAACGTATAGTTACCTATATTGATGGTGTTTATTATACGTATGAAGTTTATGAATCTGAGAATTTTCCTACAAGAAAGATGCAGGTTACATATGGCGTTAGGTTAGATGAGAAAGGTAGAACTATTTTGTTTAGTAAAACATTTTACAAATTAAATAACGCGATAAATACTAAATTTTTAAAAAAGAAATTAAAGAGGTTCAGTATGGATAGTCTTTTAGCCTATAAATATTATATAGAAACAGGCGAAAGAAACACTGATATAAAAACCCTTCGAAAAAGATATCATAAAGAAGATCAGGAATACGGTACTGATTATGTTGTAATTAGTCGTTAACTGAATTAAAACGGATACTTCCTTATTGTGCTAAAACTTCAAATTTATTTGGAGTTTTTTTGTTTTAAATGCTTGCCTATACTTTTTCAAACTTATCCAAAACCTAACCAAAATCATAGTCGGCCTGACTTCCAATAGCTACATTTGTGTTGAAAATGAAATTTAATAAGCGTACAAATGGAAATAAAAATTTCGGTTTTGTGTTTTTTGTTCTTGCCCTTCCTTATTCTCATAGGTCAAAATAAAGATTTTCACCAAGCTCCAGAAGGAAATTCCCAGCAGGTGATATGGCATGTGAAAGCTATACATCCTGAGGGCTATACCTTAGATGTAAAAGCTTTTGATACTGAGGGAAACTCTTACGATGTGAAGGCATTGGAAGACTCAAACCAAAGCTATATTATGGATGTCAAGGCTTTTGTTGGTGAGAAAATATTACCTGTAAAAGTTTTGGTGAGCGAAAAACAAGACAAACCCATCGTTGCTATAACGGAGGAAGGTCAGGTGTATAAAATTATGGCAATTGCAAAAAATGGAGCCTTATTGGAAGTGCGAGGAGTCCGCAAATCAGGTTATATAGTTCATATCAAGGCTATAGGTAAGGACGGTTCTTTTTATGGAGTTAAAGCCATTTCTGAAAATGGAAAACTCAAAGACGTAAAAGGGATAAAAATGTACGATAAAAGAGTGGAAGTGACTATGCATGGTGTTGAAGTCCATGCCCATGTAGTGGCACTGCCACAGATACAATAAATAGAGTTAAAGCCATAATCGATTCTAACATAATAAGTGATCCATTGAATAAAAAAGACTATTGGGAAAAGGTTTATCAGCGTCAATCTTTGATTGAATCCGGCTGGTATCAGCCAGTTCCTGAAAGTTCTCTTCAATTGATAGCAGCCTCAAATATTTCTAAAAATGCCAGTATCATTGACATTGGCGGTGGAGATAGTTTACTTGTCGATCATTTATTAGACAGAGGATATAAGAATATCACGGTACTTGATATATCAGAGAAAGCCATTGAAAAGGCAAAAAAAAGACTTGGTCCTTTGGCAAATTATGTCAACTGGATTTGTTCTGATATAACCGAGTTTCAAACCAATACCACTTTTGATTTATGGCACGATCGAGCCTGTCTGCACTTCTTAACCCAAAATGATGATTTTAAATTATATCAGGAAAGGGTAAGAGATTGCTTATCCTCCAGAGGAAACCTGATTCTGGGTGCCTTTTCTAAAACAGGACCGGAAAAATGCAGTGGTCTGCCCATTCATCAATATGATCGTATTGAATTGACTGAACTCTTTTCTGAAGGATTCGAATCGATAGAAACTTTTGAATCAGTTCATGTAACCCCATCATCGAACACCCAAAATTATGTATTTTGCCGTTTTAAAAAGAAATAAACAATTAAATATAAAAAAAATGAGAATCAGTTTATTAATATGTTGTATCACATTGCTCATGTCATGTGAAAGTAAAAAAAAGGATTATGCCCCTTTATCCAAAGAATTAGCTCAAAATGAAGTTGTAGTGAATGAGGTACAACAAACTAGCGATTACACCTATATTTTAGTTCAGGAATCAAGCCAGGAATTTTGGTTGGCAGTGTCGAAAACAGATGTGAAAGTTGGTGAACGATTATATTTTACCGGGGCAATGGAAATGAGCAACTTTGAAAGCAAAGAATTAAATCGGGTTTTTGATCGTATCTTTTTTGTAGACCAAATCAGCAAACAACCCATTGAGGCGGAAACAAAAAAAGCAGAGATGATTGCTAAAAAGCAGGAAGGGATGCAGCAATTACTTGACAGTATAAAGATCAGTCCGGCTGTTGATGGTTTTAGTATTGGTGAACTATATGAAAATGCTAAAAATTATAACAAGCAAACGGTTAAAGTACGAGGCCAGGTAGTAAAGGTGAATATGGATATTATGGATCGTAACTGGGTGCATCTTATGGATGGGACAAAAGGAGAGAATAGATCCGATCTTACTTTTACCACAAAAGATGTAGTTCAAGTAGGTGATACTGTTACTTTTGAGGGTATTTTGTCAATTGACAGGGAATTTGGTGCGGGCTATGTATACCCGGTCATTGTTGAGGATGCAGTATTAAAGTAATGGTAGAAATCGACTCGGATTTGATGTTTTTTTTCTACTTTTAAATAGTATTAGATGAATGGGCATTCGCGCCTTGTTCTTAAACACTTTTTACTCATGAATAATACCTTTTTACTGGCATCAACCTTCATATTTATGATATTTTTTAATTCCAAAGTATTAGCCCAATCGAACTCGACAGGTATATTTTATAATCAAAGTGATATTGGTGCTGTAAAGCACTCTGGAAAAGTTTCTTATCACAGCATTGATCAGGAGTATTTAATTGAAGGTTCCGGCGCCAATATGTGGTTTGCAGACGATCAGTTTCATTTTCTTTGGAATAGCATTCAAGGAGATTTTATCCTTAGGGCAAAAGTGAAATTTGTTGGAGAAGGGGTTGATCCTCATCGAAAATTGGGTTGGATGGCAAGGAATAGTTTTCAGCCTGATGCCGAACATGTAAGTGCGGCTGTTCATGGAGACGGGCTTGTTTCACTTCAATACAGAAAAATGAAAGGAGAGGACACAGAGGAGTTAACATCAACTGATAAAGCACCTGACATCATTCAACTGGAAAGGAAGGGGAACACCTTTATCATGGGAACCGCAAAAATGGGAGAGCCTTTGGTGAAGGTAACTAAGGAAATTTCTGGTTTGCACAAAGAAGTATTCATAGGCCTTTTTGTATGCTCGCATAATCCGGATGTAATAGAGAAAGCCATCTTTAGCGATGTCAGAATCATTAAACCGTTCGAGGAGTCAGGGGAGCGATATCAGGATTATTTAGGAAGTCATATGGAGGTTCTCGATGTAGAGAGCCTGGAAAGAAAAGTATTGTTTTCTTCCAATCATTCCTTGCAGGCGCCCAATTGGACAGTTGATGGAAAAGCATTGATCTACAACTCAAATGGCTACTTGTATAGATATGATCTGGAAAGTAAATTGACAACAACGGTCAATACTGGTTTTGCCGTAAAAAACAATAATGACCATGTTTTGTCATTTGATGGAACGCAAATGGCGATTAGTCATCCTGATGATCAAGATAACGGAGATTCAGCAATTTATACCTTACCCGTAGAAGGAAGTTCTGAGCCTTTCCGGGTGACTAAAAAAGGATTAGGAGCGTCTTATTTGCATGGTTGGTCATCAGATAGTAAAGAATTGCTATTTACCGGAAATCGAAATGATCAATTTGATATTTACAGTGTGAATATTGAAACAGGAGATGAGATCCAGTTGACCAATACCCCCGGATTGGATGATGGCCCGGAGTATGATCCGCAGGGAAAATTTATTTATTTTAATTCCAATCGCAGTGGCACGATGCAGCTGTATCGAATGAAACCCAATGGTAGTGAGGTAAAACAACTCACCTTTGACGAATTGAACGATTGGTTCCCACATATTTCTCCAGATGGAAAAAAAATAGTGTTTTTGTCTTTTGGAACAGATGTTGAATCAGGAGATCACCCCTTTTACAAGCATGTTTACCTTAGGATGATGCCTGTTGAGGGTGGTGAACCCCAGATTCTCAGCTATGTATACGGAGGGCAGGGTACAATTAATGTACCCAGCTGGTCACCAGATAGTAAAAAGGTGACCTTTGTTAGTAATTCGAATTAAGCATTGATGAATAGTGACTATCCATATCTTCTGCAATTATGATAAAAAGAAAAACGTTTCTTGTCTTTTTGACATTCGTTCTACTTAGTAGCCAATTATGCGCTCAAAACGGTAAAGTTTTTGACAAACTCAGTATGAAGAGTTCCATCCTGAACTCAGAAAGACATTTCGCTATCTATCTTCCTCCAGATTATGAAAGCTCGTCAAGGAGTTATCCTGTGCTCTATCTTTTGCATGGTTCAGGAGATGACCAAACAGGATGGGTACAGTTTGGTGAGGTGTTGCATATCACTGATCAAGCGATAAAGAAGGGTAAGGCAACACCTATGATCATCGTAATGCCCGATGCGAATACCGGGCAAAGAGGTTATTATAATGATATCAACGGGAAATGGAATTATGAGGATTTCTTTTTTGAGGAATTAATGCCTTATGTAGAGAAAATATACAGGATTAAAAAGGAAAAGCGTTATCGTGCCATATCAGGTCTTTCCATGGGAGGTGGTGGCTCTTTTATGTATGCCATGCGTCATCCTGAACTCTTTTCTTCATCAGCCCCTTTAAGTGCTACTACAGGGCCGTTGACCATTGAAGATTTAAAGAAGAATTTGAGCAGAAACGGAGATACGGAATATACAGACCAGGAGCTCGAAGATTATTTTAAACGTCACAATGCTGTAGAGCTGGTAAAGAGCTTACCGGCAGATAAAGTTTCATCTGTTAAATGGTATATCGATTGTGGAGATGATGATCATCTGTTTGAAGGGAATAGTTTGGTTCATATTGAAATGAAAAAGAAGGAAATTGCCCATGAATACAGGGTGCGCGACGGGGGTCATAACTGGACTTATTGGAGAGAATCGTTACCTGAGGTGCTCGAATTCGTTTCACAGGCCTTTCATCAATATTGAAGTTTAAAGACATTAAGGGATCGAAAATGACTGATTCATTCGTAAGAGTTTTATTACTGAGTTGTTCGGATTTACAAAAGCGAACTTTTCAACCAAAATGTCAATATATATTTGTCGAAAGCTAAAACATTACATATGAAACATCTTTCTTTTATTCTCACTATCTTTTTTTTCACTATTCTTAGTCATACTGCAATGCAGGCCCAACAGCTTACAGCAGTTGAAATCATTAAGAAAGCCGATGAGAAAGTAAGAGGGAAAACCAACCATTCTGTGTTGGAGATGCAGATCATAAGGCCTACCTGGAGTAGGACGATTTCTATGAAGAGTTGGTCAAATGGTTTGGATTATTCCATGACCTATATAACGGGGCCGGCCAAAGATAAAGGGCAGGTTTTTATGAAAAGAGAAACTGAAATGTGGAATTGGATGCCTAGTATAGGAAGAATGATTAAAATTCCAGCCTCTATGATGTCACAAGGTTGGATGGGGTCAGATTACACAAATGATGATATTCTTAAAGAAAGTTCCATAGTAAGAGACTATGATCACAGTATTGATAAAGAAGAAGTTGTAGAAGGCTTTAATTGTTATAAAATTAAAATGATTCCAAAGGAGGAAGCAGCTGTTATTTGGGCGAAGGTTTATAAATGGATTACTACAGATGAATTCATTCAAATCAAATCTGAATACTATGATGAAGATGATGATTTGGTGAAGAGTGATTTCGGGTATGAATTCAAAGAGATGGGAGGTAGGTTGATCCCGTCTAGGGTTGAAATTGTCCCAGCAGGAGAAGAAGGCAAGAAGACAGTTATTTTATTGAAGGAGGTTCAATTTGATATTGAGTTACCAGCGACCTATTTTTCTCAACAGAACATGAAACGAATAAGATAGATCATAAAAATAATTCAATGAGTACTACCCTCAAAATAGCGTGGAGAAATATCTGGAGAAATAAGAGACGAACTATGATCACCATTGCTTCGATCATGTTTGCACTATTCTTTGCGATTATCATGAGGGGTTTTCAAAAAGGTTCTTATACTAAAATGAAAACCAATGCCGTTGAATCATATTCAGGGTATTTGCAAATTCAAAATAAGGATTATTGGGACGATAAGAACATCAATAACACCATGTCGATTGATGATTCTATTGTCAATGATTTGGCACAAGATTCAAGAGTTGCTGCTATAATTCCTCGATTTGAATCCTTTGCACTAGCATCTTCTGGTGCCTCAACTAAAGGGGTCGCAGTAATGGGTATAGATCCTGAGAAAGAAGATAAAATGACAAAAGTAAGGTCGTTTCTTAAGGAAGGGGAGTTTATAAATTTAGAAGATAAAAGTATACTTATTGC
>RCND010000103.1_pt1 | contig 44867 bp, 33 predicted proteins | sample 2041351 | NCBI WGS metagenome assembly RCND01 (sample SAMN09708230, study PRJNA481090) | Marine sediment metagenome, whole genome shotgun sequencing project. | biome: marine sediment; feature: ocean; material: sediment; isolation source: Sewage treatment plant 12B marine sediment (STP12B) ... | reverse complement strand
CCACAACTCATTGTTATAGACGGTGGTAAAGGTCAATTGTCTTCTGCCCTTAAAAGTTTGGATATTTTAGGATTGCGCGGTAAGATTGCCATTATAGGAATAGCCAAGCGTTTGGAGGAGATTTATTTCCCTGGGGATTCTATTCCCTTATATTTGGATAAGAAGTCGGAAAGTTTAAAGATTGTTCAACAATTAAGAAATGAGGCACACCGGTTTGGAATAAATTTCCACAGGAACAAGAGAAGTAAAGCCGCCATTAGTTCAGAATTAGAGGAGGTAGATGGCGTAGGAGAAAAAACGGCAAAGGAATTGTTGAAACGTTTTAAATCGGTCAAAAGAATTAAAGAGGCTTCTATAGAGAGCCTTAAAGAGGTAGTGGGTGCATCAAAAGCAAAGAAAATATATGAGTCTTTTCATTAACCATAAAGTAATGCCCAAATCTTACCTTAAAGTATTTTTGGTAGGCTTTATGCTATTTTATGTTTGGAGGACACAGGCTCAAGCTACAATTAATCAAACGGATAAAAAAATTGGGCTTGTATTAAGCGGTGGAGGAGCAAAAGGCTTGGCGCATATTGGGGCCTTAAAGGTCATAGAAGAGGCTGGTGTAAAAATAGACTATATAGGCGGTACAAGTATGGGGGCAATAGTTGGTGCATTATATGCCTCTGGGTATACGGCCGATCAGTTAGACTCCATATTCCGGGCCACTGATTTTACTAATCTAATCCAGGACAATCTACCTAGGAGCGCTAAGACTTTTTATGAAAAGGAAGATTCTGAACGCTACGCTTTAACCCTACCTTTTGATGGTTTTAAGGTTTCCGTTCCACCTGCTTACTCCGGAGGTCAAAATATTTATAACGAGCTAGTTCGAATACTATATCATGTTAAGGATATTGATGATTTTTCCCAACTGCCTATTCCGTTTGTTTGCATTGCCACGGATATTGAAACCGGTAAGGAGGTTATTTTGAATTCTGGATATTTGCCCGAAGCTGTAATGGCTAGTGGCGCGCTTCCTTCTCTTTTTGAGCCAGCTATCATAGATGATAAGGTTCTTATTGATGGTGGTGTCGTAAACAATTATCCCATAGAAAAAGTGAGAGAGATGGGTGCCGATATAATTATTGGCGTAGATGTGCAACATGGACTTTCGGATAGAAGTTCGTTGCTTTCTGCAACCGAAATTTTACTGCAGATAAACAACTACCGAAGCGTTGCCAATATGATTGAAAAAACCACGGATACAGATATTTATATAAAACCAAATATTGAGAATTACTCTGCTATCGATTTTAACAAGGTTGACGAGATAATGAAGACCGGGGAGCTAGCTGCACGAGAGAAATACAATGAATTAACGCAGCTTTCGTCGACAAAAAATAGTCAGAAACCGTTTGTGCAACCTTTTAAAATTAGTGATTCTATCACCATAAATAGATTAATGATAGCGGGTAATAATGAGCATACAAGAGGATATGTAAAGGGAAAGCTAAGGTTTAAATTAGGAGAGCCCACCACCTTTAAAAAATTACAACAGGGAATTAGCAACCTTGGCGCTACAGGAAATTTTGAATCCAACCGGTATAAACTGGTTTCTAATGATATAGGAGAGGATTTGATTTTGCACTTGGACGAATCCGCTAACACTGCTTTTTTTAGGGTAGGAGCACATTATGACGATCTTTATAAAAGTGCAGCGATACTAAATTTTACCAAAAAAAATCTCTTTTTAAGTGACGATAGAGCTTCAATTGATTTTATTTTAGGAGACAACCTAAGGTATAATTTCGAGTATTATATAGATAAGGGCAGTTACTGGAGTTTTGGTATTAATACTCGCTTTAATGACTTTGAGCAGGAAATAGACTTTAGTATTATAAGTGATAATTTTGAGCTTCCAGCAAGTTTGAACGTTAATACTATTAACTTGAATGTAACTGATTTCACGAGTCAGATTTATATACAGACAGTGCTACAGGAAGAATTTTCATTTACGGTTGGGGCAGAACATAAATTTTTAAAATATAGCACCAGAACCTTAGGAGATTTATCTGATACTGGGGCAATAGAGAATACTCCCATTGTTCTGGTAAACGATTCTAAAGGGAGAACTTTTTTCGAAAAAAGTAATTTTTTCAGTGTGTTTTCTGGTTTAAAGTTTGATACCTACGATGATAAATATTTCCCTACTTCTGGATTATTTTTCGAAGGGGACTTCCACTATTACCTTCTATCCTCTAATTTTAATGAGAATTTTAAAGATTTTTCAGTATCAAAGGCGAGAATTGGTGCTGCCTTTCCCCTATTCAAAAATCTTTCTTTGAATCTGGAAACCGAAGGAGGATTTAAACTGGGTACTTCTAGCGTAACCTCCTTTGATTTTGTACTTGGAGGTTTTGGAACTAATTTGATTAATAATTTTGTGCCTTTTTATGGCTATGATTTTCTTAGCTTACCAGGAAATAGCTATGTTAAAGCATATGGTAGGTTAGATTATGAATTTGCTCCAAAGCATCACGCCTTAGCCACGGCAAATTTTGCCAATGTAGAAGATGATCTTTTTAGAACAGGGGAATGGTTTACGGCGCCTAATTTTTCTGGCTATGGTGTAGGTTACGGCTGGGAATCCTTTTTAGGTCCTGTACAGGTAATTTATTCATGGTCTCCTGAGATAGATCGATCAAATGTTTTTTTTAGTATTGGCTATTGGTTTTAAACTCTTGCCTTTGGATAGATTTTTTATGTTCCGCAGCGTGTTTAGATGGTATTTGTTCTTAAGGAATTCTTAATAATAGCAGGAATTTGTAAATTAGTGTTAAGGTAAGCGTTAAAGAACGTTAAAGGCTATTGGGTAAACTGAAGTATGTGGTAATTTTACCAAAGCGAGGGGTGGTTCCCTTGCAACTTTAAGTATTGGTTTTTCATAATTTAAAGTTTGGTTGGTTATTTAGGAAAAGCTCGGTTTTTAAACCGAGCTTTTTTTATACAATACTTTGGAATAATATTTGTTTATAATAGTGTTGCGATACATTGCGTTTTATAAAGCAGTTGCTATTATCAATAGAAAATCTAGTTTATGAAGAAAAGTATAGTTCTTGTTTTTATTATGGCTTGTTGCATGATGACCGGACAAGAAACCAAATCTGCTTTTAAACCTGGGGAATGGCTTAAATTTAGACTGCATTATGGGTTTCTAAATGCAAGCTATGCAACACTGCATGTTAAAAGCGCAAATATTGATGATAAATCTGTTTATCATGTAGTAGGTCACGGCGAAACTACTGGGTTCGCAAGTATTTTCTTTAAAGTAGATGATAACTATGAAAGTTATTTTGATAAAGAGGATGGTAAGCCATATAAGTTCATAAGAAAAACAAATGAGGGTGGGTATACCAAGGATATGGAAATTAATTTTTACCATGGAAAAGACAAAGCCATTCTAAATGACAAGAAAAACAAGAAAAAGCTTAATTTTGAATTACAAGAGGATATACACGACTTAATTTCGGCCTTTTATTTTTTACGGAATAATTATGATGCAAAGGATTTAGTTAAAGGAGAAAGTATAGAAATGAAATTGCTGTATGATGATGATGGATTATTTAATTTTAAATTAAAGTATTTAGGTAAAGAAATATTACGCACCAAGTTTGGAAACGTAGAGTGTCATAAATTTAGACCTTTGGTTCAGTCAGGTAGAGTTTTTAAGGAGGAGGAAAGTTTATCGCTTTGGGTATCCAATGACGATAATAAGATTCCTATTAGGATTAAAGCAGATTTAACGGTGGGTTCCATAAAGGCAGATTTGGACGGATATAATGGCCTTAAGCATCAATTTAAAATAATAATGGACTAAACAGGCATGGAGGAAAAAGAGCGGATTCAGTCTCAAATTGCAAAGCTTGAAGATAAATACAAGGATTCAGGTCAGGATTTAAGCTCTTATCTAGACGGTCTGCTATACCAGCGCTATCTTACGTATTGGGATTATATTCATTTAGATACTCTTTTAAGCCTGCAGGTTCCAAAAACTCATTTCCCGGATGAAGAAATCTTCATCATGTATCATCAAATTACCGAGCTTTATTTTAAACTCATTCTTCATGAACAAAAGCAACTGGTAGATGATAAAACACAAAAGGTGGAATTTTTTATTGAAAAGGCAAGGCGCATCAATAGTTATTACACAACACTCATTTCTTCTTTTGGTATTATGATCAAGGGAATGGAGCGGGAGCAGTTTTTACAATACCGCATGGCATTATTGCCAGCAAGCGGTTTTCAGTCAGCACAATATAGAATGATAGAGCTCTATGCAACCCCTTTGGAGAATTTGGTACACCATACGGAGCGATCGTCCTTTTCATCGGAAAATCCCATAGAGGAATTGTATGAAAATATCTATTGGAAAAAAGGAGCAACGGACATAGAAACTGGCGAAAAGACTTTGACCTTAAAACAGTTTGAATATAGATATACACCAAGACTGATTCGTATTGCAAGACAAGTAAAGGATAGTACCATCTATCAAAAATATTTAGGACTCTTAAAAACAGATAGAGAAAATAAGGAACTGATCGAGGCTCTAAAGGTCTTGGATTTGAACGCTAATGTGAACTGGCCTTTAATGCACATGGGATCTGCGCATAGGTACCTTGGTAAAGAAGGAGGAAATATTGATGCTACCGGAGGGACTAATTGGAAGCAGTATTTGCCGCCCAGTTTTCAGAAAGTAGTATTTTTTCCTTCATTATATACAAATAAGGAGTTAAAAGAATGGGGAAAGCAATGGGTAGACCATATCTTTAATCCTGAAAAAAAAAGTAAGTAAAGGAATGCAGAAATATTGGGGCGTTATTTTGGCATTGGCAGTGCTTTTTTCGTGTAAAACGGAACAAAAAGAGGAAAAAGAGGAAATAGTACAGATACCTATAGAGAAACCGGTACCAAAAACTTACGGTTTTAATTTAAAGGATTTTTTGGTGTTTCGTGATACTATCAAAAGAGGGGATAGTTTTGGAAAGTTAATGATAGATAATCAAGTGGATTATCCCAAGATTGTAAAAATAGCAGAAGAGTTTAAGGATTCTTTTGATGTGAAACGAATAAAAGTGGGGAAACCTTATGTTATTCTAAAAACGAAAGATACAGCACAAACTACCCAATTCTTCATCTACGAAAATGATAGGATAAATTATACAGTAGTAGATCTTCGTGACTCTGTAAAGGCGTATACTAGTAGAAAAAAGATAAAATTTGTACAACGCGAAGTAGCGGGTATTATTGAGAATAACCTTTCTGAATCTTTAGATACCCTTGGGGTGGATTACGCGGTAACCATTAGCCTTTCTGAGATTTATGCATGGACCATCGATTTTTTTAAATTGGAAAAAGGGGATAAGTTTAAAATACTCTACAAAGAGCGTTACATTAATGATAGTATCTATGCAGGTTTTGAACCTATAGAAGCTGCTTATTTTGAGCACAAAGGGAAACCTATATATGCTTTTGCTTATGAAACCGACTCTTTAAAACAGATTACGGATTATTTTGATCAAGAAGCCAACAACCTGCGGAGTACTTTTTTAATAGCTCCTATAAAATATGGCTATCGGGTTTCCTCTAGATATAATTTAAAAAGGCGCATTGCCTATTACGGTTATAAAGTTCGTCCTCATAAAGGCACAGACTACGCTGCTGCTGTAGGAACACCCATAGTAGCGACTGCTGATGGTACCGTATCCGAATCTACCAGAAGGGGAGGCAACGGGCGGTATGTGAAAATTAAACATAATGGCACTTATAGTACCCAATACCTTCACATGAAAAAACAGAAGGTAAAAAAGGGAGCGTATGTACGCCAAGGAGATGTTATAGGATGGGTAGGAATGACAGGAAACACAGGAGGCCCTCATGTGTGTTATAGATTCTGGAAGAACGGCTCTCAAGTAGATCCGCTTAGGGAAAAACTCCCTGCTGCAGAACCAATAGCGGACAGTATAAAAGCGACTTATATGGCATATGTAGACCCGTTGAAAGCACAGTTGGACTGTATTGAGTATACGATAGTCAAAAAAGAGGAAGATAATTTAATAACCCTTAACCAATAAAATGGCATTACCTAAAATTGACCCGACAGCTACAAAAGCTTGGGACAAATTAAGCGCACACTATACCAAAACGAATGCCGAGGGATTAAAGGATAATTTTAAGAAAGATACCGATAGAGCGCAAAAGTTTACGGTAAAGTGGAACGACTTTTTATTGGACTTTTCTAAAAATCGTATTTCTCAAGAAACGATAAACCTATTGTTTGATCTTGCTGAAGAAGTGAAACTTAAAGAATCCATATCCTCATATTTTAAAGGAGATCTTATAAATGAAACAGAAGGTAGAGCTGTCTTACATACCGCGTTAAGAGCAAAAGAGGGTGACACTATAAAGGTAGATGGTATAAATGTAGTTCCTGAAGTATATAAAGTAAAGCAGCATATAAAAACCTTTACAGATGCGGTCATAAATGGTGATAAAAAGGGATTTACTGGGCAAGCATTTACAGATGTTGTAAATATTGGAATAGGAGGGTCTGATTTAGGTCCGGCTATGGTAACCGAAGCCTTAAGATTTTACAAGAACCATTTAAGAGTACACTTTGTAAGTAACGTAGATGGGGACCATGTGCATGAAATTTTAAAAGGACTAAATCCTGAAACTACCTTATTCGTTGTGGTATCTAAAACATTTACCACTCAAGAGACTCTAAGCAATGCGACCACGATAAAAAAGTGGTTTTTAAAATTTGCTAGCCAAGAGGATATAGCAAAGCACTTTGCAGCGGTGTCTACCAATACAAAAAAAATTAATGAGTTTGGAATCGCACCTGATAATGTATTTCCAATGTGGGATTGGGTTGGTGGTCGTTTCTCGTTGTGGAGCGCCGTGGGACTTTCTGTTGCCTTGGCTGTCGGATATGATAATTTTAATGACCTTTTAAAAGGTGCTAACGAAATGGACACCCATTTTGAGAATGCTGATTTTTCCGAGAACATTCCGGTAATTATGGCGCTCATTAGTATTTGGTATAATAATTTCTATGGCGCAGAGACGGAAGCTATTATTCCTTATACTCAATATTTGAGCAGATTTTCCGCGTACTTGCAACAAGGTATCATGGAGAGTAATGGTAAAAGTGTAGATAGGAATGGCAAAAGAACTTCCTATGAAACGGGTACTATAATTTGGGGAGAACCAGGCACAAATGCCCAACACGCTTTTTTTCAGTTGATACATCAAGGCACTAAGTTGATTCCAACCGATTTTATCGGATTTAAACATTCCTTACATGGAGATACGGATCATCATAATAAATTAATGGCCAATTTCTTTGCTCAGACAGAGGCGTTAATGAACGGAAAGTCCAAAGAGGACGTTATAACCGAACTGAGGTCCAAAGGACTTTCTCAACAAGAAATGAAAGCATTGGCCGCATACAAGGTTTTTGAGGGAAATAAACCGACCAATACCTTATTGATAGACAAGCTTACTCCTGCTGCGTTGGGTTCATTGATTGCTCTTTACGAACATAAAATATTTGTACAAGGGGTAATCTGGAACATTTTTAGCTATGACCAATGGGGTGTGGAACTAGGAAAACAATTGGCAGGAACGATTCTAAAAGATATAGAAGGTTCCGATATTGCTGATCATGATAGTTCTACATTGCAACTTCTTCAATATTTTAAGAAATGATTTAACCGTTTGTTGCTTTTTAGGGTCTATTGATAACTTCTTCGTTTTCAGTTTGTCCGTGCAGTTTTTTAACTTACTTTTAAGAATGCTGATTTAACGTTCTCTTAACGTTGGAGGTTTTAAAATATAAGACTTTTGCAGCAAGTTAAAAACTAACAAACACTAGAAAAAATGAAAAAAATTTACTTTGCATTTGTTGCTCTTTTAATGGTAGCAAGTGCTTTTTCACAAGGTGTTACCACATCATCCATGGGTGGTAAGGTAACAGATGCTTCCGAAGAACCACTTTTGGGAGCAAATGTAGTAGTGATCCACGTGCCTTCAGGTTCTAAGTATGGCGCAATTACAGACTTTGATGGTTATTACCGTATATCGAATATGCGTGTAGGAGGACCTTATAGAGTTACTATTTCTTATGTAGGTTTCAATGATTTCGTTCGTGAGGGCGTTTATTTGAATTTGGGCCAAACAGAAAGAATAAACACGATGATGTCTGAATCTTCAACCGCACTGGATGAAGTAGTTTTAACAGCTGTCGATGATGGTTTTAATTCTAATAAAACGGGTTCTGAGACTAGTATTTCTGAAAGAGATATAGCTACGTTACCTGCTGCGTCTAGGTCTATTGCAGATTTTGTGCGTATTACGCCACAAGCACAGATAACAGAAGGAAACGATGGTTTTTCTATATCCTTGGCAGGACAAAATAACAGATATAACGCTATTTATATTGATGGAGCTGCGAATAATGATGTATTTGGTTTGTCAGGATCAGGAACAAATGGTGGTCAAACTGGAGTAAATCCTTTTTCTGTTGATGCTATCGCTTCTTTTCAAGTTAATATTGCACCTTTTGATGTTAGGCAGTCAGGTTTCTCTGGTGGTTCTATTAATGCAGTTACACGTTCAGGTTCTAATGAATTTGAAGGTTCTGTGTATGGTTTCGTAAGAAACGAAAGTTTGGTAGGTAAGACGCCGCCATCATTAGTAGGTGATGGAGAGGATAGAGAAAACGTTGATGATTTTAGTGCTGTAACCTATGGTTTAAGAATAGGTGGTCCTTTAGTTAAGGACAAACTGTTTTTCTTTTTAAACTACGAGCGTCAGGATGATGAAACACCACAGCCATTTAATTATAGCAATTACACAGGGCGTTCTTCAGAAGCTGAGGTTGAAGGTTTGAGTGATTTTTTAAAGAATACCTATGATTATGATCCAGGTATTTTTAATAATAATACAAGAACCTTGTTGAGTAACAAGGTTACGGTAAAGTTGGATTGGAATATAAGCGACGATCATAAATTATCCCTAAGACATGGTTATGTTTACGGCGATAATTTAGAGGCAAGAGGTTCTGGAAACAGAAATATTGGTTTTATTAATGGATCCGAATCCTTTGTTACTACTACCAATTCTACCGCATTGGAACTAAACTCAACTTTTGGAAATAAATTCGCGAACAATCTAATACTTACGTATACTTCTGTAAGAGATGATAGAGATCCATTAGGAAACCCTTTTCCAACGGTTGACATACAAGATGGTGGCGGTACTATTTCTTTTGGAGCAGAACCTTTTTCAACGGCTAACTTGTTGAATACTGATTTAACTACCATTACCAATAATTTTGAAATATACGCTGGTAAACATACGGTAACTTTAGGTGCCAATTTGGAATTTGCAAGTGTTCAAAACTTGTTTTTTGCTTTCAATTACGGAGATTATACATTTGAAGATGATTTCAACGATGATGGTGACTTATTATCATCTGGTTTGAACCAATTCTTAACAGGCCAAGATGCTGAAGTATATCAACATGGCTATTCACTTGTAGGTAACGGTGTTGTTGGTGATGAATCTGCAGGTTCTGCAGATTTTAAATCATTTCAAGCAGGTTTTTATGTGCAGGATGATATACGGATAACTGATAACTTTAAAGCAACACTTGGCGCACGTATCGATATTCCTTACTGGGAAGATGGCGCGGTAAACGATGACTTTAACAACAGAACTATTTCTTTGTTGGAAGCACAAGGTAAAGACCTACAAGGAGCTAGAGTTGGACAAGGCGTCCAAGGTATTGCACACTTTGCTCCAAGACTTGGTTTTAACTGGGATGTTAATGGAAATCGCTCAACCCAAATACGTGGGGGTATAGGCGTATTTACTTCAAGACTACCCTTAGTATGGCCAGGTGGCACATACAATAACAATGGTGTTACTGGTGGATTTAATTTTGAGTTTGGCCAACCCTTCGAAGCAGACATTAACAATCAGTTTGAAGATCCTGCCCCTGGTTCAGGTGGTGTTGGAGGTAATATTGATTTATTGGCAGAAGATTTTAAATTACCACAGGTAGTTAAGTATAATATCGCTGTTGATCAAAAACTACCGTTTTGGAACTTGGTAGGTTCTGTAGATTTTCTTTATACGGATGTTATCACAGATATTTATTATGAAAACTTAAATATTGGAGCGCCAGTAGGAAACTATTCTGGTGCTGATAACAGACCATTTTATGATAGACGTGGAACTATAGACGGTACGTACCAAAGAATTATATTAGCATCGAACACCGGTGGTGGTAGTGCAACCAATCTAACATTTAGTTTAAGAAAACCATTTGAAAATGGATTCTCTGGACAAGTAGCTTACGCTTATGGTGAGTCTACCAAGGTTTTTGATGGTACTTCTTCTCAGAATAGTTCGCAGTGGAGAAATATCCAAAGTGTAAACGGAAAGAATTCTAGAATCCCAGTATCTAGGTCAGATTTTGCACTAGGGAACAGAATAACTGCAAATGTATCTTATGAATTGGCTTGGAGCGAAAATATAAAAACAACATTTGGTTTGTTTTATGAAGGAGCTCAAAGTGGCCCATACAGCTTTACGTATAGAGAAGGGCGTGATTTGTTGAATGATGATTCAAGAGACAACGCGTTAATGTACATTCCTGCGGATGCTTCAGAGATTGTTTTCTCCGGAGACGCAGCGGAACAAGCAGCGCAATACGCACGTTTGGATACCTTTATTAATAGCCTAGATTACTTAAAAGATAATAGAGGAAAGTATGCTGAAAGAAATGGAACAAGAGGACCTTGGAGTCATATAGTTGATCTTAAGTTATTACAGGACTTTTCTTTTAATTCGGGGACTAAAAAACATACGTTCCAAATATCTGCAGATATATTTAACTTCACCAATTTAATAAATAAAGATTGGGGTAAGCGTAACTTTATTTCAGGTAACGTAAGTCCATTACAAACTGTATCAACAGGTAGTACTCCTGTATTTACTATTAATAATGGAGATGTTAATCCAGATGGAACTCCTAACATTGTGCAGATTAATGATGCTAACTTCCAATCTTCTAGATGGCAAGCGCAACTAGGTCTTAGATATATTTTCAACTAAGAGTCAAGTAAATAAATAAAAAAGGTCCTACAGCACTGTAGGACCTTTTTTTATGCTCAAAAATTCCTATTTTTAGCATTAGATAAAACACAGACACAATGGAAGAATACGCACTCTCACATCAATGGGCATTAACACTACACTCTTACTTGGCTTATATAGTGCTTGTTGTTTTATTTTTAGCTGTTGGTAATGCGATTTTAGGATGGATCAACAACAAAATGTTTTTGCCTCAAAAGGATTTTAGATTGAGTTTATTTGCACTGATCCTAACACATTTAATGTTATTGGTAGGTTTGGCACTTTACTTTATATCTCCAAACGGGTTTTACGCCATTAAGGAGTTCGGTATGGGTGGTTTAAGCTCAGTAGCACGTTTGTTGGCGGTAGAACATCCCTTTGTAAATATTTTAGCCGTTGTTCTTATTACCATAGGATGGTCTCGTCATAAAAAAGTTATGGAAGGTCAAAAAAAATTCAAGAATATTACTATTTTCTATGGGCTTGGTCTGTTACTCATATTAAGCAGGATTCCTTGGAATCAGTGGTTCAATTAAAAAATATATAATTCCTCCTCTTTATCCTTAGTTACTAAAAGGCAGGTGCGCTTAGCATACAATTGGTACGGAGTCTATTACTAATCTAAATTTTATTTTATGAACATAAAAAACGTTCTCTTAGTCACTATTATTATTTTTTCACTTACTGGATGTTCTCAAAAAAAAGTATTGTTCAATGGCGATAACCTAGAAGGTTGGACTATCTATGGAACCGAAAAATGGTATGTAGAGGATGGGCTTTTAGTATGCGAAAGTGGTCCCGATAAACAGTACGGCTATTTTGCAACCAACGAGCACTATAAGAACTTTGTGTTGGAATTGGAATTTAAACAGGAAGCTGATGGTAACAGTGGTGTTTTTATACGTTCTACGATAGAGGGTACAAAAGTTAGCGGTTGGCAAGTAGAAGTTGCCCCACCAGGGAAGCATACTGGAGGTGTATACGAGTCATACGGTAGGAATTGGCTAATAAAGCCAGACCCTAAAAAGGATAAGGCTTTAAAAATGGGAGAATGGAACAAGATGAAGATTAAAGTAGATGGAGATACCCTAACCTCTTGGCTCAATGGTACTGAAATGGTTTCCCTAACCGATGAAATTGTAGGAGCTGGCGAAGGTTCCATTGCCTTGCAAATACATGATGGTGGCGGTATTAAAGTTAAGTGGCGTAACATTGAGCTAACGGAGTTAGATTAATTTACCACAGAACACGTTGCTTATTTCACAACTAGTAGGTTATAGGACTGGTTGCCACTGTTATGAACAAGCATTTCTCTTTCATTTCCAATCTGTAAAAATAGTTTGGAAATCATATGTGTTCCTTTCAACTAGATTAGTCCCAGTAGAATTGGTATTCTCAATTAACAGTGTTAGACTATTATATCTAAGATGAAGCCTTTGCAAGGGGCTTTTCTTTAGTACAGGATATGAAAACGATCACGGTAGAAATGAATACTATTAATTTTTTTTCATTTCTGGCTATTGCTAATAAGATGAGCTTATTGTTGAAGGTTGCGTAGTAATTAGAAGCATTAATTTACTTGTTTTATGAGATGAATGTATACTGGAAAATGATCACTATACCCTCCAATATAATTTCCACCAGCGTAGGTGCGTAAGGGATATCCTTTGTATTTTCCTTTCGGGTCAATAGCATACGCAGGTGTATAAATTCCCGCTTTCCAAAAAGCATAGTTGTTTTTAGTAGTGTAAACTAAATTGGAAGTCATATAAATTTGATCGAAAACGTTCCATTTGTCTCTGTAAGCTAGGGAACCAGCTCCTTTAAGGAATAGTCTTTCCATAGGCCCATAAAGACTAGTAGAATCCAGTTGTTTTTTTTTGCCCTTTACTTTTAGTATTTTTTTAAAACTTGGGTCCGTGGGATCATCATTAAAATCGCCCATGCCAATAATTTTCACTAAAGAATTATGTCTACGTAAAGAATCGATAATACGTTTGTTCAATTTTGCGGCAGCCAATCTGTACGGTCTACTGCGTGCCTCACCGCCACTTCTAGAGGGCCAGTGATTTACGATAAAATATATTTTTTCGTTGTCTAGTAGACCTTCGACTACCAATTGATCTCTAGTGTAATCCCGCTTCCCATCTTCTTTGGAAAGTAATAATCGCCTACTGTCAAAGGCCATAGGAATAAAAACCGCTTTCCTGTATAAAAGAGCTACGTCTATACCGCGCTCATCGGGAGAATCAAAATGTACGATACCGTAGTTATGGTCCCGTAGATTTGGGTGATTTACTAGATCGTAAAGTACTTGTTTATTTTCTGCTTCACATACGCCTACAATAGCCGGAGGGGTTTTGCTGATATCATAACCTATTTCAGATATAACCTTGGAGAGCTGTGCTAGTTTATGCGCATATCGTTCTTGAGTCCAAGCGTCTTTTCCTTCTGGAGTTCTATCATCGTCGTAGATTAAGGTATCATTCTTAATATCGAAAAGATTTTCCAAATTATAAAAGGCAATGGTCCTTAATTGGTACTCGTTCTTGGTCTGACCATATCCCGCCGCAGTAATTAGAAATAGGAAATAAAACAGTTTTGGGTTCATTTTCAGATGGTTATGATTTAAAATATACTAAAAATAATAGGAAATTTCTTACTATTTTATTCATTTTTCAATATATTGTAGTACCATTAATATGAAACACTAGCCATTGGTATGTATAGAGACCCTCTATTTGTGCTTCTTTTTTTGTACTCACTATTCCTATCTGGGCAGTCTACAACCACTATTTCCGGAAAGGTGTTTAAAGCATTGGATAATTCCGTTTTAGTTGGCGGAAAAGTATCGTTGGAAGGGGAGCAAAATCTTTGGGAAACGGATACTTCTGGAAATTTCATATTAAAAATTTCATTTAAAGGTGAATATATTCTGCGGATAGAATCTCAAGATTATGTTACCAAAAGAATTCCGATTTCCTTGGAAGGAATCAATATAGTACTAGGTATAATCTACCTAGAAACCGATTTGACTCTGGAAAAACAGGATAATCTAATCACCTTGACTGATGCAGAATTGCTAGACGATGAAGCCAACGGCAGTTCCCTTGCTTTGCTGCAATCTACCCGAGATATTTTTTTGAATAGGGCAGCTTTTGATTTTGGACAGGCTTTTTTTAGAGTACGAGGTTATGATTCTCAAAATGGCGAGGTTCTTTTGAATGGTGTTCCAATGAATAAGTTGTTTGATGGTAGACCACAATGGAATAACTGGGGCGGGTTAAATGATATTATAAGAAATCAAGAATTTACAAACGGTCTTAATGCATCGGCCTATACGTTTGGTGGTATTTTAGGGAATACAAACATAGATTTGAGGCCGTCTGGCTTACGTTCTGGCTTACGGCTATCTTCCTCCGCTTCCAATAGGACCTATACCGGTAGGCTTATGGCAACTTATAACTCTGGGATAAACAAAAAAGGACTAGCTTATATGTTTTCGGCTTCCAGAAGATGGGCCAAAGAAGGATATATAGACGGTACACTTTATGACGCCTATTCTTTTTATGGCGCATTGGAATATCAATTTAATAAAGAAAATAGTGTATTTATAACTGCACTATCTGCCACAAATAGAAGGGGAAGGTCTTCCGCAATTACGGAGGAGGTTTACCAGTTGGTAGGGAACCGATATAATCCATATTGGGGAAAGCAAAATGAAAAAATCAGAAATTCTAGGGAACGTCGTATTTCCGAACCCATGGTGCTATTAAATTATTTCCATGATTCTGAAAAATGGAACATCAATGCAGGTTTAGCATATCAAACTGGTAATTACGCCAGAAGTAGGGTGGGGTATTACAATGCACCTAATCCAGACCCTAGCTTTTACAGGTTCCTTCCAAGCTTCTATGTAAACAGTCCGATAGGTGCCAATTTTATAAGTGCAGATAGGGCGCGAACTAGTTTTTTGAGCGATCCACAATGGAACTGGCAGCAGATGTATACAGCGAATAGGAGTCCGTCTAATAATGGAAAGGCAGCTTACGTATTGTATGATGATGTTATTAATGATACGCAGTTTACTGCCAGGGTCAACGGAAATTATAGCATAAACAAAAGAACAAGGTTGGATTTTGGGTTCACGAATAAGAACCTAAAGTCAAAAAATTATGCCCATATCCGAGATTTACTTGGAGCCGATTATCATGAGGATATAGATCCGTTTTCGGATACTCGAAACGACCTTGATGCTAATTTAAATAGGGAAGAAGGAGAAAAATTCAACTATAATTATGATTTTTTGGTCAATCATACGGATGCCTTTGTACAACTAAACTTGGATTATAATGCATGGAAGGGATTTGTGGCGGCACAATATTCGGTTATTTCATATCAGCGTAATGGTCTTTTTAAAAATGAGCGGTTTTTAGAAAATTCCTTTGGAAAAAGTGAAAAGGTAAATTTCTCTAATTTTGGTTTTAAGGGAGGAGTATCTCATAAAATTACCGGGCGTCATTGGGTTACTGCAAATGCTGCCCTTATACAAAGACCCCCATTATTGCAAAATGTTTTTGTTAATCCGAGGGAATCTAACACAATAGTGCCAAACCTACAAAGGGAAACAATAAGCACGGTAGACCTTAATTATTATATTCGCATGCCAAAACTTACGGGTAGGCTGACCGGTTTTTACACAAGGTTTCAAAATACCACAGACGTAAATTTTTTCTTTGTGGACTCTGGCGTAGGTTCGGATTTTGTGCAAGAAGTATTAACTGATTTAGACAAGTTGCACAAGGGGCTAGAGTTAGGATTGGAATATCAGTTGTCAGCGTATGTGAAACTATCCGCTGTAGCGGCTATAGGAAACTACTCTTTTGCAAGCGATCCGTTTGTAACCATTAATTTTGATACTGCTGGAGCCGATGAAGAACTTATAGATGTTAGTGGCTCCAAAGATTTAGGCGTAGCAAATATACAGGGTTTAAGACTTGCCCAAGGACCACAAAAGGCCCTTGCTTTTGGTATGGAGTACCGCGACCCAAAATACTGGTGGGTGGGTATGACAGCAAACTATTTAGCGAGCAACTATGCTAATATTTCGTCTATTACTAGGACCAACAGCTTTTATTTAGACCCTGAAACCGGACAAAATTTTCCTGATGCTACAGCAGAAAATGTAAACCGTTTACTGGTACAAAAACCCTTAGACAATTTTTATCTACTGAATTTGGTAGGGGGTAAATCCTGGTTGAAAAATGGAAAATATATAGGTGTTTTTGCCAGTGTGAATAATCTATTTGATATGACCTTTAGAACCGGAGGTTACGAGCAGAGTAGAAATGGAAATTATGGACAACTGAAACAGGATAAATTAAGTGGTTCACCCTCTTTTGCTCCTAAATACTGGTATGGCTTTGGACGCACATATTTCCTTAACCTAGCTATAAGTTTTTAAACCATGACATTAAATAAGAATCCAATATTTTTAAGTACAAGTATCAAGCTAATGGTTTGTAGGCTGCTAATATTTTCTTTTGTAGTTAGTTGCGTAAAAAACAGGAATTTTGAAAGTTTGGATACTATCTGCACGTTAGATTTGGAAGTAAATACCAGTTTTGAACAAGTTAAAGAATTATATCTTAAGAAAACACTTGAAATACAAGACGACTTGGTGATTCAAGGTTATGTGGTTTCCTCAGATGCAGCCGGCAATTTCTTTGGGGTATTACATTTTCAGGATGCACCATCCAATCCAAAAGAAGGTTTTCAGATTGAAATAGATTTGAGAGATTCCCATTTATTTTTTGCTATTGGGGATAAAATATTCATCAAATTGAAAGGGCTTTATCTAGGTAAGTCTAAAGGAGTTTATAAATTGGGCGGTGCATTTACTTCGTTCGGTAATGTGTCCGTTGGCAGGTTGCCTTCTAATGCTGTTTTTGAACATGTATTTGTTTCTTGCGATGCGCGGCAAACCATCATTTCAACTCCCATTGCTATCTCTGAACTATCGGAAACCAGCTTCCATACCCTGGTAAAAATAGATGAGGTAGAGTTTTCTCAAGAGGATTTAGGATTAAGTTTCGCGGAAGAAAGGGAAGAAACCGTACGGCTTTTGGTAGATTGTAATGATAACGAAATTGATATAGTGAATAGTGGCTTTTCCGATTTTCAAGCGGAATTGCTGCCAGAAGGTCGGGGTAGTATCACCGGACTATTGATTAAGGAGAATTCAAATTTTTATATCCAGATTCGAGATTTAGATGATATAGAGTTCGTTAATGACCGCTGTGAAGATGTCATAGATGAATTTACGTCTCAAGAGATTTTATTTTCCGAACTGGGGGATCCAGATAACAATTCCAAGGCGCGATTTTTGGAAATCTACAACGCCTCTAACGCTGTATTATCCTTAAACGGATGGCAAATTTTACGATATACTAACGCCTCTTTGGACGTAAGTTCCAGTTTAGATTTATCAGATTACGTAATTGATGCAAAAAGCACCTTGGTCATTGCTCCCAATGGAGATGAATTTTTAGCTGTTTACGGTTTTTCGCCTGATGTTGTTACTGGAAACAATTCCCCAGCGGATTCTAATGGGGATGACAATTTACAGTTGATAGATCCTTTTGGAACTGTTATTGACGCTTTTGGTATAGTAGGCATAGACGGCTCTGGTACCAATCACGAATTTGAGGATGGGAAGGCAGTTAGAAAAATCGAAGTAACTAAAGCAAACAGTACCTATATGGCTGCAGAATGGTTTTTGTATAATGATACTGGAGCTTCAGGAACGGTAAATCTTCCTCAGATAGCACCGCAAGATTTTACACCGGGATTAAGGGAATAGCATTTTCTATTGCTGGTTTAAAGAGGTTATCTGTTCCAAAGACTCGGTTGTCAGCGGTTTTACCAGGTATTCTTCTATGATATGACAGTCCTTTACTTTTTTTAGTAAATCTGGACTCACAAAGGAACTTACAATATAAATTTTCACATTTTCACGTTTTGTACTGGGTAGCAAAGCAAATTCGTCCAAAAACTCCCACCCATTTTTATTTGGCATATTCAGGTCAAGTAAAATAACTTCGGGTAGGTTAATATTTTCGATCAACAGGCCAATAAGGCCATCAATGGCAAGTTGACCATCCGAATACCAAAGTACGTTTTCCGTAAATCCAGTATCTATCATGAGCCTCTTTGCGTTGAAGGCAAAAAGTTCATCATCGTCAATAATACAGCAGCTATTAAATGTCCCCATTTATCAATAAAGCTTATTAAATTTTACATATTAAGGTAGCAAAATTAAAACAATTGTTAAACAGATGAAAAATAGTTTATTGTTTTGTTTAAGGACCTACTTATTTTTAATTTAAAACTATACAATAGAAGTAGTAAGTACAGTTTCTAAATCATTTGGGGTAATAGGTTTTAGAATATAATTATTGACTAGTTCATAGTTTTTAACCTTATTCAAATCACTTGGATCAACGGAGGAACTAATAACATTAATAATGGTTTCCTTAAAAGGATTGTTCGGTATTTTAATCAATTCATCCAAAAAGTCCCAACCGTTCATAATGGGCATGTTTAGGTCTAGGAAAATGACCTGAGGAATTTGTCCTGTGGCCTCGTAAGTATTCCTAATACCGTGCAATGCATCTTCACCATTATTGTAAACCATGATAGTATCACAAAAGTCAGTTTCTTTCATAATACGTTTAGTACCATAAATAAATATAGGATCATCATCTATAATACAGCAGTTTTTTAGTTTGTGCATATTTTTTTACTATCCTTGTTTTAAAGTAATTATGAAAGTGGTGCCTATATCTGGCAAACTTTCTACGGTAATGGTCCCATTCATAGATTCTATTTGATTTTTTGTAATGAACAACCCAATACCTTTAGCTTCTTTATGTTTGTGAAATGTCTTATACATTCCAAATAATTTATTACCATGTCTTTTTAAATCAATACCCTGGCCGTTATCGCTAAATTTGACTATTAAAGAATCGTTAGTAAGGGTGGAAGAAATATTCAGGATTGGCTTTCTTTTTTCTGAACTATACTTCAAGGCATTCGTATATAAATTTAGTAATATGCTTTCCAAATAGGCTGGCACTGCCATAACATTGTGGTTTTCTGATACTTTCAGCAGTGTTTTGGCTTCCTTGGTATTTAGTAAACCTTGAATACTGTTTTCTATGTTTATAATGTAGTCTAAAAGATTGATGGATTTCATATTTTTTGAGGAGTCCGTCTTTACTTGAACTACCTCGTTAAGATGTTGTATGGTCTCAGACAGGCCATTGGTTGCGTCAATAAGCATTCGATGTATGTTTTTTTGTTCTTTCTGATTTTCTTCTTCCATTAAGAACTTTGCCAACATAGACATATTGCTGGAATGTGACCTAAGGTTATGGGAAACAATATGAGCAAAATTAAGAAGGCTTTCATTTTGTGTTTTAGTTACCGATAGTAGGGACTTCAATTGTTTTTCTGCTGTGATTCTCGAAGTAATATCCAAAACTTGAGCAATAAAGTGGGAAATTTGATTATGTATATCCTTAACTACAGTAACCGTAACAATGGCATACACGAGCTTACCATTTTTATGGAAATATTTTTTTTCAAGTTGATAACTATCCCGTTTTCCACATACAATTTCCTGCATCAGCATAAGTCCCTGGTCTAGATCTTCAGGATGCGTTATATCCTTAAATGTAGTTTTTAACAATTCCTCTTCTGTGTATCCCAAACTAGTACAGATGCCATTATTGATACGGATCCATTTACCGTCTAAACCAACTAAGGCCATACCAATAGAAGAGTTGGTAAAAGTGTCAAGGAACGATTCCTGGTTCCGCTCTAATTCTAACTTTGTACTTTTCAACTCTGTGATATCCCAATTGGTCCCTATCATTTTAATTGCAGTGCCTTCTGGGTCTCTTTCTGTCCTTGCTATTGCCTTAATGTATTTTATAGCACCATTAGGCCAAATTACCCTAAACTCCGTATCAAAATCCTTTTCGCCTGTTATAGCCTTTTCGACTTCAAGCATACCTCTTTTTTTGTCATCTGGGTGCACCGCGGCTTGCCAAGCCTCATAGACCCCTGAAAACTCTGTATTAGATACACCATATAAATGATACATATTGTCGTCCCACAACAATTGGTCATTTAGAACATTATATTCCCAAACACCAATTTTAGCGTTGCTTGTGGCAATTTTTAATCGTTCAGCAGTTTCTTTATATTTTAGTTCCGATTTTTTTTTTGCATCGATATCTTGAAATGTTCCCGAAATACGTAAACAGGTACCGTTAACAATCTCTGCCTCACCTTTTGCCCTTATCCAAACTTCATTGCCTTTTTTGGTGATTATGATCAATTCCGTATCCCAGGCAGTACCTTCAACCATTGCATCATTTACCAATTCCGAAATTAGGTTCCTATATATGCCTTCTTTATAAAAATTTATACCGCCCTCAAGTGTGGGTATGTAGTCGGGTTCTACTTCATGTATGATTCGTGTCATTGGACTCCAGAATAGTTTATTCTGAACCAAGTCTACCTCCCAACTCCCCGTTCTTGAAACTATTTCTGCCCTTAGCAATAGGTCATTGTTTCTTTTACTCTCGGTAATATCCTCTAAGATGAGCATGACACCCTTTACAATGTCCATGGCATCTTTAAGTGGTTGTAGCTTCCATTTTACCCAACAGGTATGGCCGTTGGGAAGGATGTGCTTTATGCCTGGATTTAGTAGGACAACTCCTTTTAAACCTTCTTTTAATTCTTGTACTAATTGTGGAGGAGTATTTGTAATAACTTCAATGATTTGTTTACCATGAATGTCTTCATATTTGTTTGCAAAATTATTTAGAAAAGTGGTTGAATAGTTAACAATTAAGAGCTGTTTATCTAGGATGACCACTGCATCTAAAGAATCTTTTACCAAAAGGCTAAACGGTATAGTTTCCAATAAGTAGATTTAGAAATACAAAATAAAGGTAAGAAAATAATTACTATTTTTTGTAGGAAAATATTAAATTGTAAGATATTGATTTTCAGATTCTTGCACTTTATTACTTTAAATGGATTTTCAAGTCCTCCAAATCAGAAGCAGTAATTAACCTCATAATGTATTTACTTGCAATGGGAAAGCTTTTTTTTCAGCTCTATTTTCTTATAATGAAAAGAGGAACTATCTGTTACAATAAATTATTTTCCCTTAGGCGTTTTTTTAGGGATGGTTCATTTTCACCTATTTCATAAACCAAAGAATGAAGCAAGGTGATTATGGTTTAGAAGAAAATTCTAAATACTCGTCCTAGTATAAGGTTTTGGATTTATTTATAGAATTAATCATATATGTCTAAAAACATTTCGGACATTCGTTCCACGCTATATTATATTTAAGATGGAAAACAAGGATGTTTTTTTCACTGCAATACGGAATGGAGATATGCCAACAATCAAAAAAATGATTGAAAATGACCTCCCTTTGCTGCATACAAGAGATTCCCGTGGTAGTACTCCGTTAATTCTTGCAACATATTATAATCAGATTGAAATCACCGATTTTTTATTGGAAAAGGGTGCTTTGATTGACGAAAAGGATGGTACGGGAAACACTGCATTAATGGGTGTTTGCTTCAAAGGTTTTACCCAGTTGGCCCAAAAATTAATTGAAAAAGGTGCAAATGTAAATGAACGAAATACTATGGGCTCTAGTGCATTGATATATGCGGTTACTTTTAATAGGTTGGACATAACTCAAATACTTCTTATGCATGGCGCCGACACCGCTATAAAGGATGCAAGAGGAAATACGGCTTTAGATCATGCAAAGTTACAAGGTGCAGCTAAATTGATAGATTTATTGGAAGTTAAGTAATATTGGACAAAACCACTATCTGTATTATTCTAAGCTATTTGGCACTACGCGTTTTTATTGTAAAATTGAAAATGATTCCTGTAAGAGTCAGGATGCTAAATTACCTTTAATTAAGGATGTTTATTGACTAAATGTTTAATAGACCAACAGGTAGGAAATGGATGTGTTTACAGAGTATCGATTTATAAAAAAATCATAGTATATTTAATTTCTAAAATGGAAGAAAATCTTAAAATTGCATTAATCCAAGCGCCTCTTATTTGGGAAAATCCGGAGGAGAACCGAGCTGTATTCTCAAAAAAAATTGAATCGGTTTCCTCGGATGTAGATGTGATTGTCCTCCCAGAAATGTTTACTACTGGTTTTACAATGTCACCAGAAAATATTTCACCGGAAGAAGCACAGAAAACGGTAAGTTGGATGCAGCAGATGTCACTTAGGTTCAAAGCAGCAATAGTGGGTAGTATTGTATATCGGGAGGGTTCTAAGAATTACAATAGGTTATTATTTGTTAAGCCGGACGGCAACATCTCCAGTTATGATAAAAGACATACGTTTACTTTGGCTGGAGAGCATGAAAAATATACATCGGGTAAAAAACTGCTTTTGGTAAAATATAAGGGGTTTACTTTTTGTCCCTTGATCTGTTATGATCTTCGTTTCCCTGTTTGGAGTAGAAATACTGCGGAATACGATGTTCTTCTTTACGTTGCTAATTGGCCAAAACCTAGGGTAGAAGCTTGGGATACCTTATTAAAGGCTCGGGCCATTGAAAACATGGCGTACTGTTTGGGAGTAAATAGGATAGGAACAGATGCTAAGGGGCATACTTATTCAGGCCATTCTTCGGTTTATGACACCCTGGGGAAACAATTGATTTTTTCGGTTATCGAGGAAATTTTAGAAGTAACCTTGACCAAAAAACACTTGTCCGAAACTAGAAAAAGCTTGAGGTTTCTGAATGATAGGGACAAATTTAGTCTCTTAGAGTAAAGGTTTCTATTTTTTCCCAATTGGCGCGTATTTCTATTGCGCCAGGATAATAACTTACTCTTTCTGGTTGTAGGCGTTCAAAATAATTTCCTGTGTCCCATTTTCCGTTTCCGTTTTCATCAAAAATGACACGCACCAAATAGTTAGAGGGATCCAAATTATTGAATTCAAAAAGTTGTGGACCTTCGGCATAGATTTCCCGTTGCAGCTCTTCTTTTTCATTTAAAAGCTGCACAATAATAGGGTAGGAAAAACTATCTCCGTTTAGGTTTAGTTGTAAATTCCCATAATCCGCTAGACTTTTTGTTTTAAAGAAATAGTTGATGGTGTCGTTTCTGTTCTCAAAGAAATCTAACACCGTTCCTGGCAATAGTTGTATGATATATTTTTCGTTGGGTTCCAAGTCAAAATCAAAATCAAGGCTATTGTTAAGAGTATCCAATACTAGGGTATACCTTACTTTTAACGAATCTTTGTTTATGAAATTAATTTTAGAGCTATCAACTTGTACTAAGGGGGTGTTGGCTTTTATGCTCAGCGGTTGGTCAAACTTAAGGTTTCCCCTTTGGTTTGCAATGAGCACTAAGGAGTCCAATTCCACTTTTCTGTTTTTAACGGTAAAGGTGTCCAGTACCTTTTGAGTTTCATTGGTTACGGTAAAAATGATAGAATCCATTTCAAAAGGAGTAAACCAATAGTTTAAAGTATCCTTTTTTGGTTCTTTTATAATGGTGTACTTAACGGTATCCGGTAGTTGTGTTAGTGCATTTATTTGAATATCATCTCCGTTACCGTAATAGCCAAAAATAATTTTATTCTTGGCCGCTAAAGAGGGCACTGCTACTGCGTAATCTGGAACTTCCTTAAATAGATTCAACAAATAAATAGAATCCGTTGGGAGATGCACCGTGTCTTTTATAAATCCAATCTTATCTGTTTTCTGATTAAAGATATTGTCCTTTGCAGCATCCTTAATAGCAAAAAGAGCATAGGTTCCTTCTTTAAGATTTTTAAGCCTAAAAATTACGGTACTGTCCAAGGTATTGGTAATATAATTTGGAGGTTTCTGGTATACCGTAGAATCCGTATAGACAGAATCTATTTTATATAACATAACACTTATAAAGTCATCCGCTGCTTTATTGAAGGCATCCTTGACAACTCCTGAAAGCTCCAAAGAGTCAATATAGGTGCCGGTAGAAAAGACATACGTTAAGAAGCTGTTCGGATTACCCTCGTTGTTGTCCACAATGCTCTGACCAAAATTTAAGGTGTAGGTGGTATTTTCTAAAAGGGTGTCCTTAATAGTAATTTCTATAAATTTACTCGCTCCTCCTTGTGGACTAAGTAATGGTTGATATTTTAAGGGGGGAGATACAATGAGTTGCTCTTGTACATCCTTTAACTTTACTAGCTCATCAAAATACAGCCTAATCTTTTGTGTCTTAAAATTAATGGTCATGTTTTCCGGTTCCGCCTTAAGTAGTACAGGTGGTGTTTCATCTTTAGGTCCGCCAGTAGGTCTGCCTTTCTGGGCACATTGGTAAAATGCTAAGGCCATAAAAAACACAAAAAGGACAGCTAATATTTTTCGTAACATGCAGGTAGTTCTCTCACACAAAGAAACAACATATTTTATAGAAAAGGAACTTATTTAACCACGGCCATACTTGCTATATATACTATTGTTCCCGGTACTTTTTTAATAATGGTTGCACAAAGTTCCATAGTGGCGCCAGTAGTTATTACATCGTCTACTAAAAGAATTTTCTTGTTCTTGAGCCTTTCTTTGTTGCTTACCTCGTAAAGAGACCTATTATCATACCAACGATTTAACCTAGTTTTTTTTGTTTGTGTCCTGGTGTTGGCCGTTTTAATAAGCAATTGATCATTATAGGTGCTATTGATATGAAAAGCAAGACGCTTAGCGAAAAGTGACGTTTGGTTGTACCCTCTTTTTTTTAATTTTTTCCTATGCAAGGGAACCGGAATTACGTAGTCTATCTCTGTAAGATGATTGTTTTCCTTTAGTATATGACCAAACCAGTCTCCCAAAAACCCTCCTATTTGTTCTTGTCCTTTGTACTTTAAATGGTGTATTAAATTTTTCACAACACCATATTTATTAAAAAAAAGAAAGGAATTAGCCTTCTTTATATCAATTCGACCGTAAAAAATGCGGTCAATCGGGTTTTCAACCTTGAATGTGTACTCGGTGAGTGGTAATTGATGTCGACAAACGGTACATAGGTGCTTCTCTCCTCTATATAATCGTGCATTACATCCAAAACATACTAGAGGTAATAAGAGGGTGGTTATATCGTTTATTATATTTGACAGCTTGTTACGAGTCACAATCTTGTAATTTTTAATAACCTACTTAAGGGCAAATCTTTTTTTGATGGAGAGTCAAGATAACAAATTCAATTATAATATAATCCTTGCTGCTTTGGTTGCGGTTGTCATAGGTATTCTAATTGCTTTTTACTACAGTCATGCTCAATCTAGTTCACAAATAAGTTTTTTAGAAAAGGAAAAGAATATTTTGGTAAGTGACCTAACGTTAATGAAGGCTGATGTAAATCGTTTATCCACATTAAATGAGGTTAACGATATTGAGCTTCAAGATTCTAAATACAGGGTGCAACAATTATTAGATTCCGTAGGAAGATTAACCTTTACTATTGGTAAGTTAAGAGAGTTTAAAACAGAACTTCGCAGGCTACAGGCCAAGAATGATAGTCTTAGGTTAAAGAATAATTTCCTTAGGTATAACAGTATGCTCTTGACTGAAAAGTACGAGGATACCAGAAATGAAGTTGAGCTTTTACGTGCCAACAGTAGTTCCCTTGCAGAAGCGGAAGCTTTACAACGCAGAAAAATATTAGAACTCAACCAAAAGCTGAAGACTAAGAGCTATTTAAAAATGGATTTTGCCGAAGGGCGAGGTTTTAGGATGAGAAGTTCTAGACCAGTAGGCACAAACAAGGCATCTACCATAGAAAAATTAAGAGGTTGTGTAACCATCCTTAAGGACCCCAGTGAAGTGGAGTCTGAAAAAGTTATTTACTTACAATTCCTTGATCCTGATAAGCAAATTGTGGAGGATAATGCCAATACAATTACCGTAAACGGTAATGTGTATAGTAAGCGTGTAGAATTCGTGTTTTTGGGAAGCGAGACGTCGGTTTGTGAGGTTATTACTGTTCCCGAGGGGTCATTAAAAGAAGGTATATATACGCTCAATGTTTTTGAGGATGAGCGTTTAATTACCTCTTCAGAATTTCAGTTGAAATAATTATACTTCTTTACCTCTAAAATTCTATTTTTGCCACATGGCAAATCAAGAAGATAAATTTAAGAAAGTTATATCCCACGCAAAGGAATACGGATATGTATTCCAATCCAGTGAAATTTACGACGGGCTAAGCGCAGTTTATGACTACGGTCAAAATGGGGCTGAACTCAAAAAAAATATCCGCGAGTATTGGTGGAAAGCCATGGTGCAGCTAAACGATAATATTGTTGGCTTGGATTCTGCCATATTTATGCACCCTACCATCTGGAAGGCTTCCGGCCATGTTGATGCTTTTAACGACCCTCTGATAGATAACAAGGATTCTAAAAAAAGATATCGGGCAGATGTTTTAATAGAGGATTATGTTGGTAAGCTGGATTCCAAAATAGAGAAGGAAGTAAAAAAAGCTGCGAAACGTTTTGGAGATAGTTTTGACAAGGAGCAGTTTCTGTCTACCAACCAGAGGGTTGTAGATTATAAAGAACAGGGTGATGCTATCTTAAAAAGGATGGGAAATTCCTTAGGAAATGAAGATTTAGCTGATGTTAAAGCGCTAATAGAGGAATTGGATATAGCTTGTCCTATGTCCGGATCTAAAAATTGGACAGATGTAAAGCAGTTCAACTTAATGTTTGGCACCAAATTGGGTGCCACTGCAGAAAGCGCTATGGATTTGTATTTAAGACCGGAAACCGCCCAAGGTATTTTTGTCAACTTTTTGAACGTACAGAAAAGTGGACGCATGAAAATTCCTTTTGGAATTGCGCAGACCGGGAAAGCATTTAGAAACGAAATTGTGGCCAGACAATTCATTTTCAGGATGCGTGAGTTCGAACAAATGGAAATGCAGTTTTTTATTCAGCCTGGAACACAAAAGGAATGGTATGATACGTGGAAAGAAAAGCGAATGAAATGGCACCTTTCTTTAGGTTTAGGTCAAGATAATTATCGCTTCCATGATCACGATAAATTAGCACATTATGCAGATGCTGCCTCGGATATAGAATTTCGTTTCCCCTTTGGATTTAAGGAATTAGAAGGAATACACTCTAGAACAGATTTTGACCTAGGAAGTCATGAAAAGTTTTCTAACAAAAAACTACAGTACTTTGATCACGAGACCAATAAGAACTATATACCCTATGTTTTAGAAACTTCCATTGGGTTAGATCGGATGTTCTTGGCTGTTTTCTCTAATTCTTTGGAAGAGGAGGCATTGGAAAATGGCACTACCAGAACCGTTTTAAAGCTACCTGCGGTGTTAGCGCCTACAAAAGCAGCTATCTTCCCATTAGTTAAGAAAGATGGTCTTCCTGATGTTGCTCACGCCATCGTGGACGATTTAAAATGGGATTTTAACGTAACGTATGACGAGAAAGATGCTGTTGGCCGAAGATACAGAAGGCAGGATGCTAACGGAACACCGTTTTGTATCACCGTAGATCATCAAACCTTAGAAGATCGGACGGTAACAATCCGTCATCGAGATTCTATGGAACAGGAGCGTGTGGCTATTGACGATTTAAAAGCGATTATACACCAAGCTGTAGATATGAAGACTTGGCTTAAAAAAATGGATTAAATCTTATACCCAAATCGTAAACTCGCATAGTAATTCCGGGCATCGCCCGGATAAAAATAACGTGGTTCACGACCACCAAATCCTTGGGTGTTAATAAGTACGGATTGTGCATAAACAGTATCAAACAGATTGTTAATTCCAAAGTCGATACCTAGAGTGAAATTAGCGGTTACCTTTTTAAAATACCCCAACCGGGTGGTAAAGACTGAAAAGGAATCACTATCCAAATTACCAGCATCGGTTAGTGGTATATTGCTTACATATTGATGGGTGGTATTCCAATAAAAATTTTGAAACAAACGTAATTGGAGTCCGGAAGCACCCGTAAGTTTAGGTACTCCCGTAAGTGCGTTTCCAGAATAATCAACACCTTCGTCATTAAATTCGATAAAACTATGGTCGTTAAAGGTGTAGTTTATAAACGGTGCTATTTGTAAATTTTTTGAAACATCCCAGTTGTAATTCAACCCTAATTCTATACCACGATGTCTTGTTTTTCCAGCATTTCTGCCTACAAATCGGTCTTCAGCAATACGTTCACCAACCAACAGGTTTTCAATATTCATTTGATATAGGGTCATCTCTATTTTAAATCTACTTTCATTCAATAACAATCGTGTACCAAATTCATAGTTTATTCCGGTTTCTTGGGCAATATCAGGATTGATTACACCATCTGGGGTAAGGGTTTCCTCAACTGTGGGATTAGAAAATCCTCGACTAATATTGGCAAATACCTCATGATTCTTCGTGAATTCATAAGCAAGATTAAGACTTGGTAATACAATGGCGTTAAAATTTCTATCAGCACTTTTATTTTCATTTCCAAGGTTGAAAAGGTCCTTGTATTTGTACTGGGTTTTATTAATGTTTAACCCAAGTTGCGCTGAAAACTTGTTGAAAATAGGAAGTAGAAGCGTACCAAAAAGATTCCACTGACTTCTAAATTCCTTGTTGCGGGCAAATTGGTTTCCTTTTACACTCCCGTTACCGTTGTTTTCTTCATATAGATTTTCAAATTCGTCCCAATCGTATTCGTCTTTAAAGAGTTCACCTCCAAAGGTATACCGACTGGACCGCTCATTAAAGTCAAATGTTCCTGAAAAGTGGGTTCTAAGTCCGTATCCTTTTGTGATTTCCTCTAAAATACCAAAAGGCCTTGCTTCTTCTTTGTCCAAATAGGTATAAAATAAACTGGTAGAATTTTGAAAACTATCATTAAATCGATGTCCAAGGTTAAGCCCTACTAAAGTGTAGTTATTGGCTTCAAAACCCTGAGATGCTCTCCATGTAAAGGTAGCTTGTTGCGGGTCTTCAGCAAAAGCGGTTGCGCCTAAGGAACTTGGTATTTGTGCTGTAAAATCTATATGGTTTATCAGCAGAGAGATATTGTTCTTCTTGTTAATTTGGTATGAAGTATTCAGAAGCAGACCATCGCGTTCAAAAGTACTATTCTCTCGGTAGCCATTTGTTTCTAGATGACCGTATTGCAATCCCAATCGTAGTTTGCCGTCATAATGGTTAAAGGATAGGTTATTTTTCAAAAGGCCGAAGGAGCCCAAAGTGAGATTATTGGAGAAATTTGTAGAAACGCCCAAGGCTTCTTTTGGTCCTAAAATTATAGCACCCCCTAAATTAGCTCCATAAGTACTTGCTTTAGGTCCTTTAATAACCTCTATTTGACTAAGGTTTTCTAAGTCAAATGCTTCTATAGTCGAAAATCCTGATCCATCTGTAACAGGAATATCTCCATAATACATACGTAGTTTATCAGTTCCAAAAAGTGTTCTAGCCCCAATACCTCTGATCGTAATCCTATTGGTATTCAGTGCCCCCGAAAAGACATAAACACCAGGAATTTGATTCATGGCAGGCACCATGGAAACTGGGCTGTAATTTTGAAAAGTACGTGCAGCTATAATTTCTGATGGAATTATACCTACTGCGTTTTTCTTTTTGATCGCATCCAGCAATATAACCTCGTCCAGTTGGGTAACGCTATCTTTGTTTACCGGTTTTTGGGTCCAACCATAGTACGAAATAAACAAAAAAAATAATAAAAATGAATACGACTTCATGCCCTTAAAGTAAGCTCTCAAAAGTAAGGATTAAAAGCGAAAGCCTAGCGAGATGCCCCCGCGACCAACTACATCTACTGGGTTATCAGAATTTAGTAAGTTACGCCCAATACCACCATATACCTCAGCTACAAAACCTCTTTTTGAAATGAATTTTCCCCCAACAGAAACGCCAATGGCAAAATCTGTATATTTTTCTGTGTTGTAAGTGAAGTCTTGTGTAGTTTCATCAAAATTTGATGAGATCTCATCAGCATGTTGGTTTAACATGCCAAAGCCCTCTACAAAAAAACCCTTTGCGTATCCTTTGGAGAAATACCTGCGGTAATAGGGCGTAATGGAAAATTCCCTTAGATAATCATACGTATCGTATTCTTCCCCTAGATTAATAAGTCCGGCAACGCCAAAAGAGGATTCTTCATCTATAATTCGTTCATAAGAAGCATCCAAATATTTAAAAGCTACGAGATTAAGCAAATTCCATTTTACCTCATTTTTGTTAATTTTCAGATTTATTGAATCTTGTGCATTAATACAGCCAAGAGATAGAAACAACAAACCAAATAGTAATCTTATTTTTTTCATAGGAACGGTCGCTTATTTTTTTGTGTAATATAGGACAAATATCGTACCAATTCTTGCCGTTTGTCGAATTAGCGACTTCAATATTAGGATAAGCTTATGGTATATGAATACAGATTATAAGAGATACTATTTCGTATATATATTGCCCTATTCATAGTTTAAAAAGTGAACAATGCTTATTTTCGATAAAAAATAGCAAGCCGTGAAAATAGTATCATATAACGTAAACGGAATACGCGCAGCCTTGAAAAAGGGATTTCTGGATTGGTTACAAATCGTAGATCCTGACGTAGTTTGTTTACAGGAAATAAAGGCACAGGAGGATCAACTAGACCTGTCTGTTTTTGAAGCCGCAGGCTACCCCAATACCTACTGGTATAGTGCGCAAAAAAAAGGGTATAGTGGTGTTGCGATTCTATCTAAAAAGAAACCAGATCATATTGAGTTTGGAACTGGAATAAAAACCATGGATTTTGAAGGACGAAATATCCGCGCAGATTTTGGGGATGTATCTGTTATGAGTATGTATCTTCCTTCGGGGACTAATATAAATAGGCTAGAGTTTAAGCTGAATTATATGGATGAAATTCAAGGATATTTTGATGACTTGAAAATGGACCGACCAAACCTTATTGTTTTGGGAGATTTTAATATTTGCCATGAAACCATAGATATACATAACCCTGTAGGACTTAAAAATGTCTCCGGTTTTTTACCTGTAGAACGTGAATGGCTCGGCAATTTGATGAAAAGTGGATTTATAGACAGTTTTAGGCACTTTAACAAGGAGGCCGAGAATTATACTTGGTGGAGTTACCGCGCCAACGCAAGAAATAATAACAAGGGTTGGCGGTTGGATTACGCAATGGTAGCCGAAACTTTGGGGGACAGGTTGAAGCGTTCCATTATCTTATCGGAAGCTAAACACAGCGATCACTGTCCTATCTTAGTTGAGGTTGATTAATATTTATGTTATGTCCAAAAAATTTCTTCTTCTTAGTTTTCCTTTGCTAATCGTTCTTTGTTTTTTTGCACAAAGCAACGCCTCAAAGGAGTACGTCTTGTTGCGTTCACAATCTGAACCTGATAATCAAGGAAAAAAGTTGGCATCTATCTATTGTGCAACTTGTCATAAATTACCAGACCCTAAATCTTTGGATATAGCAACTTGGAAAAATAGTGTACTTCCTAATATGGGCTTGAGACTAGGACTCAAGATTGACGGTAAAACATGGGATTCGGATATGGAAGCCCAAGAAGCCAAACTTGTACGCGAATTAAAAGTGTATCCAGATTATCCCTTAATTTCAAAAGAAGACTGGAGCTTGGTAAAGGAGTACTATTTAGAAAATGCTCCTAAGAAATTACCTACTGTGGTTAGAAGCAAGGAAGTTTCAGAAGCTATATTTCCCTTTAAGGCTCAGACGATTAATATTGGTGATTCTAAACTACCTCAAGTAAGTCTTTTGCGTTATGATGCATCTTCCTCTAAGTTATACATTGGAGATTATAAAAACCTTTATGTGCTAGATAATAATGGTAATATGCTAAATACATATACCTTGGATAGTCCGGCTTCACATTTAGATTTTGATGCCCAGGGAAACCCATTGCTTCTAACCGTGGGGAAACTTTCGCCTTCAGATCAGTCATTGGGTAATCTGTATCGTATGGAAGGAATTTCTGGGACAGGTGGAGAAACTCTATTTTCAAATTTAAAACGTCCGGTAAATTTTGTGACAGAAGACCTAAATGCTGATGGAAAACAGGACTTGGTACTCTGTAGTTTTGGACATTATGGTGGTAAGCTTTCTTGGTTCGATAATTTTGATTCTTCAAAAGAACGAGTGCTGAATACACTTCCGGGAACCAGAAAAGTAGAAATAAACGACTTTAACAAAGACGGTAAACCGGATATTGTAGCGCTAATGACCCAAGCTAGGGAACAAATAGTTATTTATTACAATACCGGGGACAACTCCTTTGAGGAAAAAACGATATTGAGTTTTGATGCCGTAAATGGAACTAGTTATTTTGAATTGGCGGATTTTAATGCAGACGGCCATCAAGATATTTTGGTGTCCAATGGTGATAATAGAGATTATTCACCATTAGATAAACCCTACCACGGTATCCGAATTTTTCTTAATGATGGTAAAGATGTGTTTAACGAATCGTTTTTCTATCCCATGTATGATTGTGGTAAAGCTATGGCTAGAGATTTTGATAATGATGGAGATTTAGACATCATCGGTGCTGCGCTCTATTCTGAATATACCGAAAATCGAATTGCCAAGGAGAGTATTGTTTATTTGAGAAATAATGGGAATTTAGATTTTACCCCAACGTATATGGAAGTTCCTATTCATGGAAATTGGCTTACAATGGAAGTAGGAGATTTTAACAATGATGAGCGTATGGATGTACTATTGGGAACCTTTATTTATAACATTCAGGAGATGATGTCTATTTCTGTAAATACAGGAGTTACAGTGTTTCCTCAGGTCCTATTGTTGACCAATATAGCACCATAGCATTTTAGGATATCGTAATTATGGATTGCAGTCCAAAATAGATATTTTATTTAGTAATTTTGCTGGTTTAAAAATTGATAATTTCCAAATAGTATGAAGTACACTCACCTTCCACACACGAGTATTGAAGTAAGTAAAATTTGCCTTGGCACCATGACTTGGGGCAAACAAAACACAGAGGAAGAAGGACACCAACAGATGGATTATGCCTTGGAGCAAGGAGTTAATTTTTTTGATACGGCAGAACTGTATCCAGTACCGGCACATGCGGATCGGTATGGTCATACAGAAAATATTATTGGTAGCTGGTTTAAAAAGAACGGTAATAGGGATAAAGTTGTTTTGGCCTCTAAAATCGCGGGCAACGGGGACTACACTAAATTTATACGTACCACTGGTTTTTCAAGGGAGTCTATTATAAATGCCGTTGAAGGTAGTTTGGAGCGATTACAAACAGACTATATAGATTTATACCAATTACACTGGCCGGAAAGGAATACGAACTATTTTGGTAAACGTGGGTATGAGCATGACATTTCCGATCATTGGGAGGATAACGTTCATCAGGTTTTAGAAACATTACGCGATTTAGTACGTGAAGGTAAGATAAGACATGTAGGTATCTCAAATGAAACCCCTTGGGGAACTATGCGATACCTTGAGGAGAGTAAAGTACATGCTACTTTGCCAAGAAGTATTACCATACAAAATCCGTACAGTCTTCTGAATCGACTTTTTGAAGTTGGTCTTTCCGAGATTTCTTTGCGTGAAAAAATTGGTTTGTTGGCCTACTCTCCATTAGGGTTTGGAGCCCTGAGTGGTAAATATTTAGGAGGAAGGATGCCGGAAGGGTCTAGAATCTCTTTATTCCCCAACTTTAGCAGATATATTGGAGAAATAGCTACTCAAGCTACCCAGCAATACTATGAATTGGCCCAGGCAAACGATTTGTCTTTAGCTCAGATGTCGCTTGCTTTTGTAAATACTAGACCTTTTGTTACCAGTAATATTATTGGAGCAACGTCTTTAAAACAGTTGAAAGAAAACATTTTGAGTATTGATGTAGAACTTTCAGAAGAAGTTTTAAAGGGTATTGAAATTATTCACAATCAAATTCCTAATCCAGCGCCATAAAATGGAGAAGCTTATATTTCTTAAAGTAGGTTTTGGTCAAATTCTACTGATTGTTGCAGTTATCATTATCATCATGGTCGGAGCCAGAATTATGAGAGATAAACGTTAGCCAAATAAATTACGGACAACATCTTCTATTTTGGTTGCCATCAACACCTTTATTTTAGTGTTTTTGAGTCCTATTTTATTATTCTTGGATACGATGATAGTGGTATAGCCCAATTTTTCAGCTTCCATGATACGTTGATCAACACGTTGTACGGGTCTAACCTCTCCAGCTAATCCCACTTCTGCAGCGAAGCATATACCTTTTTCTATAGGGATGTCCTCGTTACTAGATAGTATTGCAGCGATGACCGCCAAGTCAATAGCTGGGTCATCAACAGAGATGCCCCCAGTAATATTCAAGAAGACATCTTTTGCTGCAAGTCGGAATCCGGCGCGTTTTTCAAGCACTGCCAATAACATGTTTAATCTTTTGGCATTGTACCCCGTTGTGGAGCGTTGTGGAGTTCCATAAACAGCGGTGCTTACCAGTGCTTGAATTTCAATCAGAAGTGGTCGCATTCCTTCTACCGTAGAGGCAATAGCAGTTCCACTAAGGCCTTCGTCATTCTTAGATATTAGTACTTCGGAAGGATTGTTTACTTGTCTTAATCCATTTCCTTGCATTTCATAAATACCCAGTTCGGCGGTGGAACCAAAGCGGTTCTTTAATGACCTTAAGATTCTATATACGTAGTTGCGGTCGCCTTCAAACTGTAAAACGGTATCCACCATGTGTTCTAAAATCTTCGGGCCTGCGATCGAGCCGTCTTTTGTAATGTGGCCAATAAGGAGTACTGGGGTATTGGTCTCCTTGGCAAACTTTATGAGCTCAGCCGTACATTCCCGAATTTGAGAAATACTTCCTGCAGCCGATTCTATATGGTCTGAGTGCAAGGTTTGAATAGAATCGATTACCACAATATCCGGTTCGGTGACTTCTATCTGTTTAAAAATATTCTGTGTTTTGGTTTCGGTAAGGATAAAGCAAGTTTGGCTGTTGGGATGAATGCGATCAGCACGCATCTTTATTTGCTTTTGACTTTCTTCCCCAGAGACGTAGAGCGTTTTGTATGGTAATTGTAACGCAATCTGTAAAAGCAAGGTGCTTTTGCCAACACCAGGCTCACCACCTATAAGTACTAATGCCCCTGGAACCAAACCGCCACCAAGAACCCGATTAAACTCTAGGTTATAGGTGTCTAAACGCAGCTCTTTCTCTGTGCTTATCTCATTTACTAACAAGGGTTTAGAAACTTTTTTTGCGGTGTTGGTCGGTGTTTTCCAACGTACCTTATCCTCTTTTTGAACAACTTCTTCTACAACCGTGTTCCATTGTTTACATGCGGTACATTGTCCCACCCACTTGGCATGTTGCGTGCCACAGTTTTGGCAAAAAAATGATGTTTTTGTCTTGGCCATCTTTAGTATTCCCCGTTTGGGTTAAAGGTAGCAAGAAGTTTCAAAATTGCCGATACCAGATCCTTATAAAGGATTACTAATTTTCGGACTCACTATTGTTAAATTCGCTAAAGGCTATAAAAAAGGAGGCAAATGCCATAAGAAGTGAAAGCCCATTATAGACCAAGATAAATTCCCCTTTTAGTCCAAAATAAGTAAACAAGATGCCTGAGACGATGAAGTACTTGGAGTCGATTTTTATCATAAGCGGTAGGTGTTAAGATTTGGGGTAGGATTTGGGTGGTCTTAAAAACCAAAATCGGCTTTTATGGCATCTATTTTTTCAAGTGCCAAGTCTTTGGTAAGGAAATCTATCTCTTCCATTTGGAACGATTTTTCAAAAGTTTTCATTGCTTTTTTAGGCTCTCCCATTTGTTCGTAATATTCGCCTTCGAAATAAAATCCAAGCATAGTGTCTGGATATTGCTTCTTGCATAGATCGGAAAGTGGTTTTAAGGACTCGTAATCTTCCTTTTTCCTGCTAGCTGCATAAATGGCCATGATATCGTTCAACGCTACAGGTTTACTAAAACCAAATAGGTCCTCAATATCTTTATATTTCTTTTCTAGATAGTTAAAAGCGGGTTCTTCTGAGGTCAATATCTGAGTTCTATATTCAGTTGGACTTATAGGTTTGAACATGCCAAAAATATTATCAAAAGCTTTTCCTATGCCATAGGTCGCAACTGAAATATGGTCTGCATCTGGATAGGTGTCAAAAAAGTAGTGTAAGCTTTCTTTGTCAATTACCTTGATCTCTTTGTTCATAGCCATTATCGCATCGGTACTTTTAGTTTTCTCACCTTCCAAGATAAGCTGGTAGAAAATTTGCTTGTCAAAACTACCCAAACGGCTTGGTAAACGGTTTTCCATTTCTGGTGCCAAAGTAGGCGAGATGCTTACATAGGCATTGAAAAGGGATTGATCTTTAAACAGCCAATAGTTTTGAAAATTCGCAGTTATGTCATACCCAACTATCATTTTGAAAGGTGCCGTATTATAATTTAAGTCTAGGTATGGAATCATTTCCATACCTAAAAACTCAAAAAATTTCTTCGCTTTTTCCTCCGGCAATCCATTTTCAGAATCAAAGGCACAATCCTCGAATCGCAGATCATTTTTGCTTTGGTTTATACCTACTACAATACTTTCTGGGGCGCCGTGGAAAAGACTATAGAATTTAGAGGTGGCCACTACTTGCTCAAAAAGATATTCAGCGTCTAGTACTATAATTAGAGGGTATTTTTTGGTCTCATCAAGATTTTCGGGAAAAAAATAGTGAACATCCCGTCGTTCTTGAAGTTTGAAGGATTCAAAGATCTCTTGTGTGGTTTGGGCGTATGTAGAGAGGGCTAAAAAAAATATAGTAAGGAATAAAAAGTTGCGCATGGTACAGATTTCAACAGTTAGGCTACTGTTTGTTTCTGTTCAATAACGGTAATAGCAGAAAAGATATTGCACCAAAAATAATGACCATGAATGTTTGTGCTATCCACATGATCCATCCAAAAGCATCTCCGGACACTTCGTTAATTCCAAATAAGCCCAAAGCTTTACTTACCAATATAGGGAAAAGCCCAACGCCCCCATTTGTGGTTGCCATGGCAAAAGCCCCAAAAACAAAGGCTACCAATATCTCGCTCAAAGACAGGTCTGCCGTTGCTGGCACTGTAAATTTAATGACCCACATCATTCCAATGTAGCATGCCCAAATGAATATGGTATGGAAGACAAATGACCACTTTCGTTTCATTTTGAAAATACTGAAAACGCCATCCAACAAGCCTTTTACAAAAGCTTTGATTTTTAGCGCTATTTTAGAATTGGATTTTCTGATAAAAAGAACAAAAAATAGAAAACCTAGAATGCCAATTCCTAGAAGTAGGAATATTCCATTTAGATTAAGTCCTCGGTCTTTAAAAAAGGTAATAATGATATCGGTTTGCAGTAAAAGTGCTATGATTACTACGGTTAGTAACATAAAAAGGTCGATGACCCGCTCTGTGACAATAGTTCCAAAGCCTTTCTCAAAAGGAACTCCTTCGTAGGTCCTAAGTGCTGTTGCTCTAAGAATTTCACCTGTTCTCGGAACTCCTAAATTTGCCAAATACGCCATAAAAATCATCAAAACATTATTGATGAGTTTTGGCTTATACCCCAAGGGTTCCAAGAGATAATTCCAACGTATTGCTCTGGAAATATGACCTAGTAGACCAAGTATTAAGGATAAGGTTACCCAAAAAATATCTGCTTCCTTGATATAAAAAACAATCTGCTCCCTATCGGACGGCGCTGTCTTAAAATACCAATAAAGTACCAGAAAAGCACCAATAGCTATCGGAAGTGCGGTTTTTAATATTTTTTTCAGGGAATTGGACAAAATCTATTTTGAGTTTGGACTAAATCACGACCAAGTTAATTAAACTAAGTCAACAGGTTATTCTCTTCGTTGGGAAATACTAGTGATGGGTTAAATTGTTTAGCCTTTTCAATATCCATTCTGGCATAGCAGATGAGTATAAGTGTATCTCCAACAGCTACTTTTCTAGAGGCGGCACCGTTTAAGGTGATTTCGCCACTACCACGTGGTCCAGGTATCGCGTAGGTTTCTAACCGTTCTCCATTGTTGTTATTTACTATTTGTACTTTTTCTCCTTGTATTATATTTGCTGCATCCATTAAATCTTCGTCAATGGTAATGCTGCCGATGTAATTTAAGTCGGCCCCGGTAACCTTTACCCGATGTATTTTAGATTTTACTACCTCTATTTGCATAGTACAAAAGTAATTAATTGAGCGCTACATTGTCTATTAGCCTTATGCCATCTGCAAAAACTGCAATGAATGCTCTATATTTTGTGTTGTTTATTTTTTCTTTGATAGGAGTTAAGGTGGTTACATCCGTTATTTCAAAATATTCAAGTTTAAAATCGGGATGCTTTGCAAACTTAACTGTTACCAATTCTTTAATATTAGCTGCATTTTCCGTGCCAAATTTTTGTTTGGCAGTGTGCAAGGTTTCGTATATAAACCCAGCTTTTTGTCGTAAAATAGGATCCAACCTTTCATTTCTGGAACTCATGGCCAAACCATGGGCTTCACGCACGATAGGACAGCCAACAATTTCAATCGGTATTTTTTGAATTTCTGTCAGCTTTTGTATAATGCGCAATTGCTGAAAGTCCTTCTCGCCAAAGTAAGCCTTGTTTGGTTTTATTAACGTGAGCAAGGCTTCTACAATAGTCCCAACGCCATTAAAGTGTCCTTCTCTAAATGCTCCTTCCATAACCTTGTCTAACCCATTGAAATCATAGATTTTTGCATGGATGCCGGTATCATATACTTCTTTTGCCGTGGGTGTAAATACAATTATCTCAGGATTTATTTCTTTGATAAGACTGACGTCCGCATCTAGTGTTTTAGGGTACTTTTCAAGGTCTTCTGTGTTGTTAAATTGTGTAGGATTCACAAAAACACTAACGACAGTATGACTATTTTCTTGTACCGATTTTTTAATCAAAGAAGCATGGCCTTGATGCAGTGCGCCCATAGTAGGGACTAAACCAAGATGCTTATTATTTGGTAAGCTTTGAAGCTTTTTTATAAGCGCTTTTTTTGTCTGGATTGCTAACATGTAAAATTGAAATTGGCGAGCAAACTTACTATAAATACTGCTAATACCTATATTTTTTGTAGTTTTGCACCTGCGTTTGAGCGAAAAATAAAAAATAACTTTTATGAATGGTAAAAAGATATTGTTTGTATCTTCTGAATTAGTGCCTTATCTACCAGAAAACGAAGTTTCCTTAATGTCCTACGAAACTCCTAAGATGGTCAACAGCAATGGTGGTCAAATCAGGATTTTTATGCCTAAATATGGTAACATTAACGAAAGGAGACATCAACTTCATGAAGTTATTAGATTGTCTGGGATGAATTTGGTTATCAACGATATGGATATGCCATTAATCATTAAAGTGGCATCTATTCCTAAAGAACGTATCCAAGTTTACTTTATTGATAACGAGGAATATTTTAAAAGAAAAGCAACTTTCACTGATAAAGATGGTAGCTTATTTCCAGATAACGATCAACGGGCAATCTTTTTTGCTAAAGGAGTTATGGAGACTGTGAAAAAATTAAACTGGTCACCAGATATTATTCATGTTCACGGTTGGATGGCAAGCTTATTGCCTTTGTATCTTAAAAAATATTATGCGGATGAGCCTCTTTTCGCAGATAGTAAGATAGTTATCTCCGTTTATGGTAAAACCTTTGAAGGTGAGCTGGATAAGGACATGGTTAAAAAAATTACTTTTGATGGTATTCCGGCGGAAGATATTAGCTCTTTGGCAACTCCTAATTATAATAATTTGTTAAAAGTAGCTGTGGATTTTTCAGATGCAGTTATTTTAGCCTCCGAAGATATTCCAGAGGAATTAAATTCACATATAGCCAACCTACAGAAACCAGTGTTGCCATACGTTCCAGTTCAAGAGTTTGAGGAAGCGTATGCCAATTTTTATAACACAGAAGTTTTAAAATAATCTGAATGAATTTTTTTAGAAAAGGTATGTTTCCCATAGTTCTGGGTCTGGTGCTAACTATGGGGTTTTTTAGCTCTTGCGAAGAAGATTTAACAACTATAGGTGATGGTTTGGTTGGTGCTGAAGCATTCACTGCCGAAAAACAAGTGTTTGATGTTTTTGCGTATAACAGAAACATTGATGCGGTACGAACCAACAAGTTGACGTCATATCAATTAGGCAGGTACAACGATCCTGTTTTTGGCAATACTCAAGGAAGTGTTACTACACAATTACAACTATCAACCTACAACCCAGCATTCGGACTGTTTTCACAAGACACCGAGAACGAGTCCGATGCGGATGCTATTGTAACTACTATTGTAGAGAATGAAACGGTAAAGGAAGTTTATCTTTATATACCATACTTCCCCTCTGGTACTGCTAGAGATCGGGATGCTGATGGTGTAGAGGATGAGTTTGATGATGCGCCCGATGACCCTGAGAACGATAGTGATGGAGACGGAGTTTCCAATACTTCGGAGCGTATATCCGGAACTGATCCCTTGGATAGTTCTAGCGTAGATGCTAACCTTGACGGTAAAAATGATAGTGATGATGTTACCATTATCGCCAATAATTTTGCAAAGAAAATTGAACTAGATAGTATATACGGAGCAATAGATGCTCCTTTTAAGTTAAAGGTAGAGCATTCTACTTACTTTTTAAGGGACTTAGATCCGAATTCTAATTTTCAGGAAGCTCAATCTTACTTTTCTTCACAACAGTTTTCTCCAGATTTTGTATCGGATGTTTTGTATGATTCAGAAGTATCTGGTGAACTTGTGATTGATGATAATGAAATTTTGATAGCACAAGAGGACGACGAAGAGACAGTGGATATCGATGAGTCCCTAACTTTTGAAAAACTGAATCCTGGGATTCGAGTTCCTTTGGATAATCAGTTTTTTCAAGATTATATTTTAGATAAAGAAGGCAGTTCGGAATTATTCACTGCCTCTAACTTTACTACGTTTCTAAGAGGTATTCACCTTTCGCTTAACAGCGATGACCCAGAAGGGCTAATGTTGCTATTGGATTTTAGACAGGCCAATATTGTGCTCACGTATACCCATGATTCTTATGATTCCGAGAGTACAGGTGATGATAACATTGCCATTTTGGAAAAGGACTTTAGAATCAACCTAATTTCTTCCGCGGCAAATTTAGCGCCGATTAACGGAAATGCAGTGAATACTTTAAATAATGATGACTATCCTTCCGCAATTACAGAAGCTTTAGATACAGGGGATAACGCATCAAGAATTTATGTTAAAGGAGGCGCCGGCATATTCACTGAAATAAATCTATTTGAACCAGAAAATGGCTTGGATATAGTGAATCAAATAAAAGCCGAAAATTGGATTATTAATGAGGCGAATTTGGTATTTTACATAGATAGGGACCAATTGGATATGGTAGGTGGGACTATAGAGCCGCCAAGACTATACCTTTACAACACCGAGACAAATGCGCCACTATACAATCCTGCTACGGAGCGCAGTGTTTCCGAGAATTTGTTCGGTAGGTATCTTAACTACGACGGTGTTATAGAAAAGTCAGGTGATGATGGTATAAAATATACTGTTAAAATAACAGAACACATTAATAGTATAATAATACGAGATGCTGAAAATGCAACTTTGGGCCTTACATTAACTACTAATATTCTTACCACTACGGGAGCAAATGCCATGTTATCTAGTGGGGAGGAAAGCTTCATTCCGGTAACTTCGGTCTTAACGCCCTTGGGTACCGTTCTATACGGAAGTAATATTCCCGATACAGACCCGGATTTTGAGAAACGTTTAAAGCTCGAAATTTCTTATACCAAAGTAGATTAGTTCCTTATTTATACACTTTTAGCTCTTCTTTATATCACTTTGTAGAATATATACGTTCTATATCATGAATAAGAATTTGATTCTTAGGTATTGGTTTACTTTTGCGTAAGAATTTATAACACAACAACTACCAAACAGTATAAAATTATGTGTGGAATTGTAGGATATATTGGACATAGGGATGCCTTTCCTATTATTATAAAAGGGTTACAACGGTTAGAATATCGTGGATATGATAGTGCAGGTATCGCTTTGTTTGATGGAAACGAAATAAATCTTGCGAAAACCAAAGGGAAAGTAGAAGACCTAAAAAATAAAGCAAAGGAAATATCGCAAAAAGGAAGTTTGGGCATTGGTCATACACGTTGGGCTACCCATGGAGAGCCTAATGATGTGAATTCCCACCCACATTATTCTAATTCTGGTGACTTAGTCATTATTCATAACGGAATTATTGAGAATTACGAATCTATAAAAAAAGAGCTTTCTAAAAGAGGGTATACCTTTTCTTCCGATACGGATACCGAGGTTTTGGTAAATCTTATAGAGGAAGTTAAGAAAACAGAGGGTGTGATGCTTGGTAAAGCTGTTCAGATAGCCTTAAATCAAGTGGTAGGAGCTTATGCTATTGCGGTTTTTGATAAAAGAAAACCAGATGAGATTGTTGTTGCCAAATTAGGAAGTCCGTTGGCGATAGGTATAGGTGAAGGCGAATTTTTTATCGCTTCAGATGCCTCTCCTTTTATTGAATTCACCAATAATGCGGTGTATTTGGAAGATGAGGAAATGGCCATTATTCGTCTTGGTAAAGAGATTAAACTAAGAAAAATAAAGGATGATGCTGTAGCTTATCCAAGGATTTTGGAACTACAGATGAATCTTGAGGAAATTGAAAAAGGTGGATACGAGCACTTTATGCTCAAGGAAATCTATGAACAACCAAGAGCTATTAAGGATACCTATAGAGGAAGGTTGCTTGCAGATCAAGGCCTTATTAGAATGGCAGGTATAGATCAGAATCTAGAAAAATTCACTAATGCCAATAGGATTATCATTGTGGCATGCGGTACTTCTTGGCATGCAGGTCTTGTTGCAGAATATATATTTGAGGATCTTGCAAGGATTCCTGTGGAAGTTGAGTACGCTTCGGAATTTAGATATAGAAACCCAGTAATTACGGATAAGGATGTATTGATTGCCATATCGCAATCAGGTGAAACAGCAGATACGCTAGCTGCTATTAAATTAGCAAAAGAAAAAGGTGCGTTTGTATTTGGGGTATGTAACGTGGTAGGATCTACTATTGCAAGAGAGACAGATGCAGGAGCATATACGCATGCAGGCCCAGAGATTGGTGTTGCGTCTACAAAAGCCTTTACGACACAAATTACGGTATTAACCTTAATTGCCTTAAAATTGGCAAAAGCCAAAGGCGTTTTCTCGGAAAGTAAATATCATGAGTATTTAACCGAATTGGAGACGATTCCTACTAAGGTTGAAAAAGCCTTAGAATCCAATCCTTTAATAGAAATTATTGCAGACGTATATAAGGACTCCACAAATTGTCTCTATTTAGGTAGAGGGTATAATTTCCCTGTAGCATTGGAGGGCGCTTTAAAACTAAAGGAGATAAGTTATATTCATGCAGAAGGCTATCCGGCTGCTGAAATGAAACATGGTCCTATTGCTTTGATTGACGAGCATATGCCTGTTTTCGTAATTGCTACAAAAAAGGGACATTACGAGAAAGTGGTAAGTAATATTCAGGAAATAAAATCTAGAAAAGGTAAAATCATTGCTGTTGTCACGGAAGGTGATGAGCAAGTAAGAGATTTAGCAGATCATGTTATTGAAGTTCCGGAGACTTTGGAAAGTCTCACGCCTTTGTTGACGACTATTCCATTTCAGCTTTTATCCTACCATATTGCGGTAATGCGCGGTTGTAATGTTGATCAGCCAAGAAATCTGGCTAAATCGGTTACGGTGGAATAAGAAAATACGGCTACTAACTATATGTTTAAAAAAGAGACCCACTTCCGGTGGGTCTCTTTTTGTTTTATCAAATTCACAATAGAAACGCGGTTATTTTACCATAGTAATACTATGCATGCATAATTTTTTTCAATTTGTTATTATGCGTTTAAAATTATCTGTATCTTGTCCCCACTAACTTAAACTCAAATAAAAGAATGAAAACGATACAGTTTTTAGCATTGATGTTGTTTGGAGTATTTGGATTCTCCCAAACAACTATTAGTGGAAATGTTGTTGATGAAAACAACCAACCTATTCCGGCGGCCAATATTGTTATTGTTGGCACTACAATAGGTACGACTGCCGATTTTGACGGTAATTTTGTTTTAGAAACTTCAGAAGTCCCCCCTTTTCAATTGGTTATTTCAAGTTTAGGGTATTCAGAAGAACGTGAGAACATAACAGCGAATAACCAGACCCTTGCCGTGGTACTACAAGAGGCAAAAACCTTTTTGGATGAAGTGGTAATCTCCGCTTCAAGAACGCCAGAACGTATTTTTGAATCTCCTGTAACGGTAGAACGTATGGGTCTCGAGGCTATTAAAAATACCGCTTCGGCAGATTTTTATGGTGGTTTGGAAAATTTAA
>RCND010000102.1_pt1 | contig 44935 bp, 47 predicted proteins | sample 2041351 | NCBI WGS metagenome assembly RCND01 (sample SAMN09708230, study PRJNA481090) | Marine sediment metagenome, whole genome shotgun sequencing project. | biome: marine sediment; feature: ocean; material: sediment; isolation source: Sewage treatment plant 12B marine sediment (STP12B) ... | reverse complement strand
TATATTATGAATTATTTCCATTTCAAACAATTTCTGTATATCGGCACATTTGAACCTAATACCTTCTTTCTTATCGCCTCTAACCTCTACTTCTTCCACATCCTTACATATTTATAACCCTGGGTTATAAATCTACCTACTAAAGTTACAAAAATGGGTTAATTTTGCCATCGTCTTCTTCTTCATCTTCAATCGACGACTGTCTGCACGTCTTATTAGGCCAGTACTTACCTTTCTCGAGTTCACCCCATTGGCTGATGAAATGTTGTCTGATGGTACTTCTAGTAGGAATAATATGGTTAGGACACTCCTCTTTGAACCATTCCTTGAAATGTGAGTACAATGTGGTGGGAGCGAGTCTCGATTCCGTCTTCGAGAAGACGCATTGCTGTTCGAACTGCTTGTAGACATCGTTTTCATGTCTGTACATATCGGTTGCGACCTTGACCTTATCGGGTTCGTTCTGTTCCAGTTTCCTGATCGTCTTCCATCTTTGGATGAGGTACCAAGCGAGTGGTTGCGTCATTTTGGGTATTTTGTCTGTGAAGTTCTTGTCCATTGGGAATTTCTTTTGTTTGATTTGGTCTTCGAAATCATTAGGGCATTCGTTTTCGAGGACAAACGTGCTCTCGAAAGGAATGACTCTGATTCTGTTCCACGTTGCTTTGTCGGCGTCTTTGATGGCTGGGAGTTTGTTGCAGATCATATGAAGTTTGAACATGGGTTGAATTTCTCTAGTTTCCTTTCCTTTCTGAAATAAGTCACGAGCCCAGAAGGAGTCGTTTCCTGTGAGGCCCTTGAGGGTTCCCGAGTTGATCATTTCGTCCGCGTTCGGTTCGTCCATGACAGCCCACCTCACCCCGTCTCCGGCACGCGCGAGCTCGGGGGCCGCGGCCCCTAGCTGTGTTTTCTTGCCCGTGAGGAGAGCCGTGTTAAATTTGACAGCCAGCTTCCCAAGCATCTTCTCGAACAAAGTCTGCGTAACAGTCTTTCCGTTGTTGCCCTCTCCTGTCCAGAAGAGGATGACCTTGTTGTGGTTTCCTCCCACGAAGACCTGGCATGCTTGGTCGAGGAAGTAGTCTCTGACCTCTCTGTCAGGGAAGACCTTTTGGAAGAAATCGTCCACTTCCATGACATCCGGGTGATCGATGGACCCGTAGTCTGAGTACTCGATGGAAAGAGATACAGAGATGTAGTCTTCGGGGTTTCCGTCTCTGAATATATCGTTTTCGAAATCGTAAACCCCGTTCTTAAAAGCGACGAGGTACGGGTTTTTGTTGAGGAGATTGTAAAACTCGGAATTGTAAAATACTTCCTGAGATTCAACCATGACGTGGTTTTTGAAAGGAGTAGCCTTGCATTGTCTCACCAGATCGTTTATTTTCTTCAGTTTCTTCTCCAGTTCCTTTCTCTCTGGGTCTTCGTCCTCGAGGTCCTCGATGTTGCTACATGCGTCCCTACGTTTAACTTTTAGCTGTTTGATGATGATGCCGTAATCGTCGGAGATACGCTCGCGAAGATCTCTGCCCTTGTCGATCTGTTTCCAGATATGGTTTTTGAATTGATACCACTCCTTATTGCTGATTGAGGTGCACACGAACTCGTTTCCGTACTCGTTCATCAAGATTTTGGCCACGTCGTTGTGGCACCCGTTAACGGCTTCGATCACGAGATGGTGGGTTTTCTCGTCTATCATTTTCTCGTAATCGTCGGGACTGTCTTGCTTAGCGTAGTACTTGAGCGTTCCGATGGTGAAGTTGCTGACACGCATCTTTTGCCAAAGAGAGAGACACTCGCTCTCGTCGAATTTGTCGCTCTGTTCCGAGAACTCCAACCACAGAGAGAAGCCATCGTCGTCGCCGCCGCAGATGTTCCAAAGACAAAACCCAACACGGAGCCACGTGGAGCGGTCGTCGGCGCGAGATGTATTCATCATCCCGATGAGTTCCTGTGCTTCCTGGAGCTGTTTCTCGACGGAATCGTTGTCGTATTGCTTCCTCTTCTGTTTCACCATCTCGAATGTCTTCATGAGGGGCGTTGTGACGCTGGGCTTCGGGTTGTAAAAATATTTATCCGCCCTATCGTACAAGAAAATAGACAAAATACGAGGAAGCATCCTCTCCACTCGGGTCTCGCAAGCAATTGACGCATTGCTCTCGCCTGGGTATTTGTTACAGATGTAGCTAGAAAGACCCTCTTCCAAAGTAACTTCATGGGTGTTCTTAAGAAAACATTTAGTTGCTTTGTAAGACGTGTTGTTCTGTTTACGGGATCCATACATCAACCAATGGACGTTAACCGAGTTTGTGTCCAGGAAGTCCTTCGCGCCGATGTTGTCAAACAGTCCCTCGATCCGCTCTTTGGCTTTCGGAATAACATAAACCTCTTGAGCCTTCTTGTCAAGGAAAAGTTTAGGGAAATGCAAATGAAACCCGTTCTTGATGTACTTCTCTCCACAAATCTCGGTCTCGTACGGTTTCTTCTCCAAGAGAACACATGTATACGCCGCGTCCCGCTTGTCGTCATCCACGCCAGAAAAGTCTACAACCTCGTGAATGGCTTGCTGGTAGGCACTTACAATGACCTCTACTTGGGCGTCCGTGTACAGGTGCGAGCGTTTCTCGGTTTCTTCAGAGAGAGTCGACTTCTTTACCCGAAGGTCAATATCTACAAGGATCGGAGTTTCTTTGCCGGGGTTCTCGGCCAGGTATATCGGCCTCTTATCGGACAAAGCGTCCTCGTATATCTGCCAAAAATCCCGCATCTTTGACCCAACAGCGAAGATCCCCCTAGGGGTCCCCATGGACACGTGTGTGTGAGCTGGGTCATTGGGGGCTTTCATCTCCCGTAGGAAATCGTTTAAACTGTGATTCTTAGTATTACTCATCCTTTTATTATCTTAGATTGTTCAACAATAAATCTATTCAACTTTTCCCATAACATCCTTCAATACCGAATATGCAATATGAGGATTTTTAAGATAAATTCATAACCCGAAGGTTATGAATTTTGAGAATTTAACTATTATTTTAAACTTATTTTAACCACAAATCCGAATAAGGTAAAAAATCAACAAAATCAAACCATATCAGTAACAATAATCTAACATGGTCTCTTCATCCCATGGGCATCCATGATTTTGCATGTAGACAATGCAGTCTATCGCGGCATGCGACCCGTTTTCCGCGGCCTCTATAGGAGCATCTTCGTCCCATGGGCAACCATTCTCATGCAAGTACGTGAGACAAGCCAGGTGTCCATTACCTACAGCCACATTGGTGGTATGTGTTGACCATAAACATCCTTTTTTATGTAAGAATTTGAGACACTCTAGATGACCATTTCCGGCTGCGCTGTTCAGTGCGTATTCGTACATCTGGTTGTCATTGGATACGTTTTCGTGTAAGTACACCAGACAACCCAACCATCCGTTCGTCGCTGCAGCGACGAACACGCTTTCATTCCAGGGACAACCGTTCTCGTACAGGTACTTGAGGCATTCAAAACTGTTGGACGAAGCAGCAGCAGCGATCACGCTTTCATCCCAGGGACACCCGTTCGCGTGCAGGTACTTGAGGCATTCAAGGTTGTTATTTCTTGCCGCCATTAGTGCCGTTAGCGGGCTCCACGGGCATTTAGTTTCACGCCTCGCGAAATGAAGACATTCTAGGTGGCCAAACGATGAAGCGATGGTAGTGGGCCATTTAAAGTACGGATCTTTCTTTTTGTAGATAGTATTACAACACGACGCTCGTTCGTCACAAAACCGTTGTAGCACCGTCGGGAGAACACCCGTTGGTATGTTGTTGGTATTGATACAAGAAGCGGTTATGATTTGTAAAGTAGCCATAATTGCACTAAAATAATTACATAATTTCATAAATTCTGAATTCAATAAATTCTAACCATCAAATTAAATTTACATACATATTTACTGGCAGATAGAACCCGTATATTTCGTATTACAGTTTCCAGCTCCCTGTCCATATGCTTGACCAATGTTAAAATAGTTCCCTCCGTTGCAACCGGGTGGGCCGTGAGTGAGCGTGTCGTACCCTGGGGCCGAATACGCGGGAACGACGTAATATCCTGAAACAGAAGTAAGGGGCACAGGCGGCCGAATACCTCTAAAACCAAGATTGTAAGCACCCAACTGAGCATAATTATAGCCTGAACCTACATTAGATCCAGCTATTCCACTTCCATAATTGTTATTAGCGTTTAGACCAGACATTTTTAGTCGTATATATTTTTATTTTGATTCCCCGAAGGGAATGAAATAGTATAGTAGGAGAAAAAGATAAAACACACTTAATCTAGGTTATCAGGGAGGATGCACTCCAATCCCTTCTTCTGAGCGATCTGAATGATATCCTTATTTAGTTCCATGATATCAATCGCGTCTTCGTCATTTTCATTGGTATCGTCGTACTGTTCTTCGGTGATATATCCAATAACGTTAACGTCCCCCGATTTACCGTCTCCGTCAACAACCAAGAAGATATCATCACACTTAACGAGGTGACGATCGTACTTGTATTCAATCTCGACGACTGGTTTGTCGAGCGGCACAGCCAACTTGTGCGTCCTGGTCTTCGGCTGCTTAATCTTAATCCCCAGATCCTCTTCCTCGACCTGAACGTCTTCGTCGGATGAGGAACCTTGTTCATGCTCGTACTTGGCGAGGTTCTCAATCACCTGTGCCTTTGTCCCAGACACTGGCAGACCGCGCTCCTTTGTGTACGTCTTCAACTCGGCGAGCTTCTTCCCCTTCGCCCACGCGGCGTTGTTGAGATCGGCGAGCATAAGAGGGGTCTGTTCGTCTCTCCCTTTGGCCTCCGGTTTCTTGCCGGATGGCTTTCTCGACGCCTTTTTAGGGGACTCCTGAGTTGCCTTCCCGGAGCCGGCAGATGTGCCGGCAACCTCCTTCTTAACGGGCTTGGCAGCAAACTTGTCGTCGGAGAAGAACTTCTTAAAAAGATGATGCAACTCCTCGGCCTTAACGCCGTTCTCGGATTCGCAGAATCTGAAAAAGTCGTCAAGGGATGCACCAATGCTGGTAACGAAAATATTTGCATTCATTGTCATTTTGATATAATCTTACTTTGTTAAGTTATTTTCACGAACTCGGTTTTCAACTTCTCAATGAGACCACGAATACACTCTGCTCCACCTCGCATCCTCCATCTTTTCCGTCTGCTTATTACTCAATATACTCATTACGAACTTCCTCTTGTCTACACCCGCGGCTAACTGAACAAGATCAGCAATCCGTTCAAGACGTACTTTTGCAACCTCAAAATCATCTTTAAATTGACTCCTTTTTCCTCTGTAGTCATTCTCGGCGAAATAGACCTGCGCTTCGTCTCCCACAAGAGCACTCTCCGTCTTTCCCCTCATCGGTATATACAGCGCGACGATGAGAGGAAAGACGATAGCGATCTGCTCAGTATTTAACCCTGCTTTATGAAATGATACAATATCATCAGAACCCGGGTTACCAGCCACAGCCGTAATACTATAAATAGCCTCCAAATCCGAAACAGTAGGGGACTGTAACAACAAAATTGTATTCTTGAAATCCTGACACATACTCATTGCCCACGAGTTCGTCCACACATTACTTGCAATAGACCGGAAAGCCGACATCATCTTATTGGGCACCTGCGATCCTCGATAGTTGTTTCTGAGATACTCGAGGAGATGCCCAGTGTTGTTGGCCCCTCTATCGTCGTTGCCCACCCCCAAGACGGGATCTGTTCGGTCATTCCAGACAAGTTTGCTTTGGTTTGTCGCGAGAAGTAAATGAGCTATGGTCGTATACTGTTCGAGTTTCATTCCAATGGCCACCTCGTTATTGGCTTTGAGATTATAATCAATCCAATCCCTCTTAATATTATTGTATGTCGTAACAAGGTCTCCGAGGGATACTGTATTTACGTTGAAGGCGTCCAACCCAGGAAGTTCACCTATTTCGATTAAATTCCGGATCATACGCCCATACGCGTGGTGGACAACAGACGAATAAGTTACGCCGTCCATGACAACATCTTCAACAAACTGAGGCAAAAATGGATCATCTTCTTGAATGTAAATCTTTTCTGCTCGCGCTTCGGGTGTCAACAGTTTCTCGTTTATCTCCCGGGCACTGCGGCCCATCTCTCTTAGTGCTTTATCGGGCGTAAATCGAAGTTTCTCCAGTACATGATCATCCCTATCCCCCTTCATCCCTTTCACATAGAGATCATATAATTGATCTTTATATGTCTGAAGTCTAGGCTCTTTAGCCACTTGTTGTCGTTTAGCCTCATTGTACTCAGAGGCATCTAGATTAGGATACTCGACCTCCAAGATGTAATCAAGAAACACATCAAGCAAGTGGTCTTTGAACAGGTCCAATTCCTGATTCCACAGCTTCTCCCTCATCCTGTATTTGACGATCGGCACAATGAAATTTATATTCAAAAATAAATCATCGTTGAGAGGAAGATCCTTATAACCATACCTCTTCGCAAACCGCTTGAGATCAACATAAGACAAATTGTCGTCTAAAGACGGGTTTCGAGCCACTTCGTCCTCAACCCCCCTGATAACTTGCAACACCTCTGTCCTGGATACTTCTCTATTTTGTTTAGGATCAAACACAACTTGCTGATTCTGTAAACGTACCATGTTGAGAATACCTAGAATTTCTTTATTATCATAAACAAGCTGTTTCCCGCGCGTTTGGTATAGTCTCGCGCGCAAGGGCTCTTGTTGTTTAAATCGTTCTCTTAGACCTCTCAAGATCTCTTGGTTGTAAATGATATTATCCTCCTGTTCCCGGAGGTGGAGCATGTTTGTGAAAGGGGTCGGGGCGAGCATTTCGCTCATCTGTTTCCTATACTTTTCATCTTTGAACATATTCACATACACGTATTGGAGTACTGTCTTCCAGGGACCGTGTTTAAATTTATATTTAGTCGTGGGTACGGCGCGGGACCCTACTGAAAAATCCACGACTGCTTTATTACTCAAAAGCCCAAATGGTTGGGCTTTAGGGCTCGACAACATCAACGTGTTCATTTTGTTCCCTCAAGAAGTTAAATTGATGTTTTCTGATCTGATACAAATTATTTCATTCAAATTATTTCATTAGTAAAATGACTCTTAATCAAGTAATAATAACCAAGGAAAAAGCTTTGAAGAACGGAGACATCCCGTACCGGTATTCACAAACAGATGTTTTCACACAAGAAGGCCGATCTTACTTTCCTTACCCAGACTGGTGGAGAGGAGAATACATGTCAGATAAACCTATCGTAGTAGAACGAGAGGCAGGGTTCCGACCACGTCTTGAACGACAATATTGGAAAGGTACGACTGGTCATGCGTATCCGCAACATTGTTTTAGACCAGGCATTAAAACACGATATCCGTGCTACCCAGAATGCACGTCAGAATATAAACAATACGATCCTACACTCCAAAGAAACAGCAAGATATTCCTATTCAGATAAACAAATAATTTCTATCACCTAACAGGTGATAGAACAATAAATAAAACTAACCACATCCAGATACATTTTTCATATAATTGGATTTGTAAGCTTGGTTATAAGATGAGAATTTTCTCATAGCGTCTGCGTTCTGTTGCATTCCTCTGGCATACGCGTTTACACCGCAATCGGGAAACACAGTTGAACCGAACTGAAGACCGTAGTTGCCTGTAACGTTGTTAACAGCGTTAAGGTCAGATGCTCCTTTCATTTTTGACCATTGCGTCATTGAGTAAGGGGGTGTAGGACCGTAGAACTCACCATCGATACCGCCGCTGCTCAAGTTAACGTACTCAACGTACTGAGGTCGTTGGTAGTTTTCTACGAAGACGCGGTCTTCGGCGCTGTTGCAGCCCGCGTTTTTGGTGTTGAATGAATCCGCGCACGCGGGGCGCCCCGCGCTGTCGTAGCCGTTCCAGATGGGACAGACCATGTTCCCGGGGTTAAGGAACCTGTCGCTCTGGACCTTGGACGCGTATGCGGGGTCGATTTTACATGTACGAATTGATGCACCAAGACTGAGATTTCCTGCCATTTTGACTTGTTTTTATTACATAGATATTAATTACATAGATTAAAACGCTGAACTCTTAATAGATCCAGAACCAAAGCTTAGATAATATTATTTTTTGATTTTACAATAATTTTCCACTCTCGGTTTACGTGGATCAAAAAGTTTATGTCTCTCTGCTCTCCCCAAGAGGGTTTCAAAAATCTTTTGAAACTGTTTACCATGCCCAATCTCGGGGCATAAAGTATGAGCGAGTTCATGAAGCACGACGTATGTAAGCATGTTATCGTCGTATACCTCGCCGTTAGCCTCGGTGCAGAGATATATTTTTTGTTTGTTGATTGTATACGACGCATCCCCTTTCATGATCTTAACGAACTTTAGTTCGGGAAACACGGGCATGAGCTTGTTTTTTAAACGTAACACTGTTGGTTCATTCTCGAGGTAGGCCTCATAATTTGTTTTGAGGAAATACCACACAATCATGAAAAAGATGAATGCTATAATCAGTGTAAATGTTTGCATTTTGTTATATAATTAATAGTTTCCCCATTTCCCTAATCCAGAGGCATAGATCTAAAGACTAACGATATTACTGAAAATGTTATTTACATCTGAATCTGTTTCGGAGGGTCATCCCGATAAAATGTGTGACCAAATAGCCGACGCTATATTAGATGCTCATCTTTCACAAGACCCCGATGCTAAAGTAGCATGTGAGGTGATATGCTGCACAGGCATGGTGATGGTTTTTGGTGAAATCTCAAGTAAAGCGACAATAAATTACCAACAAATCACCAGAGATGTAATTAAAGATATAGGTTATGATGATGCGAAGATGGGGTTTGATTACAACACGTGTTCGGTTATGACCAATCTAGTTGAACAGTCTCGTGAGATAGCAAGTGGTGTTCACGCTGGGAAGGACGAGCTATGTGCGGGGGATCAAGGATTGATGTTTGGGTATGCAACTAACGAAACTGACGAATTGATGCCTATTGGTCTTATTTTCGCTCGCAATATCAACAGTTTGCTTCATAAACTCCGCAGAAACAAGATATACTCATGGATTCGCCCGGATTCTAAATCTCAAGTTACCGTCGAATACGACAAGGATATGAAACCAAAAAAAGTTCATACAGTAGTCGTATCGGTTCAACACGCGCCAAATGTATCTCTAGATGAAATTAGGAAGATTGTTAAAGAAGAAGTGATCCAGAAAGTTATACCCATTGATATGTTTGACGATACCACTATATATCATATTAATCCAGCTGGGTCTTTTATAATGGGAGGTCCTTATTGTGATTCGGGCCTGACAGGGCGCAAAATCATCGTAGATACGTATGGCGGATGGGGTGCTCATGGAGGGGGGTCGTTCAGCGGGAAAGACCCATCCAAGGTTGATAGGAGTGGGGCTTACGCTGCTAGATGGGTTGCGAAGTCGCTGGTGCGTTCCAAACTGTGTGAGAGATGTCTTGTTCAGATCTCTTACGCTATAGGCGTCGCTAAGCCCGTGTCTGTCTCTGTGATGGCATACGGGACCGGCAAGTTGGAAGACCAGGGGCTTGCAGAGATAGTGACTCAGAACTTCGACCTAACGCCTGAAAAAATAATCAAGAACCTTTCTCTAAACAAACCCATTTACAGAGAAACGTCAAAGAATGGTCATTTCGGTCATGAAAAATTCACATGGGAACAATAATTTTATAACCCGGTAGGGTTATAAAAACATAAATATTAAACACATAAAATTTAGCCATTATATGACCATTTAGTTTTACATACAGTGCATTGAGCCATTGTTGTCATAGGTTCATCTGATGCGCGTGTTTGCACGGAAACCGAATACACTTTTGAGCTTCCACATTTTTTGCATTCAACAACCCCTTCCTCTGCCTCGAATGGGTTAAGTATATAATCGTCCTGTTCCTGTTGGATTTTCTTGATGAGCGTGAACGAAGAGTGGTTCCATCCTACTTTCCCAGGTTTGATAACATCTTCGATATATTTTTCTATTAACTGGGGGGCGTTTGTCTCCGATAAGTCCATGTCTCCAAGGTCCGCGTAGACCTGACTCCAAAGCCATTCCTTCTCTTCGTTTATATCTGAACTGATTTGTTCCAGAAAGGTGTTTATAACATTAGTGTAAATCTCCATTGCTTATTTCTTTTAGTATTTAGACATGTCCAAAAATCATTTTACATTTACAAAATGAGTTCTATCTTCTCAGAAAAGGATTCCAATGTTAAGGTTTTGATACCGAAATTCAGAGGCATGTCTTTATATTACAACAACAAATCACAAGAAATAGGGTTCTTGGATACAGACGTGTTCAATGCATACCCCGAGTTAAAAGACGAAATGAATAATGATCTATCACCCCTCGCAGTCAAAGACCTAAATAAAAGACATATCTACTTGATGCTTAAACATTCTAGATGGATCTCGCCTATCCTTCTCAAATGTAGGTAATATAAATCCAACGAGGGGAAGTATATTTAATTTATCCAAAAACAAAGTAAAAAGGACAGATAACTACACCTGAGACAATCTGTTTCATGAAAGAGATTCATTACCCGAAGGTAATGAATGGAGTAAGCTATATGTTAAGTTCTACCAATTAAATCCTTCAAATTCTGTGAATGACTCCTTCTTTGTTTCTAAGTAAAACATAGCTCCGCTTCCGATGGCTCCGATAACGATGGCCGCGATTCCTGAATACAGCATCCACGAAGTTCTTTCAATTTCCTTGAACCCGCTTGAGTTAATAACGGCCGGGGAGTCGGGTACGAGTCCTGGTCCTTTTAGTTTTTGTTCCTGTACCCATCCGTTCTGCGCGTCGTACCTGAAGAGATACAGGTATGCTGGGTTGTGTTGGTTCGCGTAAATATATACGTCATTCGCAACAGGAGAGTCCAATATATCCATGTTGTACAGACTCCCCTCTTGTTGCGCGATTGAAGGATTAATGTACCCCCACGTCAATCGGTTGAATGAGTTTGTCGTAACAGCCCCTCTTGGTTGCCATTGGATAACTTTCTGATACCACTCCCCGGTCTGTGTGTTGAGGTAGACATCTCCTTTCTTGGCCACGCCTTCTACCTCGAGTGTCGGGTCTGAATTGGGGTCGAGGTCTCCTTGGAAGAACATGGGATAGCGTAGGATTCTGACGTTATCGGACTTGATTGCCGTTTTACATTTATCAGAGACGTTTGAATAAAATTTAGTGATTGGGTCTGTAAGCACATTGTATGTTCCGTTCTGCGCGATTTCGATACCCTTCCAATCAAAAGCTTTGCAGGTATCGTCCGATTTGCATGCGTTGGAAGCCTCTACTGTGTTAGCATATGCCTCGGGAGGGGCTTTCTCCCCAGAAGCCGCGCAGATAGGGGTGTTTTCGATGAACGAAGAGAAGCCAACCATCTTCATAATTTCTTTACCTCTAACATAATATAATACGATTAAGATAATTCCAGCTACGAGGATGATCGGAAAGATGAACTTGAGGAATATCTTTCCTCCGATCACCCCCCCTACAACGGGTATGCCTATGAATGCAGCAAGCATCGCAACCAGCACCCACCCCGACAGTCCTTCGGATTTAGCCGACGCTGTTTGAGACAGTTTTGACGAAAGATCTTGAAATAATTTATTGTTGGAGGCGGCCTGCTCTGTGCAGTTTTGGAGCATGCTGTAAACTTGGTCAAATACGTTATCCTGGATATAGACATTTCCCGAGACGCGTTTAACTATAATGGATTGGTGCTGTTTACTGAACGCCTTACATGTTTGGCTTATAGTGGTGAGTAAATTAATAGTTCCTTCCATGAGCAGATTCATTGTGTTTTGCGCGTCTGAGAATTGCCCCAGGTTGAGCCCCGACGTGACGCTCTTGGCCTCCTGTGCCAGTTCCTGCATGATAGACTGCTGCGCCTCTTCTGTCGACAGCGCGTCCAGGAGCGCGTGCATGTTGATGTTGGCGCGCTGCGTGAAGGTGTTTCCCGAGATGTGCACATCCCCGTGCACGTCGCGCACGCTGATGACCTGAGCCATGTCCTGAGACAGTTGCGTGTTTTGAATTATATTGGAAGAGACCTTGGCTACCGCTTTGGTCACTGCGTTTGAAACGTTTTTGGATACTGAAGCTCCCATTTATCTATTGAAAACTATAAAAAATCAGTTTAATCTGAGATAAAGCCATTTATAAAAATTATACTTAGCCTCGATTAACTTCGGGGTCGGGGCATCTCCATCATGGTCTTTCACGTACTCTACGTCTGAAAGGGAGGGGCGATCCTCGATGCATCTCATCTTGAAACACACCGAGCATGTCTGATCATCCAGCACATTGCTGTCTGAATCCGCAATCTGCTGCTCCTTTCGGCCCCCTTTCTTCACGCGGTAGCGGTGCGAGCACGGGAGATGCACCGCAAACACGTCTCCTAGCCGGTACCGGGCATGGAGCTCCTTCTCTAGATATTCTAATTCAACAGACCCATAAGATCTCTTTAGCATAAACATGGTTGGTATTTTAGTAGTAGACAAGATATTAATTTTACTCTAAGAAACAAGTCTTTTTAATAATAATAAATGAGTGTAGATTTATATATACGCGACTTGCGATGTAAGAAATTGTATTACCTCGCTGTGGTTTTGGGGAGGGAGTTGTTAGGTATTTACCCGGATTCTAATGTCATCAAAGAGGAAATGGCACTGTCTCAGTATTGGATGGATTCTGACGATATTGAAAACAAATACGCAGGCAATAGGCTCTTAAACGAAATAGAGGAAAGTAGACACGGAGATGAAGATATTTTTAAGAGAGTGATGTTTAATAAGAAGTTCTTCATGCAAACAATGGATAAACATGAGGAAGCGCGGGAATACAAACCGTATGATGTGGTTCCATACAAATTGCCCATGGTCACGTTCTCGATTACTACATGTCGTCGGATAGATTTGTTTATAAGAACAATGACCGGGTTCTTGGAAAACTGTTTAGATAGACATCTCATCTACAGGTGGATATGTGTAGACGATAACTCAAGCGAAGAAGACCGCAAGATCATGAAAGAAAAATTCCCGTTCTTCGAGTTTGTGTGGAAGACACCCGAAGAGAAGGGCCACCCAGAGAGCATGCAGATCATCACCAATATGGTAACCACTCCTTATCTTATTCACGTCGAAGATGATCGTATGTTGCTCGATAAGCGTCATTATATCAAAGACATGATTGATATTTTCGATAATGATAAATCAATTGGTCAAGTTGCGTTCAATCACAACTACGCGGAAACTGTAAACGACGACATCAAAGGAGGAGATCTGAAGAAAACAAATAACAATGTGTTTTACTACGAACACGAATATTGTCCCACTGACGCCGATAAAACAAGATTTTATAATAAACACGGCCGGTGTGCAACATGTAACTACTATCCTCATTTCACGCTCTCGCCAAGCATGATCAGAACTAACGTGTTTAATAAAGTGGTATTTAACAAGGAGAAGTCCTTTGAGTTCAATTTCGGCATACGGTACGTTTCGAGCGGCTTCAAGACGTGTTTTCTTCCCGGGTTCCACATCAAACACATAGGGAGATTGACAAGTGAGATGAACGACTTCAATAAATACAACGCCTACGACCTCCTCGATACGGAGCAGTTCCAAGAGAAGACAAAATACAAGTCCTTCGTCATCAACCTAGACAGACGCTCTGATCGCATGAAGTCTATAGAGGATCAGAGAGACAATCTGCCTCCCGATCTGGAGAGGGTTCGCGCGTGCGACGGGAAGGAGTTAATCCTGAACCCTAGACTAAGGGCGCTCTGTAAATATAATAACTTTAGCATGAGACCTGGGGTCATTGGGTGTGCACTATCCCACTTGAAATTATATGAAAGATTACTGTACCATGAAAAGGACCCCATCGATGGATATGTTATTTTCGAAGATGATGTTATTGCAGATGAAAACTTCTGCAAACAAATGAAACGGACACTGACTATCCTCGAAAATAGAGGAGAGAAGCCTGATATTATATTTTTCACTACTGTCCCGAGGTTCTTCGATAAACATCATTTCTCGGTGAAGGGAATCGTAAGAAAACACACGATCGGTGAAATCTCGGAAGATAGCGTCGGAGGAACCGGGTGTTATTACATCTCCAAAAATGGTGCGGAACAGGTCTTACAACAGATTGAAAAACACACACTAAATGTGGCCATTGATATAGTATTATTTAACTTAGCTCCTAAATTAAGCATCTTCTTCGTCCAACCCCCCATAATCACACAATATGAAGTAAACGCTGTGTCGGACGTCCAGGACGACTGGGCGTCGTTGTCCCCTCTATATAAAGAGGTTCTAGATGACGATATAGCCAAACACGTTATTTATAACGATAAAGGTGTGATGGATTTGTTTGAAAACATTGAATGGAGCACAGACTCGGGGGAGGAACACAACAGGACGTTGGTGGTGAAATGAATAAATAAATTGAATAAATCGTGATTTCGAACATACTTAAATTTAAACATGAATATGAATCCGAATCCGAATCAGGTATTGGACAAACTCGTCAGTTACATAGAAGAGGTGTTATGTCTCGATGACTACACTTCAACGACGTGTATCGAAGATGCTAGTAAACTCAAACAAATCGTGATCACGATTCTAAAAAACTGTCAACTTCACCCATTACTTGTTCTGTTTGGTCATAGCGTGTCGTGTGTTGATGTGAACTGTACCTCCACGTGTCGCATGTTTAGGCGTATTCGCAGCCACGCCCAATACGGGGTGGGTTCTCATATCGATGCAACCAACGACGACAAACACGTGTGCGGTATAACTCATGTATACAGCCAGCTACTGCGCATGCACGTAGACACGTGCGTAATGACCTTCTGTGGAATGCACAGTTGTAAGGACTTGAAGAAAATGAGAGAGGACAAGGGGTACCAGGTCTTACCAATTACATATGCTCAGAAAGAATTGACTCTCAAAACCAACATATCCATGATCCCAATAGATTTAGTTAACGAGATCAATAACTTGACTTTATAAAAAATAGGAATCTATATCCCTAGGGATATAGAAAAGAAATTAACAAATTACAAATTCAAATTCAAATTAGAAACATTTTCTAACCATGAAGTAAATTTATCAATATCATTGTTCATGAAAGGGATGTCGTCTTCAGGATTTGTTTTAATCTTCGCCATATTGATATGAGCAATTAATTTGTAATGAGTAACCAACTTTAACCGTAAATTCGAAAACACATCCAATACACTAAACGTAGTCTCTTCGTCGATAGCAATTGCCATTGCCATGTTCCTGCCCTCGAAATTAAAGTTACTTGGATATAACTCCGAGATTGTCTCAATCAACAGTTCGTAAAAACGACTCACATCTAAATTTACTAGACTGCTGTTATCTGTTAAACTCCTGATATCCTCGATTTTCATGTAGCTGTCGCGTCTCTTGCCTACATTTAATTTACGGCTCTTCAATGCATGACAAGAACACATTGGCGTAGATTCGCCAATCTCTTTATCGAGCAATTCAGCCTCATACAAAGATAAACCAGAACTTACAGGCCCATTAGGATATGAAGTAGATGTACTAAAATTAAACCACAACATAACCACTTTATTAACCATTTATTAACACCATGTTATCTTTAAACCAAGATATCTAGGTAACACACTCAGGATTTCCAGTTATGGTTATATTTGTCTAAAATTGTGTAAAATCTTGAAAGAAAAATATTTTCTCATGATTTTTAAATTTCCAGACTAGGAAATATCTAGTGAGTGTAACACACTTAGGATTTATCACTCATATTTGGTTTGTAGACTGAAATTTTTATTATAATGACGACAACAAAATGGCTGACCGAATTACAAACCTGCCATCATCTCAAGAACAACCACCTTCTGATATTGATGTCAATGTTATGAAAGAAGTTTTTGGAGATGGAGTGGCTGTAGCAAAGTCTCTGGAACTGAAGAAAATCATCATACCTGCTATCGTATTTATCATTCTCAGTTTACCTATGATTGATAACCTTCTTAAAAATGTTGTTCCGGACTCAGAGATGGTACTTATGTTCGTAAAAACACTTATCTTTCTGATAGTATTAGTCGTACTTCAGCTTATCAGTACCAGTTGAATGGTATAAAAAAATTAGTAAACGAAGCGCTAAAGAAACACATGTATAAATAAAATGTTCTTAACACCAAATGATTTTACAGTTCGGAGCGGAGAGCTGTTTAGAGTAAATAACCAAGGATATTCATTTGTCTTTTATTTCACAACAGATTGTAAATGGTGCGATGACGTCAAACCGGCGTTCAACTATCTCTCTAAGATGATTAGAGGTGTCAACTTCGCGTACATGGACGCGAAACAAAACAACTGGCAAGTGGTAAAAATGTCAGAGCAAACCAGGATGCCCATCACTTATGTCCCGCTGCTACTACTGTTTGGCAATGGAAAACCTATCGGTCAGTACTTCCCTGATGAAGATAACCCCCAAAACAATATCCCAAAAATGCAAAACTTCATTATCTCAAACACAAGACAACAAAACAACCAACAAGTTCAATCCGCTTCAGGAAGTAGTAACGCACCTCAGAAAGAAGAAGGACCCGAAATCCCTCCATACTCGATCGGAATCCCAGGAAACCTGGCATCCCGAAAAGTGTGTAAACTGTTCGATAGTGCATATAACAAATAATAACAAACGATTAAACTTTTATATCCTTTCAGGATATAAATCACTATTGATTTTTAAGTTGTTTTATTTCTATCTGTTGATGATAAGAATGAATCACGATCTTTTTGCATTTGTTGAGCAACGGTCGACACGTCGATTTTGTTCATACCTGTTGGGGTGTCTTTCGGAACGTCTTTTTGTGGTGCATGTTGTGTTTCTTCGTTAATAAGAGTGACAGGATCCAATGCTGAGATTTGTGTTTTCCCTCCTCGTTTTAACGGTTGGTCTGTGGGATTTGGGTTTTGGGGCCATTCGTAATGTAATGCTTTCATTACTTGATCTATCCACATATAGATGTAATCTTTTTCTAATTTCTGTTTGGATTTGTTGTAATATTCAATCAAGAGCGTTGGAACGTATTCAATCCCTTGTGTTTGGAGGATTGTTTTGAATTTGTTGTTATCTATGCATATCATAGTCAGCCCGGTTACTGTTGGGAAATCCAGTGGCAATTCCTTGATATACGCCAGTAGATCAATTGACGCTTGTGAGTAATTTGAGTACAGGAGTACGCAATATTTTCGATCCATTTTATAGATTAAATATTTGCCTTAAATGCCATCCCTCTAAAATGAAAATACGAGGGAAGCGGTTCCGAATTTAAAAATCTAGGCCATATGAAATTCTGTTTGTTTTCCTTTATTTTCAAGAACACGATCCAACACACGTTCTGCGAACGCGTTACGTTTCTCGGCAGTTACATCAGCCAGATCCCCTCCTTTATACTTTTTAGGAACATTGCTAATAAAAGGAAAGAAGCGAGAATGATGGTTTAATTCGGCTGTGAGGTTATTTATTCCAAATGGTTGGCTTGCGAGGACGTCTGCTATTGAGACGATAATAAGAGCGTAAAAGAATGTAAACGGTTCATCTACCCCTACATGCGCGATGTATTCGTCTGGTGTTTTGGTGTCTTCGGGCCCCTGCCATCGCTGTACGTAGTTTCCTAATTCCCAATGTAGATCTACTATTTTAGCAATTACATAAATGTCATCTTGTTCAAAGCCCAATTCCCCCAGAAAGTTATATATGTTAAAATCGCCTACCTGTTCCATTGTTTTACTGAGTAATGGGAGCGGCCTTGTTCCTCTCACGTAGTCGCCTCCTATCTGTGGGTGTTCGGGGATTGAAAAGTAGATACAGTCGTGTTTGCGTTTGGTCACTTGTTGGTTATTGGGTGCCATTTTGCCTATATCGTGAATGAATGCGATAGCCGCTATTTTTTTCTGTATACTTATATCTGGGATGCCGTACTTGGGGGTGTTTAGGACGAGTTGTTCCGCGAATAGGAGACACCAAATAGAGTGTTCGAGGAGATTACCGGCGTGGAAGTTGATGTTAGTGGATTTGTAGTATGACATCTGCTCAAGAAACGTAGATATTTGTGGAGGCACGCCTTGATCCACTTGTGTTTTGAAGTGTTGCCAGTCTAACGGGTTTTTTAAGTTTCTCTTGAGCCATTTTAGTGGGTTACAGAACATGAATTCTAAATGGAAGTACTGTTGTTTCTTTTCTACTGGTGTATTTGCCGCGTATCCAGCGTAACCTTTTGGCATGTAGTTACAAAGCCAATCCGTGAATGGGAGATCAACGTCTCGGTAAGACCGTCTTTTTTTCCTTTCGATGCTTATATTTCCGAATTCGTTATCGGAGTAATCGACGTTGGTGTTTTCGAGATCGAACATGAATTTGAGTCGTTTTTTGTTTTCTTCCGGGACATTCGGGTCGTTCAGGAGTCTCCATATATTGAAGTTGTTGTCGAGGAGTAAGAAGACACAGTCTTCTTTGAATTCGTACACGTTAACACATTTGTCCCCGCATGTTTTTGTGAACTTGGGGTTCTGCAGCGAGTACGTCTTCGCCGTTTCTGGGGTGCCGAACCACCCGGGGGGGATGTTGAAGAATTTAGTTGTTTCGAACGCAACGCTTTGGGACGGTTGGTTAATGACATCCTGGATTAGTTTGTTTGTGTTGATGTGTGGGGGAGTCCCCATTTGATGGGGTTTGTAAAAATCTATACCGGCCGGGAACTCCACGTTCGCGTTTGCGAGAGCGCCTGACCCGTGGTACAGTTGCATACCTTTTGGGAACTTGACGACCTGATATTCTCCATCAAAGTAATAAGTACCACAAGAAAAATAATTCATAGGAATTGATGCACCTCCTAAATTAATAGAAATCTGACTACCTTTCTTCCAATCCCATAACGGAATCTTTGCACATGCCATTTTATTTATTGTAATTTAAATTCGTAACCTTAGGTTATGAATGTTTGTATTTTTCTATCTTTTCTAATTGATAATATTGAACAACCTGAAGTGGTTATTAGGGACCTCTAGTCTGTGCATGTTATACGTGATTCCTTCTTTTTCTCTTAGTTTAAGATACGTGTCAATGTTACTCTCCACGTCCCCCTCGTATAGGGTAATTCTGTCTTTGTAAACGGGGTAGATTTGTTCAAACTTGCACCGGGCGTTGTCGGTGTCGTCAAAGATCACCAGTTTAGTGATTGAGGCGTCTGCCAGGATTTCCTTGGCGCGATTAGTGTCAAGACCGACAAGGATGACGCGATTCTCTTTGGGATTAGAAATGATAACCATTTTAAAAATAAAGGATTACCTTTAGGCCAAATTTCTTCTTTAATGTAGTATCTTAGTAAAGTTGAAAATTACCTCAAAAAACATGGTGTTAAGTAAATACCATGTACTTAACACGTTTGGCAGCTGATGAGACTGAAGTCGATGAAAGATATATATCTTTCTTGGAATCATATATAACAACGGCAGATTCGCTGATAAAAGTTATCAAGGTGCTCAAGTGTAAGTTACAAACTGATAACTTAGAAGATTATTTCGAGCCATTGAGATCTTATATTTCTCAATATACAGTTAAAAGGTCTACTGTTTTGAAAACATCACACGTGTTTTGCGAGTGTTGTGATCTTTACACCCCTTCCTTTCTCGGTGTTTGGGTTCGTAACAATCCCGAATTATTTGATACCGAGGTGAACTTTTATTACCGCTTCATGAAACACTTCGGTACGCTCATTAAATCGGACGCAGCAGCGTACCCACTTGAGGAACTATATGTAAGCGAAGACACCCCACTGTCGGGTCAGACAAATCGTGAAAAACTGAAATTACTCAGCTCGGTTGTGAAATATTATGAATATATTGTAAATACCTAAAGTAAGTTATAAATGTCGATTAAAAGCGTAATGCACGCGACCACCCCAGTCGCTCTTAACGAGATGTTACGCTGAGTGGATTGTGCTCTGGTTTTGATGAAGCTTATGGCGTTTATTTTAGAGTAAGTACAAGCGAAGATAAGGGGTATAATCGGGATGTGTTGAAGCCAGTGCATTTGGTTTTTCCCCCCACTATTCTTTCTCAATACATGAATTGGACGCTCAATACAGATGAGAATAACGGTTTCGTGTTTGGACCCCATGGACACTCTCGTACAAGTATGATCACTGGGAGAGAGGGTATTACATATTTCACGCATGTAAGCCAAGACGATCTGCAACACATCGACTCCAAGAAAAGCGAGTTGGTTATTCCATGCGATGTCAACCTGTGTCACTTGCAACGCGTTATCGTGCCTCTCTCCGTCGTGCGGGAAGTAGACGATTTGGGGGTTCTGGACCAATACAAAAATTTGATCTCGTTAGGAGTTGATTTTGTGAGAAATGCATTTATGATCATAAAGTAATAGATAAAATGAGTCTGACTATCACTAAACAAATCGTTCAGCAACAACTGAAGAAGCAACCAGACGTCGACAAGGAGAACTCTTCCATCGAGTTATATTGCGCTGACTATAAGAACAAAAGTAGCGTACACCCAAGCACCAACACAAAGAGTTATGTTTTCAATGGAAACAAGCTCTTTTTCGAAGGATACCCTTACTCAATTGAGCTTGACCAAGCGGCTTTCGAGCCAGGTAGAGTAGAAGTCGCCGAGAGCGGGTTTGACTTTGCCAAGTGCAAGTTCTTTGAGGCACATGAGGGCACCTTGGTCAGGGTGTTTAACATCGATGGGAAGTGGTATACTTCTACGAACCGACGTCTGGACGCGTTCAACAGCAAATGGGCTGCAAAGACGACCACATTTGGTCTTCACTTTGCCGAGGCTGTTCAGTCTCTCATCGATGAAGATATCTTTGAGGACGACGAAGAAGAAAATATGGAGAAGAAGAAACAGAACGCCAGAGCATACCTGAACAACATGTATGAGGCGAATTTGGACAAGACCAAGAAATACATGTTCCTCCTCGAGCCATCGAAAGAGGAGCGTATCGTCTGTCTGACCACAAACCCCCGGTTTTTCAATATCGGCGTGTTCGACGCAAACAACAAACTATCTCTGGAGGAAGATGTCTTTTTCAATGACTGCGTCGTTGCAAAACCAAAGCATCAGGTGTTTAATGATGAGAGAGAGATGGTTTGGGCTTTGGATAATGTTAACATCGACCAGATCCAGGGCTTCATCGCGATTCAAAGCGAGGAGGGACGAGAAGACAAACACTTCAAGCTGCTCAATGGTAGATACAAGTATTTGTTTTCGATAAGAGGAAGCACCCCCAGTATCAGATTCAGATACCTGGAACTGGAACACATGAACACGACGATCAATCTACAAAAAGGGCTTAACCAACAAACCGTGATCAACACTGAGAAAATGTTGGATGATTTTTTCCAGCTGTATAATTTTAACCCGAGTTCTATTCGGAACTACATTTGGTGTAAAGTCGTCGACGACTTGTTTCAAAAATATCAAGAGATGTATGTCAAGAAGACCTTTATTGACCCAAACATCTCTATCAAAGTTAGCGATATGCTGAAGACCATTCATCTTTATTACAAAGAATCGGGCTTTACTCGACGCACTGACAGAACCAGAATCGCAGACATCTTGGCGTTCCAGAAGCCATCAATGCTCAACCAACTCATCGCGGAATATGAGAAGAAAGACAAAGACGCTCTTCGAGAAATTAAACTCACAAGCATGTAAAACCCAAACAGTATTACTTTTCGGCCATTTACCAACCAAAATTTTACCCCTCGGGGTAACATTTTACCAAAAGATGAGATGAAATGAAATATAAAGATAAGAGATCCTTATATTAGAAAATGTATTACACTGTTAGTCAATTGCTTAACAACCCAAGGAGGTTGGTGTACCTCAACGACGAGTACATGCAAGAAATCTTCAAGTTCAAAGACCACGACATTCAATTCCTGAAACTATTCTGGCAAACAGAATTTGACGAGACGTGGATCTTACTAGACGAACCTTTCATAGAGACGTGGTTAATTCACGATACCAATCTCAATTTAAACCAACTTTATCAACATGTTTTGTTTACAATGTTCCACAAAGAAGCCGATTATTGTCTGTCTCTAGAAGCCAATCCCGAAAGCATGTACATGGTGAAAGGGCATTGTCTGAAGGACCTCTGCATCATCTGCAATAAGATCTTCAGAGATTTCTTTATTCGTCTTGCCCGTGTAGCACACATGCTCGTGTTAACTAAATCAATCGAAAACAACTCAACCGAGCTCAAATTAAGCAAAACAACTAGACAACTAGACGTCTTAACCCAAAAGACCGACAACTTGACCTTCATCGTCGAAGACATTCTAGGAGAACGAGTAGACGAGATCGCAAGAGCCGTTATTCAAGATAACGACAGATGCGATGAAGTTGTAAATCTAATTAAACTCCCATCATTTGTTCCAAGCAGTTTAACGCCCGTCCATGTACGTAACGCCGGGTACATCGTAATCAGGTGTCTCCGCAAAAACTATGAAAAACATTTACACAAAATTGAAAGATACGGTAAGGATGGACTACTACTAGTGGAGGAAATGTTTGATACACCGTTGATAACAAATGGAATAAATATCGTAAAAGAACTCAAAATCAAAGGTGTAAAGACTCATAAGACAAATGGGGTATCTCACGATAATCATCTTAATCTTTCCGAAATAATCAAAGAGATTCTCAAAGATAATATCAATAAATAGATTAAAATTGTTTCTATAGCAAAGATCTGGACCTATAATTTCAGATGAGATTTCCTTCTATAACCCATGGGTTATAGAATTTGAGTAATGAACGAAATTAAGGCAACTGCATACGATCCCCGTGAGTCAAAGATGGTTATTTTTGACTAGATGTTATATATTTAAGAATTTCTTCTCCTGTTTTCCTGCTATACTTATTATAAGTAGTGAAATCAAAGCATTCATTATCGTAGTTCATGTTTAATATAATTTTCTCACCTTTATGATTGAAGTAAACATTATCCCATATATCGTTCCAAGCTTTTATATTTGTGATAGTATCGATATTTAACTTCCCTAGATGGAAATCCCCAAAATCTTCAATATAAAACTGTTGGGGGTCGTCGTATTTAGCTAATCTCCAATGATGCCCCATTGCATTCCCGTACCCCACGAGCTCGAACGGACACGTCGCCTTCAGATGCTCCTCGTCGCACTCTTGAGGAATCGCATTTCTAAGTAACTCGCACAATAACCCCTTTAGATTCATATTTTTAAGTGTTTTCCATGTTTATATATCATTTCTACTAAACTGCCATGAATCTCTGCACATATCTTCAAGGGTTTTTGATGGCTCCCACCTCAGCTCGCTCTGGGCTTTTCCAAAATCGCATACAAGTTTATCCACATCCCCTTTCCGCCTGTCTTTATCTTCGTGAGTTACTTTAATGTTATTAACGGATGAATATGTATCTAAAATTTCTCTCACGCTGTATCCTCTACCCGTCCCCAAATTAAAAGGAAAGAACCCGCAGTACGACGAATATGCGTACTTGATCGCATCGGAGTGCCCCTTCGCTAGGTCTGAGATGTGTATGTAATCGCGAACTGCTGTGCCGTCCGGTGTGCCGAAGTCGGTCCCAAACACGGACACTTGTTTATTTTGTTTTGCGTATTTGGCTATCAAGGGGAAGAGGTTGTTTGGATGTCCTTTCGGTGATTCACCCAGAAGATGAGATGGGTGAGAACCGCACGGGTTAAAATATCGGAGAACCACCACGCTAAGCGTATCGTTACACGCGACGAGATCCTTGAGCATTTCTTCTATTGTGTTTTTTGTTTTTCCGTAAGGGTTTGTTATGTTTTGTCCTGTTGGATGATCTTCATTCAGCGGGAAATACTGAGGAACCCCGTACACGGTTGCGCTGCTACTGAAGATAATCTTGTCGACGTTGTAGCGTAGAGCGGTTGAGAAGACATTGCAAGCCGTGGTTATATTTTCATGATAATACAATAACGGATTCGTGATAGACTCCGCCACCGCCTTCTTCCCTGATAGATGCAAAAGAACGTCTATTGTGTTTTCTCTGAAGATTGTTTCTAAAGATGGTTTATCCATTAAATCTGTTTTATAGAATTTGTAGGTGTGATCGTCGTCCCCTCCCAGTAAAACTATCTGGTTGTTAACATCATACGAGTTGTCAAAATTGTCTACCCCCACCACCTCATGGCCTTCTCTGAGAAGTTCAACCGCACAATGGGACCCTATAAAACCGGTAACGCCTGTAATTAATACTTTCATTTATTTAGTAATGTAATAACCATAACTCTAGTTATACTCTAGTTATACTCTAGTGAACGTTAATGAAGTTCTATATTTTCGAGTAATGGTTGTTTTTGTCTTCCTATTTTGAATCCTTTTGAGTCCATTGGTGCGAACAGTACAACCCCTATGATCACCAATGCTACGCCGATGACGGGTATGATCATCCACCATTTGAGGGTGAATGGGTCTGTTTGTGTTTCTTCAATTTTGAATAGTTGGCGTACTTTGAGAGGTGTTGATTCATAGAAATCGTCATCGTGTTCACGTGTAATATCTGCTAGTTTTGTTTGACTGATCTCGGTGGGCATTACCTCTATAGGTGCTTGTGTTGCTTTGAGTAAGATAATTCCGCCAAGGCCTGTTGTTCTTCCTACTGAGAACAGTGAATCTATTTGTCCTCCTGCTGTGTTGAAGGGGTACATGGCTATTTTGAAGTAGCCTCCATTTCCCGCGAATCGTCCATACGAATTCCGACAGTGCCAATATGGAACATCTCCTCGTTTGTCTTTTGAATATTCTATGTTTTTGGCAATCCCCCACCCCATTACCGATATAGCGTGAAATCCTTTAATAACCCCGACGAGAGTCTTCCATTTCATGGACATCATTCCAGACGTGTAGTCGCCGTTTTCAAAGTAGACCCCTCCGTTTAGCGTGTTGCCGTAAATGAGAAACTTATTAAAACTAGGATATACAGCGAATGAGCCAATAACGGGTCCGTATTGTAGAATATGGCGCTTGACCATGACTTTATACACCTGTCTGAATCTACCGCCGTTATGAATCAGCTGTCCGGGTGAATCGAATTTGTATTTATATTTCTTTGTTTTGTCGAAGTAGCAGCCGCACGTGCTTGGGACGTTGGCGTTTAGTTTGTCTAAATACCCAACATTGAATTCGTCTTTTCCTTTCCTGTTCGTGCACCACTCTTTATCTTCGGAACACCACGAGTAATCTATACAAGTCTGGTCCATTGCCCCCGTAAGAGATAACGCTCTTGATATCTGGCCTGGGTTACCACCGTTACAGGGTTTCCCACTAACAAAGCATGCCATGATTGAAGTCGTGGATACATTTGGGGCCCACGACACGGCTCCCGATACTACATGGCAATCTGATAACACCTGGGCGAGCGTGACTGCATAGCAAGACCCACAAAGATATTGGTCTCGAACGCCGTCAATGAGTTTCTTCTTGGTTAAAACATCTGGAGTGTCTTTGTCTGTTGGTTTGGCCCACGAAAAGTTTTCAGGTAGTTTTGCTGTACCGCTCTTGTATGTGAATGAGTAGATGTTCAGAAGGTCGCGTGGGATGACCGCCTCGTCAATGAAGTTCAGATTTCGTATATCTGAGTTGTATGGAGGGATGTAAATATATTTAGGTTTTCTATCTGTTTGACCGGTGGAAATAAGATACTCATCTGTTTCCTCGTATACATCCACTGTTTGATTATTTCGGATCCTTTCATATGTATCCATTTTGAATTTATTTTATAAATCTAAATCATTAAATTCTTGGCAGGGCTCCAGAAAACTTACGTATGAAAAGGGTAAGGGGGTGTGTCTTACAAACTGTAAAAACTATCTTTGTTAACACAAAATGGCTGATTTAAAACATCCTATTGGGTATCTCGAGCGGACAGACTTCTCAGATACTGGTGATTTGATTGGTCAACTCGGAGGTAAACCCGTACTTGTAATGATTCAGACTGGTTATTGTGGTGGCTGCAAAGTCGCCAAGCCTGATTTTCAGAAAGTTGCTAACGACGGCGCGATCACGTGCATGACTATCCAATTAGACGGAGATAGACAGAGCGAGAAAGACATCCAAGAGGTTATCAATAACATCTACCCCAATCTCGAAACCGTCCCTAATTACGTTCTTTACGTTAACGGTAACCAAAAGATCCCCTACAAAGGAGACGATCGATCATTCTCGTCCCTTAAACAATTTATTCAACAATATGTTTAATAACAATATGTTGACACAGATATATCAATTACTGTTAATTTCTAAAATGACTTAAGGATAAGGAATCTAAGATATAGATAGGCTAAGGTAGTTCCTCAAAATATGATGGTTCTAATTACTACCCGCATATCTATTCAAAAGGCAAAAACGGTTCCTATAATTTATGATCAAATTACTGTTCGCTTTTTGAAAATCATCCTTTGTAACATTGATGTTACAAAATTATTGAATTTACATTACAAAAACCTAAGTGAAATTAAAACCATATGTATACCACTGAATTTATAAGAGCGTCGTTCAAGTTGTTGAACGCAATTCCTGTCGAGACCAAAACGATGGGGGTTAATAAGAAGTTGCTGGCTCATGGGTACGTTGCTCCTCATGGAATATCTTCCGAGGTAGAGCAAGTCCTCATTGCCGAGGCTATCACGTTAAACAAGACTTTCTACGGGGCTTGGCGCGATGTCCTGAACAAGACTCGTGAAGACATAGCGATGGACCAACTTTATCATTACTTCACGACGGCTATCAATGATATTTTTAAAACAAATACAGTTATCATTCCTAACGAGAAATTCGGACTTACTAAACAAATGACAATCCCTCTCAACGTTATCCAAGGTCTCACCGGAAACGAAATTAAAAACAAAGCACGAGATATGATTTACAAAAAAGTAGCTTTAAAAGAAAGCACTATAAATGATATTTTTACTATCATTTCCCCATCCGACGTTGATGTTGAGCGGGTTCAAAACAGAGATAGTAGAATTTATATTTACATCAAACACAATATTGTCCCTAAAGATGGCATCAACATATTGAGGTGCGCAGTCTATGACCTCACAGGAGATCTCACAGTCATAAAAAATAAAGAATTGTATGAAAAGATCATCAAAAGTAAAGGAGACGTCGTTAAGTGGCTGAAAGGGAACGAGAAACCACTCGCGTCTGTGTTTAACAGATTTAAACCAATCTTTATGAGTTTCAAAGAACATACAGAGGCTAAACCGTACATTAATAAGATTAGTAAGTTGTCTAAGCACCACCACAAACCTCTTGAGAGACAAACGTATGAACCTTCGTCTGGATATGAGGTCGTACGACATCTTAAGTTTATCATCCAAAATAAACAACCTAAGGTGTACCAAGTAAGAAACGGTAAAATGTGGTGTACACGAGACAGGACTGAAGATATTACAAAATATACCAATGCCCTGAAAATCCTACTCCCTGATGCCTTTATTCAATCTCCAAACACCAGACTGGCACTCCCCACTTCTGAGAAGAACTTCGTGGACGCGTTTCCGATGGGCACGCAGTTCACGGACCACTCTCTTATCGTGGGTATTAACTGGAGCAATCAAGATGGGCGCAGAGTGGATCTCGATTTAAGTGCGGTAAGTATGAAGGGGAAGATTGGATGGAATAACGATTTTTTCAATAACGAGAAGGATGTTGTGTTTTCCGGCGATGTCGTAGACGCGCCTAATGGGGCCAACGAGTATCTACTTTTCAAGAACGTATCATACCCTCATGCTGTTCTTGTAAATAGATATACAAATCACGTAGATGATGTTGCTATGAATATTATAGTTGCCACGGGAGATACGCTCTCACAGGAAATGATCGCAGACGAAAACATCATCGCAACAGCAGCAACTGTTTGCTCAGAAAAACAGAAAACACTCGGTGTCGTGTACCCAACAAAAGAAGGACCCAGGTTTGTTCTCATTGACAAGTGTCTTGGTAGTAAAATATCAGTCAGCTCGTGGACCAGTGACTCCCAGATCATGATTGAGTCATTCATGAACAACTACATATACATGGATCAATACGCAACCCCTCAAACGATCGAGGAAACAACAGGACAATTAGACCTCACCAATAAAGTAATTTCAAAAAATACCATGTTAACTATTTTTAAGTAGGTTTAGTTCGATGTTTCGTTACTCTACGGAGTAATGAAATAAGATTGTTTTTAGTAACTACGATAGTTTTCTTTACCGCTCATAAGCCAAGCGATGATGATCACGATTAAGATAACTGAGATGACGATGACCCATGGGTTTTTAAAATAGTTTTGAATATTTTCCATGACACCTGCGTACATTTCGCTCCCGTCATATCCATGAGGGAGTAGTGGGGCTCTTACATTTTGCACGTTATGTTGGGGTTGAGGGTATGAACCCTGATCATATGGACTGTCTTTGTAGTACATTTTGGTATACCAAAGAAAAAAAATAGAAATTAGAATTGTGTTAATACGACAAGCAACACAACGAGTAGGATTGTAATTGCAAATAATTCGTATTTATAACGTAAAGCAAAATCGTAAAATGTCTTATCTGAGGAAGGTGCCGGACCTCCGTTAGGATCTCCCGTCGGAGGTTTTGGAGGTTCGGGTTTAGACGGGTCTGATGGTTTGCTATCGAATTTACACACTATATCGTTTTGGACATGGTCGATGGAGACGTTCCCGTCCTCTACGATGTCAAACAATACCTGACACAATTTGTCGGGACATGTCGGGTTAACGAGATGTGAAGGAACCAGGTATTTGCCAGACCGATTCGCACACGACGAATACCAACACCCGTCATTTATAGAATGAGCTCCCTTCATCGCTTGGTAAGACGTAGAACCGGCTCTGTTGATACATTTACAATCTTCGGTATTATGTCTCAGACAATAATTTTGCATTGTCGCGTTCTGGATATGGGTGGGTTGTGATTCAAACCACATCCTACACTCGTTCCCCCCTTCGCCTATAGATTTTAGACGACTACACTCCTTCATGCCCTTCGGACAGGTATTTACCTTTTGGGTGCAGTACTTAGATTCTATATCGTTGTTCTCCCCAAACTTGTCTTTATAAGCAAGCACTTGAGCACGAGTGTCTATCTTATCCAAGTTATAAATACATTTCAAATTAGGGGCTGTTTTATCCCACCCATAGTAAATCAGGGGGTCTTGCCCTTTGGAACTACGCCCGACTTCGCACTCGTCTCTATCCGGGTGCGTGCATCTCGGCTGCGACGTGCAGAAACCCCCGCAGCAGGCGTCGGAGCCCACTTGCCAGTCTCTGACGTTGTGCGTCATGTGGCACGGCACCCGGGCGCTGAACGCGGAGCAATGGAAACATCGACAGTCTCCAGGTTGATACTGATGTTTTTGACTCGTTTGGACTGTACGTCCTACTACGTGTTCTCCCATGTTTTTATGATAAGGGGAAAAGAAACTAAAATAATGTTTCGATCACCTCACCTCAATACAAGGAGGAACAACACGATCAAGATAATGATAAGTATAAAGATAGGTACATTGCTTGGTGTCTTGAAGTCGATGAAGTTCTCAACAACTTCGTCGTACGGCATGACACGGAGAGAGTAGTTACTCAAATTACTTCTACTACTATTATGATCTTCAGTCATTTTTTCTAGTCAATATTTTATTGAATGTAAGTGTTTGGCAAGGTAGTGAAATTAGTGGCATAAAGATGATACAGTAAACCAAAAATGGATGAATTCAAAAATAAGGTATTGGAGTTCATAAATGAATTACTGGCTCTGTTTGAAGACAAAAACAAAATAGTGTATAGACGTCTCATTCATTACCATCATCAGGTACAAAACAGATTAGACGAAAACGATCTGTACGTGTTGGCTATGCGTTTCGTATCACAGCATCATGTCCATGAAATGACCTCGACACGCAACCATAAGATAATGAAAAACACACCCATGGAACTGGACGTCGAACTACTATGGGAGTCATGCACCCCCCAAAATAAATCAGTCATATGGAAGTGGGTAGACGTCATTATGGAAACGTTAAATCCTCTAATACAAGATTTCTAGTTTATTACCCCTAGGGGTAATAAAGATACAAACTAACTTATGCTTCCTCTTTCACATCGTCCAATACAACCAATGGGTCATTCATATATTTCATGAAACCTTCTGGATCTTTATCGTCAGGGATGTGTGCTGCCTTACGTCCGGCCATGTATTTTTCTAGATATTTTTGCTCGTATTCCGGATGTCTCTCCTTCATATCTACCAGCCACTTAACGCATTGTTTTTCGTTTTCGATACACTCTGCGTGCTTCTGGACGTGCTGCGTGATCGAGTATCTGAGATGAGCCAGCTTCACGCGTTGGGCGATGTAGTTATCTTCGTCATCTGCGTTGGGGTCCTTCTCTGCGTTTCGCATAAGCTCCTCCTCGCGTCTCTTGATCTCGTCCATCTCCTTTTGGTCCTTCTGGCGTTGCTTGCGCACGTTCTGAGCAATGGTGTGCTCAGTTTGCTGCTGGAGATCCACCTCGCTGACCTCTTCGGCCATCCCGTCTGTAACGAGGGGAAACGGCACGCCCACGATGCACGTGAACACGGAGTTGGCGGAATCTACGTCCCTCACGATTTCCTCTGCACGGCTCTCGGCTTCCTGCTGTGTCGTGTAAGCGCCCCTAATCTTTCCAACCCCCTTCACGATCTGAGGACGAGCCTGGAGATCTTCCAGTTGGGTCTTGAATTTAGGCTTCAGAGTAGGTTTAATAAGTTTAAGAAAGTTAACCAGATCATTATCTGGGTATTCGATATATGAGAAAAGTGCAAACTTGGGCTCTCCTGCTCTCGGGGGGTCTACGAATCGTCTGTTGATGATGGGGAACTCGTCCACTCTCTTCACCAAGGCGTCCTTCGCGGCTGCGACCTGCGTCGCGCCCAGGGACGGCTCGTTGGTAGGGTGAGAGGGGGCAAATGTATTTTGAGTACTCATTTTGTTCTTGGAAGATAATACATAACCCAATACTCTTCTAAAAAAGACTTCTGCAGTTGCTTGGGAGCGACAGAAAGAACCAACTCATCGGGACTCCATGAATATTTTACATGTTCATCTGAGTTGTTGAGTATGGAAAGAGACCTGGGAATAGTTAACCCGTTATTCATATGACCTGAGAAGCGTCATATGAATGAAGTTTGTGTTGATGGCAAATATGCATATAAATTCCTTGTGTTTCCTCGTTATTAGTTTACATTGTCTTACAAAAGTTAATAACTTTGAGAGAGAAAAATCAACTTATTTTCGCACAGAAAATGGTTTTCAATTTATTCATATTTTCTGCTTCCAGATCGTCAAACACGTGATGCATATTTTCTTCGAAAGTTGTTAGGAAAGATGGTTGTTGTACAGATACATTATAATGCATTACATGGTTGAAGAAATCGTATTCCGTAGGGATGAGGGGGGATTTTTGCCTCAAAACCACTATCAAAAACTGATGGAATACGGATTTATTGCTCACGAAAGCCAGGTTTCTCATCATGTTCAAGAACGCGTCGTAATGTTTATTGTGCGATGCCATCCAGAACCCCTGTTTAAACGCGTTGGAGCCATAGTACTCGCCGTAAAAAGTTCTGAAGATCTTTATCAGGTATGAAGTCATTGTGGCTATCATATTGTCTGTAAACATCAATAATTTGTTATCCAAAACCCAAAGCCTTACTCCGTCGGCGTTGATGGCTTTCAGAACATAGAACGCCCAGGGGGGGGGCGACGACGGTGGATGTGGCGCGAGGTACCCAATTGGGTTATTTCTGTATGGGCCAACGAGTCCATGTTCAACGACTACATCTAAAGGAGCGCAGAGGAGCGATGGTACACAGCAATGTTTAACGATGTCCTCGAAATCGAAGGGTCGTAGTTCTGGCGGTTTCAGATACGATCTGAGTTCAAGTTCTCTAATTAATCTGATTTCGTCGTCGGCGGGCAACGGTCCTTGTGTTTTTTGGAGGCACCCCTGATACAGTGAGAATCTCGAGTCGGTGACTGAGAGATGGGATATGATATTTTTGTAAGGTTTCCCCGCCTTGCGCAGTGCCAGAATGTTGTTATGCAATAGGTTCTTGTACTCGCACACATCCATTACCCCTAATAAAGAATTTCTGATCGTTGTTAGAGTTACCCATATTTCTTGATCGTTTTCAGTTTCTTCTTCTGTACAAATTTCTTCTAATATAACATCAACAAGTTCAACACATGTTGTTTTAAAGTCGTCAAGCGTGTTATTATCGATATTGAGAGATATGCATGTGTTTATGTTTGATAGCTCTTGTTTGATTAATGACATCGTTATATCGGCCAGGTGTTTGCATTGTTGTTGAACATATTGTTGGTGATATTGTATCTTGTCAGCCTCGGTCACGGTAGTTGGTGCATTTCGGAACCCTTTGGGGATATGAGTCGTATCGATCTTACAATCGTCGCCCCCCCCAAAAAACATATTTAAGATGCTCCCTGTGGTGTTGGGTTCTTTCCCCTCCAGAATAGATTTTTTCTTTATAAGACCCAACAAGGTGCCTATTTTAATTATATCCATGTCCACTATGTCAACCGGGATCCCTGTTGCTTTTGAGGATGCTTCTCGACGGGTTCGCGTTTTCTCTTCGGTTTCTTTCCTAAACTTCATCTCCTCGTCGAGTTTACGAAGTTTCTCTTTTTGTTCTTTAGTTAATTTTAAAGACATCTTTGTTTAGGTTGTATGTTGTTTAACTCTACATAAGCCGCGAAAATCCGTTAGATTCTATTATCTTACTAAAAATGGATATCTGCGATCAATGGAAACAAAACAGAACGGTCAATCCAAGAACAAACAGGAAGATAAAACCTTCAGGGAAGGTATACAAAGATTTACAGGTAGAGTGCGCCGATGTGTCAAGAAGACCCGCCAGGCGCTTGCACTACTCTCCCAAATGCCTCAAGTGGCGCAGCGAACCCACCATAAACCCAGACACAAACCGAAAAATTAAGGCAGGAGGACCAACTTATAAAAAATTAGAGGAAGAGTGTGGGGAAATTGGTCCAATCGCAAGCATCCCAGTGCCTAAAACAGATATTGATCTTCCCGATTTGGACGAGTGCGCCGAGTGGAAGCAAACCCCCCGAAGGAATCCCAGGACGAGGAGAGCAATTAGCCCCCAGGGTAAGGTGTACAAGTGGTACCAGAAGAACTGCGACGCTTCCGCAGACGCCCCCACCATAGGACGCTTCGTAGACGACTCTTGGTTCACCCAGCGCCTAAAAACCGGCACGCGGATTAATAATAACCTCAGGTCTATAAGCGCCGACCAATGGGATATGTGCATGACAGGGTCAAGAGCTCCCAAATTCAGAGATAACTTTTCGGTAGTCATTGAGATAGGAAAAGGATCCTTTGGTCAAGTCTACAGGGCGATTCTAGATAAGGACAGTTTGGTAGTTAAGGAAGCATATCTGAGACCAGGAGAGATGAGAATTCTGAAACAGGCAACCGGAAAAAACGAGAAATGGGAACTCATCAAGAAGAACTCGTATCCTTACGAAAATAGGATCCTAGACCTTGTCAATCAACTCCTCATTAGTCGACGGTGTCCCAATTTCGTATACGTGTATAACATGGCGATGTGCGATGGGTGTAAAGTGGAACGACTTTTCGATAAAGGCAACCCAGCCTCAGGCTCTTGCTACGTGACATTCATGGAAGCGGCAGACACAGACTTGGACCATGTGGATTTCAGGACTTACGACGAACAGCTCAGTATCTTATATCAACTACTAATCGCTGTATACGCAATTCATCATTATTACTCCATTTGGCACAGAGATATAAAATCCTCAAACGTATTTGTGAAGATGATCAAACCTGGCGGTTACTTCGAATATGTAATAAAAGGTAAATCTTACTTCGTGAAAAACACAGGCGTCGTCGTCTACTTGGCAGATTTTGGGGTATCAGAGGTTTTGTCGCCGCTATACGCGTTCAATAACTACTACGGATCTAGAAGCGCAGAAGTGATGGACAACGGAACCGAGTTATACTGGAAACCTATATCGTTATACAGACGACCAGGAATCGACTGGCTAAATAGAAAGGAGAATAAGTTGGTGATAGGTACTCGTAATGTAATTACAGATCCGAAGATCACAAGCAGTGTCCCCATAAATCTCAACAACAGTTACAAGTTTCCTCCATTCGAGTTCTACGACGATATACAAGACGTCATCCGTATATTTGTAGGAGGCAAACAAGCCGCCCAACCAGGCAACCATAAAGGATTAAAACATCTAAACAAAAATCTGAAAGATCTTCTCACAGCGACAAACGCGTACACGAGAACCATCGCGTCGGTATACACCATCCACGACACCGTCAAGTACATATTGGCCGAGCAGATGCTTGAGGAACTATACCAGAAACCCGCAACGCCGCCCGCCTCGATAGTAGATCGGTTTGTGATGTAGCGTCCGTAGGAAAATGCCGGAAACGAAACCGAAAACGCTCGAAGCGGGGGTCGATGAAGCAGGGCGAGGGCCGCTCGCGGGGAGTGTTATTGCCGCCGCCGTGATCTTGGACCCAGGGGCCCCGATCGTCGGGCTGGCCGATTCTAAGACGCTGTCGGAGAAGAAAAGAGGCAGGCTGAGTCTGGAGATAAAGGAGAAAGCGGTTGCGTGGGCCATAGGGGAAGCCACTCATAAAGAAATCGACGAGTCAAATATACTTCAAGCGTCTTTGTTGGCTATGAAAAGAGCTGTTGATAACTTAGACGTCACGCCCACCAATGTGCTCGTGGACGGCAACGCCAAACCCGCGATGGGCATACCGTGCGTCGCCATCGTACGAGGAGACGCCACCGAGCCCGCCATCAGCGCCGCGTCCATCGTGGCGAAAGTACATAGAGACGCCCAAATGGTAGCGCTCCACGAAATACACCCCCAGTACGGGTTCGATAAACACAAAGGTTACCCAACAAAACATCACATGGAAATGTTAAAACTTTATGGGCCGATCGAGTATCATAGGAAGACGTACAAACCTGTAGCGGTCTTACTTGGGTGATATATTGTCCACCACCGACAGATCTTGTAAAAATTATCTTCGGTATCTTAAAAATGACGACTACTGGATCAAATATCACTAGTGGATTTATTGATCTCGCAACTTTCGACGAGATCGAAAAATATCAATACGGTTCCAATCAGGCTTTTGCGTATTTCGTCCGAGAGACCCGCAAATCAACCTGGTTCACGCAGGTACCGGTCATCCTATCCCGCTCCTCGGGTGCAGCAGGCTTCAACCAGGAATGGTCTGTTTCCATTTCCAGAGCGGGCGACTATCTTCTTCAGTCATGGCTCCGACTTACTATCCCTCAGATTACACTGCTCAATGGCAATCAGTTTGGCGCCGCTGGTAGGATTAGATGGACCAGGAATTTGATGCACAATCTGATTAGGGAGTGCTGCATCTCCTTCAACGACTTGGTCGCCGAGCGGTTCGACAACTACTTCCTGGACTTCTGGGCAGCCTTCACCGTGAGCGCCAGCAAGCGTGTCGGATACGACAACATGATCGGGAACGTGGACAGCCTCATCGCCCCCCACGTTGTCGGAGACCCTCTCGTTAGCCAGAATCTCAATATCCCCCTACCGTTCTTCTTCACTCGCGATAGCGGTGTGGCCCTTCCCACAGCGGCTCTTCCCTACAACGAGATGCGAATCTCATTCAACTTCCGCAACTGGAACGAACTCCTTATCCTGGACAACAGCGTTCCTGTCGCCGGAATTAACCCCTCCGTCGTGCCCGTCATCGGCACCGATATCGCCGCCGCCCCAGAACTCACAAACATCCAGGTATGGGCAAACTACTCAATCGTATCCAACGAGGAACGTAAGCGTATGGCATGCGCTCCGAGGGATATCCTCATTGAACAGGTACAAACGGCTCCCAGACAAAACTTTGCCCCCCTTACCAATCCAAGCCCCAGTTACGACATTCGATTCTCTCACTCAATAAAGGCCCTCTTCTTCGCCGTCAGAAACATCACAAACAGCAACATCTGGTCAAACTATACATCCGCGGCTCCAGTACCTGGACCTCAAGTGGTCGTGTTTGAACCCTCGGGCGCTTTCGATCCCATCGCAAACACCACCTTCACATACGAAAACACTAACCGTCTCAATCAAATGGGGTCAGACTACTACTCGCTTATCGAACCTTACTACAAGGCCCCCAGCATACCCGAGCCAACCGGGTACCATCTGTACTCGTACTCTCTAGCCTTCTATAACGTAGACCCACTCGGCTCAACCAATTACGGTAAGTTGACCAACGTGAGCGTTGTGCCTGCGGCATCCGCATCGGCTCTCATCGGAGCCGGAGGTACCGGGGCTGGCGGCACAGGCCAGGATTATGCACAGACATTCGAGTTCGTGATTGTGGGATTAAATACTAATATTATAAGAATATCAGGTGGAGAAAAGAAAGCGCTCCACAACAGGTGCGGGTGGGATCGCGAGGTCCCGAGGCAAATGCAACACGGAATTAAGGTTCCTCAAATGATTGCATGTTGCTAATGAATCATGAACTACATGATACCCTGGTAGCATCTAGTCGGCCACGATCTCGGGCTCTATGAGTGGGATCGTGGTGGTACGGGGACGACAGTCCCCACCTAAGCGACGACAATACGTGTGCACGTATGTCATGTCGTGAACAGGCTAGACGAGTGAAAACGGTCAAAGGTCACATCTTTTGGAAAGGGATGTGGGTAAGACCGTCGGTTCAAGGATGTCGAGAGATATCCACTTTGGATCGCTACAGACTGGGTCACTCGCCGGTCAGGAACGTGCAGGCGCTTGCGCCCCACGGAGCTGGCTTAATGTTCAGTCGGTCCCCAGTAAGCGAAAGCGAGCTGGTTATATGGAAGAAAGTAGTTCCTGAAAAGGGTTACTATAGGAACCATATATCTAAGGGAGGTTATGGTTATTTATTTTAACCATAAGCACGCTAGGATTTCCAGTATTGTAAAATATTTTACGGAACCATTAATCAAAATTCATATTATCAAGATAATATGAATAAGTCTAAACATTACATACGAGGAGTCTTCATGAGCAATAATATCACGTAAAAATGATTTATGTAATGACTTATGTAATGACTTATGTTTTAATCATGAAATTAAAAATAAACATGTCTTTGAATCGAAGTGATTATAAAAAGATAGCAGACGATACGCTATCTAAACTGAGTGATTTTAAACCAGTTAAGTCGGTCACTTATTTGGAAGCTGAATTGGAATCTCTCGTTTACCGACGCCCCAATTCCAATCCCGTTAGGGTTAGTGTTGTAGACGAGACGACACTGCAAACGTGTATCCGTCTCCATAAAGAAGGGTATAAGGATCTTGTATGTCTCAACCAAGCTTCTGCGAGAAACCCTGGTGGAGGTTTTATGAACGGATCAAATGCCCAAGAAGAGAGTTTAGCCAGAAATACGAGTTTATTCAAGTCATTAGAAACTGAATCTAAATTATATGAGTTAAATAATCAATTGCGGCCAAACACTGGGTTATACACGACCGGGTTGATATATTCACCTGATGTTGTTGTGATGAAGAACGATGTTGGCCGTGTTGTGGATAATTTCAAGATTGCCGTCATTACCATGGCTGCGTGCAATAGGAGCGTGACGGCGCGTGTTCCGGCGTGGGATACGCAGGTCGGGCTTATTATGAAGATGAGGTGTAATTACGTTCTCAGGGTTGCGGCGAGTAAGGGTCATAAAGTTTTGGTTTTGGGGGCTTGGGGTTGTGGTGTATTTAAGCAGAATCCTAGAAGTGTTGTTTCTTATTTTAAAGATGCTATACATAATTTTGAGGGATGTTTTGATGAGATTATATTTGGTGTTCCGTTCTCTTACCAGAATCGGAAAGAATTTAAAAAATTATGTTAATTCGTTTAGATGAAACTGTGATTTGTTAATTTTCATAACCCCAAGGTTATGAACGAAAATGTTAAACAAATAGCCATTGATTTTGAGCTAGATTATATTGCAGTTGTTGTCCGTCGGCCGGTGTTCCTGCTTGGATTGGGATTCCGCCAATAGTAACGGCTCCGTATTCCCATTGATTAGTTGTAACGTTATAAACCAGGAACTGCCCAGCAGTTGGTGCTCCCGACGCGATCTGGATTCCGGAGATCATGTAAGCGTTACCGTTCTCGAAACGTTTTTCAATCTCAAAGTTTAAATCACTAGACATTTTAGTATATCCCAAGAAAATATTTGAAAAACTAGCGTAACGATAGCAGATAAATTGGGTGTCTGTCCATATACGCGGATGGGAGGCGGGATATGGCTTCATTATAAAAAAATGATAGAAGAATTCTCTATTGGCCGAAACGTGATCGTGGTCGATTTTAATTAGAACAGTTACGCCCACGTCTATCGACATCAATCCGCGCGTCACACACCGCATCCAATGCGTCTTTATCACTAACTAATTTGAGAACCATACCTTCATACAAACCCTCCAGTCTCGCGAGGACTTGGGCTATGAGGTCCATTGTCATTATTTTACACTTGCGGGCCATTTCAGACAACCTAAAAGCACTATGCATTTTTTTTAGATATGGGCTATTTTGGGACAATAACTGACTCGGCATACACATCTGTTCCGCTGTACCGTCGAATACAGTGACGTTGCCTTCATCTCGTTGATGATAAACCCGCCTCTCAACGCGTTTTAAAGCACGACTGAGATAGGCTGTGGATTGCCTTAAATACGCATCGAGTTGGGAGATCCAGAAGGTGTTGTCGTCCTGACCCTTGTCGATGCAGTCTCCAAACGCGAAACACGGGGTCGTGTTGACATAGATATACTTCGTGGTGTGGCGTAATTGGTCGGGGCAGAAACTACAAATAAACCCAAAACTTATTTGGACCAAGGAACACAGAATAAACGATAAAAGAGATAATTTCATGTTTTTCAATATCACTAACAACCTTAACCCATATTAACAAATTATTTTGTTACCTCTAGAGGTAACAAAACATAAAATTATAAAACATAAAATTAAATTTACCTTACTTATCTACTTTCATACTAATAACGGCGTCTTGAGCGAGACCTGGACCTGGGCCTTGATCGTCTGCGGCGCCCGGCAAGGATTAGGCGGGCAATTGAGCGTTCGCGCTCATTCATTGAAGCGTAATTTCGGCAATGCCCGCTTCTGGGGCTTCTGTACTGGTAACTCTTGCAGCGAGACTTGGAACTAGACTTGGAACTAGACCTGCTACGACTTCTTGATCGTATACGTGGCATTTTAACAATACAAGATAAAATTTTAAATTTTAGTTTATTTTCTCATCAAAATGAAGAATATCCTCCACTACTAGATGAGTGCCAATAAACGACACCCGCACCAACCAAACCCCCGACGACAGCACCTACCTCCTTGTAGTTCCATTGATTACCAATATACCAACCGGCAACGACAAGCACAATTACAAGTACTGCATAGAGCAAATATGTCAACATTTCTGAACCATCTGCCATTATGAATCTTTTGTTTAGTTGAGATAATTTTTTTACAATTTGAAATGATGAATGGGAATGAATAAATTCCAGAATATCATACATAAATTAGACGCCAGAATATCTGTTACCCTAAGGTAATAGATTTGATTTAGTTTGAAAAAGCTTTCTTCGCAATTGTACCTGTATTATTCATTGTTTTTAGAAAAGTATAACTCCATTCGGAAAATATCAAATATTCTTCATACATTTCGTTGCTCCGCGTATCTTACAAACGCGTTGTTGATGTCCAGTACATTAGCTGTGCCATCTCGTATTGCCAGCGCGGCCCCATCGGCCACAAGGCGCATCACCGCGTCGCTCACTTTCCCCAAGTTGCCAACAACGCGGAACCCCGACTTACACGCGTCCAGGACATACTCCCACTGCGTCTTCGGGGGCACGATATACGAAAGAGGCAAATCCATCTCTTGGTCGTCGAGAGCGCCGAAGTCCAGCTGCTCCTCGCGTGGGATGCTTTCTGCATATGCATCGACCCTCCGCCGCCGTTCCATCTCCGACATGCGCAAATGGGGGGCGTCGGAGCCACCGTCTTCGTCATCGCTTATGTCGCCAATGTCCCCAAACAAATCGTCCTCGTCCACCTCATCGACATCGTCATCGTCATCCTCCCCATAATCCTTTTCCTCGCTTTCGTTGTCGTCGGAGTCGTCGCCTCCTGATCCTGATTCGACGTCGCTATCGTACATCTCAATGAAATTCTCAACAAACTCCTCTTCCGTGGGGTTATTGAAGAAGATATCCATGTATTTGATATTTCCTGTGATGGGCTGATTCCACTTAGCCGCCCACTTCATCCCGGGTTTGTAGACGACTTCCTTGAATTCGGCTATGTTTGGTAACTCTTTCTTCGCGCTCGAAGACAGATTAAGTGTCACGTCGGCAGGAGTGATGGCGCGCCTGATACGCCCGCGACGCGTATCGCTCTCCGAGTCCCCAAAGAACACAGACATGTCGTCTACTGCGAACGGAGTCGCTGTGCACATATTGCCGTCTATTTCGACGAACCCGTGTTTATACTTTTTCTCACTCCCTGTCGCGTGTTTACTTCTTTTCTTGTATTTTCCTACAACGTCACGCCAGTCTATATCGTCAAAAGATATGAATGGTTGATCTTGTCGTAAATATTCTTTAAAATCTTTCCAGAAGTTGTCTTTGAATTGGGTATCGATGATGTAGTTTCCCTTATTCATAATTAAAGCCGCGTAAAGGAAAGCGGCTTTTTCCTCGGTTGGGGATAGTTTATAACGTCTCCGAGCACTTGTCTTGTCGTAAAGAGACGCCTCCATATATGGTTCCTTCTCGTATTGGGGGAAGAATGGTCCTCTGTGGCGAATAGCTTTCCATTTAGGAACATAGGACGGCTGCGAGAAGCCCGACACCCCAGACAATCGCTCACTCAAATTCATAAAAATATCTTTGTCTCTTTTATCTTTGAGGATGATACAGCTCTCACTTGAACTCACTTGGTTTAGCTCGAATTCCACGTCTACTCTCTCGTAAAACGTTTTGAGGAAGTCCCTAGCGTCTTCTCTATTAGCGTTGAAACAAAACCTTGCCATGTTTTTAGATAAGTAGGATCATTTCCTCACGTTTGGAATCCGTTGATTGTACATGATGCGAAAGGGATTTCCTACTAAACCGGTACCTCCTGTTACTAAAATTTTCATTCAGATATATTCGTAACCAAATGGTTATGAATGGATTGAAACATATATGTTTCTGTTACTTTATACTACTATTTCTGTGACAAAGCAGCATGTTTTAACAACAGATAACATTTTAAGGATATAATATACTATTGCAACAAGACTGAAGATTATACATCGAATTCCAAAGAGGATTGGGTAAATAATAAAGATTACTAACCCTAAGGAGAACATGAATATAGCCATAAATACAAAATACATACCTGCTATAATAAACACACTTACAGCTAGGACGGCTGTTGTAACAATTGCGATGAAGACTATAATTATTTTGGATATCAGTTTGACGAGATACCGCACCATATATAGCAATGGGGTAAAAATAAACACCCCAACCCATGAGGTCAACAGTAAAAACCCAAACGTAATAAGCATTAAAGGTCCCAAAATCATCTTCCTTAAGATAAATTCTGGGAGGATACAGAAAATGAACCCAAACACTAAGCATAACTTATTTCTACTTTCAGGAACCTTCACCGTTGTTGTTGTTTTAATAGTAATACGTGTGAAATTGTAGAGGTTGGAATGTATTGATTTGCTATCATCGTAATAAAAAGTTTTGAAGTCGGGTGTGCTGAAAATTTTAAATGAATCCATCATAATAGATTGAAACACAAATAATAAAGATTCATTCACCATCTTCGTAATTTTTAGTGAAAATAATGTGGTTATTATATCACATAATCTATAATAACAAAGAGTGTCTAATTGAATAAACGTATTCCAAATACGTTTTAGAAAATGATTCTGGGCGTTTTTGGTCTTCAAGAAACATTCTTCTTGATCTTGTTTGTTTGATTCCTTGTTTGATTCCATGTTTGTTTTTTTGTTGTATATCTCTATATCATTAAAATTCAACTTGTATTCCCATGGGAATACAAGTTACGTATTTCATTACCACACGAGCGCGCCGGGTCTTTATTCTCTCCCCCAGATCAAATACCCCACCAAGATACCTACTAACAAATACAATTTTATAATGACTAAGAATATTTTAGTCATTAAATTGATATAATGGGATAAGATCATCATTATCTTCTAGATCTTCTTCATTATATTTTTGAAAGAAACAACAAGCCATCGATTGTGCTCCCCGTGCCATACGGCCTCGGAGATGACTTATTGTAGGTTTTTTTTCTTCCTAAATACAGTCCCATGCCTAACACGTTTAGGCTTAGGATATGTATCATGGTTAGCATAACTCGCGGATTCTAGGAATTTAGTAAACTTCTTCAACGCTTTTACGAGCTCTTCGACCGAGTAATCAGTCCTATTTGATACCCATAACGCAACACGCTGCTTTTGCGCAGGAGAAAGAATATTAATAAACTTCGTGGTATCGCGCTTGGCAACGTTATGCCAAATATACAGAAGCTGCTCCTGTTCGTCGTCATCGAAAATCCCAAACTGAGTGTCGTCAAAACCCCCATGGATGTCAAGGATGACTTTATTCATTAATATCATAATATCGTCCATCTTTTCCTTAAATAAGATTTTTTTTAGTTGTTTTCTCATATACATAATAAAAGATGACTACTCATTTACTAAGTGAAAATAATAGTAAATCGAATGAAAGGGCTGCACGAATTACCGTAAAACCCATAACCGATGGCTACGTGAGGATCAACGCTCTAAACTCGTGGGACACGGATTTCAAAGAAATCCCGTGCAGCACACGAGACGGGAGCCAGGTATGCAACAAAATAGCTTATCTTAGCCAAGACCCGCGTCTTGTAAGCCCGGCACATAGCGGACAACGCATGGCTTTAGATAACGTCCCTCTCAATGGAAAAGTTCAAGTATGGGAAACCCCGTATATAGCGGGCTACCCAAACGTATACAACTCGTATTCAGATATCCATGGAGGACAAAACACATACTACTACAACAAAGAACTCGCAACGCCATTCATTCCTCAGATATTCGTCCAACCGGGATTGGTAATGAAAGAAAACTATATCGACCCCATGGATTCATACAAACCTCATTACTGTAGGGCTGCTATGGACAACAAAAACTGCCTCAGTTGGATCAGAGACAGCCAGTTTCACAGGGAGGATCTAATGAGTAAACAAATATGGAACAGAAACCAAACTAATTACGAGGTAGACATCGAGTCAAGACGTGTACCTATAAAATAATCATTTTATACCAAAATGGAAGTTAGAGAAGATTTCTGTGGTATGTGTATGGCCGTCCCCATCGCTCTGGCAGGGGTCGGTGTAGCAGGCCTTTCAACTAAGGAAGACTACCAAAAAAGAAAACAAATCATGATCACAACAGGTATAGTGGTTCTGATTATCAGCTTATTTCTTTTATGGTATTATCAAGACTGTACATCATGTAAAACATAAGTAATACTATTTTTGACAGTTTGAACAAGACCGGGCAAAGATAAAGTCCGAAACGTTCAGGAAACGTTTCCTGAAAATACAAGTTATAACTATCAAGTGGTTATAACATTACAATAAAATAGACTACTTTTACCTACATCCAAACACCGAAACATATCGTAAGATCACTCCTGTTGCCCGCTACGATACACGGACACTCGGTTATCGTGCCGGACGGTATAAGGTCAATACCAAGAAGGCTTCTACAATTACTACCAGGACCAGTACTTCTAATAAAACTTAAAACTCGCGCCTTCAACATAACACCTGTATCATTATTTATCCAAATACTATAATCATTATTACTCGGGGAATTCCCACTAAATCCTAATCCTCCAACTACAAGTGTTGGAGTTGTTGTAGCTCCCCCCGTAAATCCGAATGGATACGATGCAAGCACCGCATCGGAATCTCCTGTGGATATCTCACCGGTTGAATTCAAAATACCAAATACAAAAATAGTAGGATTTGTCATAAAAGTTGATCCTGTTGGCCCCGTTGGTCCTGTTGATCCTGTTGGTCCTGTTGGCCCCGTTGGTCCTGCTGGTCCTGTTGGCCCCGTTGGTCCTGTTGGCCCCGTTGGTCCTGTTGGCCCCGTTGGTCCTGTTGGCCCCGTTGGTCCTGTTGGTCCTGTTGGTCCTGTTGGTCCTGTTGATCCTGTTGATCCTGTTGATCCTGTTGGTCCCGTAGGCCCTGTAGGCCCTGTAGGCCCTGTAGGTCCTGTAGGTCCCGTAGGCCCTGTAGGTCCCGTAGGTCCCGTAGGTCCCGTAGGTCCCGTAGGTCCTGTAGGTCCCGTAGGTCCTGTAGGTCCCGTAGGTCCTGTAGGTCCTGTAGGTCCTGTAGGTCCTGTAGGCCCTGTTGGTCCTGTTGGTCCTGTTGGTCCTGTAGGTCCTGTAGGTCCTGTAGGTCCTGTTGGTCCTGTAGGTCCTGTAGGTCCTGTAGGTCCTGTAGGTCCTGTAGGTCCTGTAGGTCCTGTAGGTCCTGTAGGTCCTGTAGGTCCTGT